>OGPA01002667.1_pt1 | contig 12355 bp, 16 predicted proteins | sample 1552841 | NCBI WGS metagenome assembly OGPA01 (sample SAMEA2579916, study PRJEB22360) | human gut metagenome | reverse complement strand
ATTACATTTTAGGTGCAGAGCAGTTTGTAGGTGCAAGCTTTACTGCCGATGATAAGACAAGAACAAAGGAATATGAAAGGTAGAGTAATTTGATAAGTGATAAAAATATAATATGGAGCGATATCGATCTGGATTTTGACGAGTGGAAAGAGGATTTAAAGTCGGAATATCCTGAAATGAATGATGACCAACTTTACAATTTAATGTATGAGATAAACGGCGGTTATCTTGAAGATGAAAGAATAAATCTGGATATTCAGCTTTCAAAGCCTATAATAATTATAGCAGATTTAGGGTTATGGAACGGCAGAAAAAGCGGATACAAAATAATTGACAGTGGGAATATAAAGGATTGTCTTTATTCTGACTGCAATTCAAACGAGTGGTATGTAGACCGAAAAGGCGATTTAAGATGTACGGCTATACATCATGACGGAACAAATCATTATCTTTATCGTGTTATAAAAGATAATGCAACAGAAAACCAAGTAAATAAATTATTAAATCTTATTTATTTCGATAAAGCAACCCGTTCTGATATAGTTCGTGTTACAAATCGTCTGGGCGATGATATAGGAAAAGTTTATGGCTGGGAATTTGATAAAAGAAGCAGTAAAAGGGATATGGCACGATAAAGAGATTTTGAAATATAAATATTATATTAAATGAAAGGAACGAATGTAAATGAAAGTATTAATGGTAGAGCCGCATAAAAATGCTTATGAGGCTGACATAGGAAACGATCTTAAATCAATGCAAAAAGCAGTAGGCGGCTCAATAGAAGCCGCATATTTTTTTGAAGAACCTGTTGCTCTTGTTTGCAATGAGGAAGGTAAAATTAACGGACTTGAGTTAAATCGGTCTGTAAGAAATGAAGACAACGAAATAATGGATATAGTGGCTGGTACATTTTTTATATGCGGATTAAATGAAGATAATTTTGATTCGCTTACTTTTGAACATATGGAAAAGTTTAAGAAAATGTTTTTGAATCCCGAAATTTTTATGAAAACAAATTACGGAATAAAATCAATAAAAGTGTCCGAAAGTTATTTTGTCAATAAAAAACCTAAAGATTATGAAAGGTGAAATATGTAATGCAATAACAGCGAAGCGGATAATGCACTATACCAGCAAGCAACGCCTTTTGGGGACAAAAGGCAAATATCAGGGGAGCATTTCCCCTGAAACCCCAGATTGAGAGGTGATAAAAAATGATAATGTTTTTGTCAGGAATGATAGTAGGCGGAGTAATAGGCGTTTTTATTATGTGCTGTATGCAAATTAATCGGATTGAAAGTGAGAATAGGTATGAACAAAAGAACGATAGAAATTAAAGTACGTTTAAATAATAACGAAGCTGAATTACTGAATAAGCATGTAAAGAAAAGCGGATTATCCCGTGAAGCGTATCTGCGTCAGATAATAAAGGGTTTAGTACCTAAGAATACTCCTCCCCCTGATTATTATTCAATGATGAAAGAGCTTCATAAAATCGGAAACAATCTTAATCAGATAGCACAGAAAGCTCATGTGCTGAATGTAGTTGACGTACAGCGATATGATAAAGCTGTACGCCATTTTGAACAGACAGTAAGAGTTTTAACAGAAGCGGTTATTTTACCGGATAAAGCAGAATAAATGGCAGTTACATCAATTTGGAGCGTTAAGGGGTGGCTGGGCAAAGTAGTTATTTACATTCAGAATCCTGACAAAACAACTAACCCTGACTATATAAAAATGTCCGAAATGACAGACAAAGAAGAGCAGTCATTGTCAGATGTTATTGCATATGCAGTCGATCAGGAAAAGACTAATGGAAAATCAGATAATTTTAATATAGATAACGAGGATATACCCATAATGCAGCAATATGTTTCAGGTGTTAATTGTACTCCTATGACTGCAAGGAGCGAAATGCTCGCAGTAAAAAAGCGATATGGAAAAGACGAAGGCATTATGGCATTTCACGGTTATCAGTCTTTTGCACCATATGATGATATAACTCCTGATACAGCACATAAAATGGGCATTTTGCTTGCGGAAGAATTATGGGGCGATCGTTTTCAGGTACTGGTTGCAACACATCTTGATAAAGAAAATCATCTTCATAATCATTTTGTGGTTAATTCCGTATCCTTTATTGACGGTCTGAGGTATCATCGTACCAAAAAGGATTATTACAATATGCGTACCGCTTCTGATAAATTGTGCCGCCAATTTGGATTGTCTGTAATTGAAAACGCCGAATATGGAAAATCAAAGCACTATGGTGAATGGAAAGCTGAAAAAGAGGGACGACCTACATGGCGTAACTTAATTAAATCCGATATAGACAAAGCTGTAGCTGAGTCATGGACTGAAAAGCAATTTTATCACTATTTAAAAGAAATGAGTTATGCAATTAAATTCGGAAAAGATATAACAGTCAGACCACAGGGTAAGGACAGAGGAATGAAGCTTGCCCGTAATTTAGGTGAAGAATACACAAGAGAGGCTATATGCCGGCGTATCCTGAATAATCACAAGGTCAAAGCTGAAAAGCCATATAAGAGTAAAACAGTTTTCTGCCGATTATCAGGTAATCATAAAACATCTAAAAAAATAGGCGGTCTAAGAGGATTGTATTTTTATTACTGTTATCTTTTAGGTGTATTGCCTAAGAAGCATTCTGTTAATCCAAACAAGGTAAGGTTGATTATTCGGGAAGATTTAATTAAACTTGATGAAATAAATAAGGAAACAAGGCTGCTTTGCCGTAATCATATTGATACGGCTGGGCAGCTTTTTTCATATAAAGAAAATCTGCTATGACAAAGCAGATCGGTGAACTTAGAAAGGAAGTGAAGCTATGTGACGGAATTATAAAAAGGTCAAATATTATGAAAGACAAGATAAAATCAGTACGGCAGGAAAAGGAGGAAAGAATGAATGAACACATCAGGCGAAGCCGCTGATCAGATTGTGCGTATGTCGCTTGAAGCGGGTAAAGCTGCATTAAAAATAACAGGGGCCGGTGCAAAACATATCGCAGCGGCTCTATATGTTATTTTGAAAGATAAGAAAAAAACTAAAGGCAAGACCAGACTTGAAAATCTGGTGCGTTCCTGCAAACCGCTTACAGTATTTTCAGTAAAAAACAGCGATTTAAAGGATTTTGTAAAAGAAGCTAAGCGATACGGTATTTTATATTGTGCTGTACGCTCTAAAAAAAGCTTTAAAGACGGTATGACAGATATAATCGTCAAGGAGGAGGACGCAGCAAGAATAAACAGGATCGTTGAACGCTTACAGCTGGCATCTGTTGGCGATACGGCAAAAATCAAAACTGAAATTGAGAGAAGCAAGTCCGAGAAGTCAGCGTCCTCAAAAACTCATACAGTTCCCGAAAAAGATATGCCGGAAAAATCTGAGGAAGATAAGCTTATGGAAGAACTGCTTGGAGAGCCGATTCAAAAAGAGGGTAAAAAACAGGAAAACCCCTCTTTGGCAAAGACCGAAAGCCCCCATCGGTCCGAGCCTACATTAAAGAAAGAAAACAACTACAGGGGGAATACTTCTAAATTTGCTAAGAAACCGTCTGTAAGAGCAGAATTGAAAAGGATACGTGAAGGCAGAAAAGCAGACGCTGATAAATCTGAGCAGAATTCACGTTCAAAGGATATTAAGCCTAAAAGTCAGAAACAGTTAAGTCACAAACAGCCTAATATTAAAAAGAAGAAAAATATTAAAGAGAGGTAATTTTTTATGAATGATTTTGATTCTATATTAAATGTAAGCGCCGTAAATGAAGAAGATAAAACATCTGTATTTGCGGCAGAAAGCAAAGAAAACCGCAATCGTTGTTATGATATGTCCGAACAAATGACAGAAAAGGTTGCGTCAGATTCAAATGTGCTTCAAACATTCCTTGATGTTCAAAGCAGATTTGACAGATATACGGCAAACAATGCTTTGCTTATCACAGCACAAAATCCCGAAGCACAGAAGCTTGGCGATTACGGGTATTGGAGAGAACAAGGCGCATATATAAAAAGGCAGGAAAAAAATAATCCCATTTTTATCTTAGAACCGGGAAAAGAATATACCCGTGATGACGGCAGCGTCGGAACATATTACAATGCTAAAAAACTATATGATATTTCACAAACTACATTACAGGAAAAGCCGCAGCAGAATGTAAATATAGATGAAAAGCTTCTTGTGCGTGCATTGATAAGCAGACCGCCTGTTAATATATCATCCTGCGAACCTGACAAAATGCCCGAAAACAAGGGAGCAGTGTTTGTACCGGAGGATAATTGTATTTATGTACGGAAAGGAATGACAGCTCAGGATATTTTCAGAAGCCTTACAGTAGAGCTTTCCCTAGCCGGATTTGCCAATAAGGATAAGGACTATTACCGTGACGGTTATGCGTTCAATGCCTATTGTGTTTCATATATCTTATGTAAAAAATACGGCGTTGAAACAAAATGATATTTTGATTTCAGCAATGCTACTGAATACTTTAGAGGCATGGATAATCAGGAAGTACGGGGAGAATTGAGTAATATTCGTGAATCAGTGTCGGATATTTCTTTGAGAATGTCAAGAATACTTGAACAAGGAAGAAACTCCAATCAGCGTGTTCAAGCCCGATAAGAAAATTAGTCGGAGGATTACATGAGTAAAAATAAAATAACTCTTGAGTTGAGTATGTCTGATTATGGCGTTATTTACCGCACGTTGATCAACGAAAGAAACCGACTATTAAATGAGGGTATCTCTACGGACATTGTTGATGATGTTTTAATAAAGGTCATAGATTCAAAACCTAAAGAAAAAAAGGAGAGAAAAAACCGTGAAACAAGATGACAGGCATACAGTACTGATATTATCAGCTTGCGGACTGATACCTGTTATATGGTTTGCTTTATTGACAGCCCCTTATATTTCGCACGGCTTATTTTCTGTAATAAAATACTTGCCGGAAGTAATGCAGAATCCATTTAAAATAGAATTATGCAGTGACAGTTTAAAAACTGTCCTTATTTTTTTACTTGTTTACGGTATGAGTGTCGGTATTTATCTTTCTACCCGCAGAAACTACCGCAAGGGAGAGGAACATGGCTCTGCAAAATGGGGAAATGCTTATGCGGTCAATAAAAAGTACAGCAATCCAAAATTTGAGGAAAACAAAATATTAACTCAGAATGTCAGTATATGCTACAACAGCAGAAAGCATTTGAGAAATATGCTGACTTTAGTTATCGGAGGAAGCGGTGCAGGTAAGACAAGATTTTATGCAAAACCCAATCTCATGCAGGCAAATACTTCATTTGTGGTCTTAGACCCTAAGGGCGAGAATCTTCGTGATACAGGGCACCTTTTAGAAGAAAAAGGCTATGAAATTCGTGTATTGGATTTAATAGAAATGGAAAAAAGTCATTGCTATAATCCGTTTGTCTATCTCAGAAACGATAACGATGTACAGCGGCTTGTGACAAATTTATTCAAGGCAACTACTCCTAAAGGTGCACAGTCACAAGACCCGTTCTGGGATACCGCAGCTTCTATGCTTTTGTTAGCGTTGATATTTTACCTTAAATACGAAGCGCCGGAGGAAGAACAAAACTTTCCTATGGTTATGGAGCTTCTAAGGGCAGGAGAAGTGCGGGAGGACGATGACAGCTATCAAAGTCCCCTTGATGAATTATATGAACGGCTTGAAATGAGAGAGCCTGAGCATATCGCAGTAAAGTATTATAAGGATTATCATTCGGGCAGCGCAAAAACTCTGAAATCAATTCAAATTACATTAGCGTCAAGATTAGAGAAATTTAATCTTTCAAGTCTTGCGGCTCTGACTGCTGCCGATGATTTGGATTTACCGTCATTAGGAGAAAAGAAAACTGTATTGTTTGCTCTGATACCGGATGATGATACAAGCTATAACTTTTTAGTGTCAATTTTATATACTCAGTTATTTCAGCAGTTGTTCTACCTTGCCGACCATAAATACGGTGGCAGACTTCCGGTGCATGTACATTTTCTAATGGACGAATTTGCAAATGTTTCGCTTCCTGATGATTTTGACAAAATATTGTCAGTTATGCGTTCAAGAGAGGTAAGTGTATCTATAATTCTTCAGAATTTAGCACAGCTTAAAGCCCTTTTTGAGAAGCAATGGGAAAGCATTGTCGGTAACTGTGATGAATTTTTATATCTTGGCGGCAATGAACAAAGTACTCATAAGTATGTCAGCGAACTTTTAGGAAAAGCCACTATCGATACTAACACATACGGAAAATCGACAGGTCATTCAGGTAACTATTCTACTAATTATCAAATATCGGGGCGTGAGCTTTTAACACCCGATGAGGTGCGTATGCTGGATAACAGATATGCGCTTCTTTTTATAAGAGGCGAACGTCCGGTTATGGATTTAAAGTATGATATTATGAAACACCCGGACGTTGATATGACCGCAGACGGCAAAGCCGGAATCTATTGTCATGGCGAGATAAATCAGGCAATCGCTGATATTTCGCTTGGAGATAGCTTTGACGGAGAGATTAACGGCGAACAGCCGCAAACAGATTTATTTGAACTTTTATCTGATGAGGATTTAGAAGCCTTATTAGATGAGCAATAGGAGGAAACAATTATGAAAACACCAAACAAAGCAAATATTAATAAGCCGACTAGAATTTATAAGGTAATGATATTACTTGCGGCTATGATTTTAACGTCAGCGTTATGCTTTACAACAGTTTATGCCGCTGACGATCCATTGCAGGTAGTAAACAATCTGTCTGATTTCATATTCGGACTTATCCGAGCTATAGGATTGATACTTTTGGGATTCGGCATAGTGCAAGTGGGACTATCTCTTAAATCTCACGATCCAAGTCAGAGAGCCAATGGATTTTTAACTTTAGCAGGCGGTATTATTATTACGTTTGCGAAAGAAATCCTTAATCTTATAACAGGATAATATATGGGCAGATTTAAAGTCTGCCCTTTATTGATAGGGAGTATTAAAATATGGATTACAATAAAAAATATAAAATCATATACGCTGATCCTGCATGGCAGTACGAGCAAAAATCACTTTCGGGAGCAGCACAACGGCATTATCCGACTATGAGTATATCTGAAATATGTAAATTGCCAGTATCACAGATAGCAGATGAAAATGCAGTTTTATTTTTGTGGGTAACATTTCCGCAATTAAAAAGCGCATTTGATGTAATCAAAGCATGGGGATTTAAATATAAGACTGTGGCTTTTGTATGGATCAAACAGAACAGGAAGAGTAAAGGTTATTTTTTCGGTTTAGGATTCTGGACAAGGGGAAATGCAGAAATATGTTTATTAGCAACCAGAGGAAAACCAAAACGAATATCAGCTTCTGTGCATCAGCTTATTGTTGCACCTATCAGGGAGCATAGCAAAAAACCTGATGAAGCAAGAGAAAAAATATTAGAGCTTATGGGCGATTTACCTCGTGTTGAACTGTTTGCACGTCAAAAAGTTCAGGGATGGGATGTGTGGGGTAATGAAGTCAAATCCGATGTAAAGCTATAATATTATGTTGATTATAGTCTTGAAATTAATGGCGGATTATGGTAATATAATAACAGAACAAAAAAATAATACGAGGTGTTTTATGTATGAAAACCAATATATTTATTGATGCCTGTGAACTTTTACCTGATGATATTGAATATTTAAACAGTAATGCAGATGAAAAGGATGTTACTTTCTCGCTGATCAATACAAAAAAACTGTTATCTCCGGAATTTATAATCATTCTTATAGAATTGGCTAAAAATATAGGTTATAGTGCTGCTTATGATATGCTTAAATTTTCCTTGAGTAAAATAATTGGTATTTTCTCAAAGAAAAATCCGAAAGGAACTAAAAAGTTTGAGATTGTATGTAATCAAAATAAGTATTCTTTGACATGTGATTTTCCATTGACGCAGGAACAACAAGACAAACTTATTGATGCTGTGATAAAAAAATTCATTGAAGAATAAGATTTGACAGGAGCAATCAAATGGATCGCAGAGAAACAACATATCAGATTTTAAAGGCATTTCAACTGTTGTATAAATCAGAGAAATCTAAAAAGAGCAGCAGTAAAGAAAAGTATGAAATGTTAAAAAGAAGTCTGGAAAACGGGGAAATTAATCAATTAGATTTTATTAAATATAAAGAAATATTTCAAGAATATGATAATCCTCAAAGTTATGATATAATCAATGAAATATTTCAAAATTTAGATTTATTAATTAAAAGCAAAAGAATACAAACTAACGGAACAGACGCAAGGATAAAGGAAATACCATTATGGGGTTTGTTAGAAATGCAATGTTTTTCTGCCCAAATTATGATTCCTAATGCAGATTCAGAAGAAATTATTTTAATTTCAGAAGGCGTTCCGCAATTTGCATACTTTCTAAATAAAGTGATTGTACAAACCTTTTCCATTAAAGAAAATGGTGAAGAATTTTCTTTTAAGGTAGACGGGAAACAAATAATCAGCAATATAGAATCAAATAAAATAATTGTTGCAAGATTTATAGATTTAGCTGCGTCTTATCTTTTAGAAAATCACACGAATAATATTCGTTCATATTTGCTTTCAGATACTCTGATTAATATTGCAATGTACTTTTCTGATGTTTTTACGACATTTGTTATCGCTCATGAATACAGTCATCATATTTTAGGACATTTAAATAATTCAAATGTTAAGAATATATATTCGATGAAAAATATTGATATAAAGCAGATTTATAACAGCTGGGATGATGAATTGAATGCAGATATTAATGCCGTTGTGCTTACAATTTCTATAATGCAAATGAAAGGAATAGATAAAACAATGACATTGTTCGGTATTTTGATCGTATTAAATTCATTTGTGTTGTTTGATATGACAAAAAATCTGAATATGCAGGAGCAGCAAGTAATAAAATATTCATCTACTCATCCACCTGCAAAAATAAGAAAAGACACTATTATAGATTATTTTGTTGAAGACGATTCACCACAAGCTGAACTTTTAAAACAAATGGATAAAGTTTTGACATATTTATTTGACCAATTAAATGTATTTTTAGAAGAATTAAAGAAAGAGTATGATAATATTTTGGACATACCTCTCTCAACTATGCAAGATTTAATTTATAATAAATTTGAAAATTGAAACTGATGGAGGAGAAATTAGTATGCATACGAAAAAAAGTTTTATTAATTTATATCGAGCTTTTTTTTCGTCCAGAGAGTTGTCAAGCGGCGAGAAGCCTATTCGAGATTTTATAACTACTGCTGATGCAATGGGAATAGAAGCATTTGATCAGAGTGTAGTAGATATATATAAAGTTGATCCTAATTTTATAGAAAAAAAGATAATTAATTATATAACTGAGATTGAAAATATAAATTTGGATTTGCAGTATTTATCGCTTTATTCACAGCAGTTAAATGCTTTTAGTTTTTCTAATGAATGTGAATCTGTTATTTTTGCTGATGAATTAATTCAATACACTATGATTTCTTTTTTTATTACGGTTTTTTCTTTAGTAGATGATAAAAGTCGTGAAAATTTTGAACGATGCTTAAAGAATTTTATAGTTTTATTGGATTTACAGGGAAAAAAGAATATTATAGGTTCTCATAATATTGATGATTTAGTATACATGTCTATGGTTCCAACTAATGTTATGCATTTGGCAATGGATACTTATTGGACAGCATGGACATTTATCATATCTCATGAAATATACCATCTTCTCAATAAAAAAGAATTATCTGATTATGATGAAGAATTAGAGGCAGATACCTATGGTTATCGGGTACTAATGCAGTTAATATCAGCACAAAAAGAAAGCAAGGTGCCGAAGGAAATAAAAGTGTATTATGAACATTTATATCTTTCGCCTATGATGCTTATGGAATATTATAAACTGCTTGATTTTTATAAGGAGTTATGTGGTGAAAAATTAACTAATAATACTCATCCTAATCCGATTAAAAGGCAAGAGCATTTATTTAGCTTGTTTGATAGCCTTGTGCCTGAAAGTGTGGATACTGAATTAGGAAATGATTTGTATAATTCATTTTTAGATGTAATTGATCTTGTTCGTGAACAAATAAAAACAAAAAAAAGAACGGGGAGCATTAAACAATATACTATAAAAGGTAAAAGGAGAAAATTAAATATATATTGAAGCTGCTATTTTAGACTTTTTAAAAGTTATTATATTAATAACGATATTTTTTATTGGTCTTATTATATTATATTCTTCGTTGCAAAAGACCAAATTGCTAGATGGCTTACTCAACTTACATCATGAAATTAATAATAAAATTCAAACTCCAAAACAGTGAGTCGACACTGTTTTGGAGTTTTTATATAAAAAATTAGGAGGTGTTTCAATGTCAGATAATTGGGTCGTGCAGAACCTTGACAATGCTTTAAGCACTTGGAATGAGAAGTTAGCAGAGATATGGCAGCTCGTATCTCAATCGCCGGAGGAATTTAAAGGCGGAGGAATATGGGAAGTAATTAAGGATATACATGGAGCTTTGCAAGCAATAGGTTATGCCTTACTCGTACTGTTTTTTGTTATTGGAGTAGTTAAAACCTGCGGTAGTTTTACAGATGTCAAATTCCATTTGAGAACACGGGAAGATAATCCCCTTTACAGAACTGAATACGGAACTTGCAACAAGCACTTGTCACTGACCGAAAGAAACGGTTAAGCGGCAGGTGCTTTTACTTTTTCAAAAAATCAGAATACCATGTCTAAAATCATATCCCCCTATGGGCTGTTGGGTGAGAGGTCAAAACCTCCCGCCCTTTTTTTATTGCCACGAAACGCCTGCAATAGATTTGCTCCTTGAAAATTTCATAGCAGCCGCCAGAGGGATACCTGCCGCAACGGACAGCAGAGCCACGATACGAGCCTGCCCATTGCTCAATCCGTGCATAGCACCGACAGAGAGAACGCCGCTTTGAGAAAGCGTGGAACTGTATGGACTGGCTGTGTTACATACCCTTGCTTTCTGGCAGGGGTAAATCTATTCAAGGAGGAAACGCCTATGCACAGTAAAACCAAACGAAAACGCCGAAAGGAGGAAGCCCATGCAGAAGTTAAATCTGGTGGAAGCGGAAACGCTCCTTTACGAGCCGCTTGAAAAGCCGTCCTTTGTGGTGGAGGGACTTATCTCCACGGGCTTGTCGCTGTTCTGCGGCTCACAGAAAATCGGCAAGAGCTGGCTTATGCTGAAGCTCTGCCTTTGCGTGTCGCAGGGGCTTCCCCTGTGGGATATGCCGACAAAGGCGGGCGATGTGCTGTACCTCTGTCTGGAGGATACCTTTTTCCGCATACAGGACAGACTGTTCCGTCTGACCGATGAAGCAAACAGAAGGCTTCATTTCGCCGTGGCGAGCTGCAAGCTCTCGGACGGTCTGATGGTACAGCTTGAGGACTATCTGAAAGTATATCCCGACAGCAGGCTCATTGTCATTGATACGCTGCAAAAGATACGCACCGCTTCCAAAGACAACGCCTACGCCAACGATTACGGGGATATATCGCTGATAAAGGACTTTGCCGACAGGCATTCCCTTTCGGTGGTAGTCGTCCACCATATCCGCAAGCAGAACGACAGCGATGTGTTCAACAAGGTGTCTGGCACGACAGGGCTGACAGGAAGTGCAGACGCTACCTTTGTTCTGGAAAAAGAGAGCCGTGCGTCCGACACCGCAAAGCTGTTTGTGACAGGCAGGGATATCGAGTATCAAGAACTGACGCTCCGTTTCCGTGATTGCAGTTGGGAGCTTGTGGAGCGCAAGGAGCAGGCGGAGCTTGCGAGGGAAGCTGTACCGCCTGTCCTTTTTCGGCTGGTAGAATTTATGCAGGACAAAACCGAGTGGTCGGGAACGGCAACGGAGCTTTTGTCCGCTATGGGGGAATGTGGGGATTTATCCACGGTCATCACAAAATGGCTCAACGAGTACCGCACAACCTTTTTGAGTGAGAACGGCATTTGCTATGGATACCGCCGAAAGCGGTACGGCAGGCAGATTGTTCTCACAAAAGGCGGTGACAGCCGTGACAGGTGTGACAGGTATTTTGGGATACCCCCTGCCGCTGTCACCCTGCGGGAGAACACCCCGTAAACGCAAGGTGCAGGCGTGGGATTTCCTCGCCCTTCTTCGGCTCGTAAATCCACCCCTGCGGTCAGAAAAATCCTTCGATTTTTCCGACTGCGTTTACAGGGTGTAACACACTACACTTTGCTCCGCAAAGTCGTGTGCCAAACGTTCCCTCTAGACTCCCTTATGGCAGGG
>OGPA01002665.1_pt1 | contig 12361 bp, 10 predicted proteins | sample 1552841 | NCBI WGS metagenome assembly OGPA01 (sample SAMEA2579916, study PRJEB22360) | human gut metagenome | reverse complement strand
CTCGCCCCGTCTCATTTTTACCACACTATTTTTCAGGAGGATATCAGAATGGCTATCACTGCTGCTGTTGTTAACGAGCTCCGCCAGGCCACCGGCTGCGGCCTGATGGACTGCAAGAAGGCCCTCATCGAGTGCGAGGGCGATATGGAAAAGGCCGTCATGTATCTGCGCGAAAAGGGCCTCGCCTCTCAGGCGAAGAAGGCCAGCCGCGTGGCTGCTGAGGGCATGGCTTATGCCACCGTCATCGACGGTGTCGGCGTTGTGGTCGAGGTCAACTGCGAGACCGACTTCGTCGCCAACGGCGAGCCGTTCAACAACTTTGTCAAGGGCGTGGCTGCTGTCGTCGCCAAGGAGAACCCCGCTGACGTCGACGCGCTCATGGGCCCTGGGTCCCGGGCAACGGCACCGTCAAGGATGCGAAGGACGAGCTGTTCCTCGCCATCCGCGAGAACATGAGCATCCGTCGCTTCGCCCGCATCGCTGACGGCTTCTCCGTCCCCTATGTCCACATGAAAGGCAAGATCGGCGTTATCGTCAACCTGACCGTCGAGGGCTGCGACGCCACCGAGATCGGCAAGGACATCGCCATGCAGATCGCCGCGCTCAACCCCCGCTTCTGGGACAAGAGCCAGGTCACGCAGGACGTTCTGGACGAGGAGAAGGAAGTCATGCTCGGCCAGATGGCCAACGACCCGAAGATGGCGAACAAGCCCGATCAGGTCAAGGAAAAGATCGTTATGGGCAAGCTCAACAAGTTCTATGCCGAGAACTGCCTGCTTCAGCAGGCCTTCGTCAAGGACGGTGACGTCTCTGTCGAGCAGTATATGAACAACGCTGCCAAGGCGCTGGGCGGCAAGGTCAGCTTCAACACCGCCGTTCGCTTCGAGAAGGGCGAGGGCATCGAGAAGAAGCAGGAGAACTTTGCGGCTGAGATCGCTTCCATGGTCAACGGCAACAAGTAATTTCCAAATTACAAAATATGATGAAAAGAGGTTCGGCGAAGGCCGGACCTCTTTTTTGTTTCCGCGCGGCAGACAGAATTTCCTGCGAAATAAAAAATTTACAATTTCCTAAGGTGAATATTATTGTGCATATCTTGCATATTCATTTTGACTGGTGTATAATAGGCAATGCTAAGCAGCGGCGCAGTATCCTAGTCGGAGCTGCCGTTTCCTAAGAAGGGCCTAAAAATCCTTTAAAGGGCACAACTGTGAAGCCTTTGGTGCCTGCTTCTTACGCCCAGTTTGGGGTGGGTGCTGAAGGGAGGCGAAAGCGAAAGCTGCGCCTGCGGACTCCGGGCGACCCCTAATGGCATGGGGGAACCGACCCTGTTTCTGCGGAGACTCGTTGCTGTGCCGGAGCGGACTCCCGGTTTCGGGTATCGACTTCGGTACGGGACGGGATATGAACCTGCATTGCGGTGCTACCCGGCCTTTGTGCCGCGAACGCTGTGTGCAGCGTAGCCTGCCTTGCGTGGGGAATTCGGATAGGAGAACAACGTACAGACTCCGGCCAAGAGCGAAGTACGATCGCTCCTTGAAATTTTTCCTGCAAAAGAGGATAAGAAACGGCGTGACTCCGGGGTGGAAATCACCTAGGCTGTCGCAAGGGCAGCGAAAGGGTTACAGTGCGGACTAAGTGGCAATCGGGTACCTCGTCTGGTGACAACGGGGTGCAGCGCCTAAGGGGGAACCGCCTCCATCGGCAACGAGAGGTGCGCTGCAGGGAAAGCCAACCCGACCTATGCCGCAGGATTACCTTTTGCTGTTGCCGCTGATTAGCATGATTATGAAATAACTGTGGAGAAGAAAGCCTTGGAAAACGAAGAAGACCGAAAGCAGAAGAAAACGGAAAAGACGCCCAGCCACGCGCGCTGGGTCATCCGTGTGTCTTTGATCGCTGTGGCGCTTTCCGCCGCGATGAGCCTGTGCTCGGGCGCGGTGCTTGAGGATGCGGGCTATGTGACTGCAACGCTGATCCTGCTGCTGTTCATTGCGCTGGGCATCCTGTTCGATATCATCGGCGTCGCCGTGACGGCGGCGAATCCCAAGCCGTTCAATTCGATGGCCGCGCACCGTGTCAAGGGCGCGAAGGAGGCGCTGTACCTCATCCGCAACGCGGAAAAGGTCGCCTCGTTCTGCAACGATGTGGTCGGTGACATCTGCGGCATCGTCAGCGGCTCGACCGCGACGGTCATCGTCGTGCTGCTGCAAAACAGCTTCGGCTGGCGCAGTATCGTCGTATCCACCGTGGTCACGGCGCTCATTTCCGGATTGACGATCGGCGGCAAGGCCATCGGCAAAAAGATCGCCATGAAAAAGAGCAAGGATGTCATCTACCTGACGGCGAAGGTGCTGTCGGTGCTGCATCTTGTCAGATAAAGAAGGAAACCGTATTGATTCTTGAAACCATCCATGATCCCCGGGACATCAAAACCCTGAACGACTCGCAAACGCAGCTTTTATGTACGGAGCTGCGTGAATTTTTGCTGAAAAATGTGTCGAAAACGGGCGGGCATCTGGCCTCGAACCTCGGCGCGGTCGAGCTGACGGTGGCCATCCACCGCGTGTTCGACACGTCGCGAGACCGGCTGGTGTTCGACGTGGGGCACCAGTGCTACGTCCACAAGGCCCTCACCGGCCGGCAGGCGCTGTTTGACACCCTGCGGCAGTTCGGCGGCCTCTCCGGCTTCCCCAAGCCCCGGGAGAGCGAACACGACGCCTTCATCGCCGGACATGCCTCCAACTCCGTCTCCGTCGCGCTCGGCATGGCGCGGGCGCGGACGCTGCAGCATCAGGATTATTCCGTACTGGCGCTGATCGGCGACGGCGCGCTCTCCGGCGGCCTTGCCTATGAGGGACTCAACAATGCGGGTTCGTCCGGCGAGCCGCTCATCGTGATTCTGAACGACAACGGCATGTCGATCGACGGCAATGTCGGCGCGGTGAGCGAGCATCTGGGACTTTTGCGCTCGAAGCCTGCGTACTATGAATTCAAAAAAGACTATCGTGATCTGCTCGACCGCAACGCGGTCGGCCGCGCGGTGTATGATTTTAACCATCATCTGAAAACGAATGTCAAAAAGGCGCTGCTGCCGAATTCGACGATGTTCGAGGACATGGGCTTTACCTACCTCGGCCCCGTGAACGGACACGACGTGGGGCAGCTCACCAACACGCTCAAATGGGCGAAGGACTTGAACTGTCCGGTGCTCGTGCATGTGCACACGAAAAAGGGCAAGGGCTACCCGACCGCCGAGCGCGAGCCGGAGCGCTATCACGGCGTCGGCAAATTCGACCCGCGGATGGGCGTGCCGCGCGAGCATAAGCGAGATTTTTCCGCGGTGTTCGGCGACGAACTCTGTAAGCTCGCAAAAAATGACGAAACGATCTGCGCTATCACCGCCGCAATGCGCGACGGTACGGGCCTGCACGATTTTTCCGAGCAGTATCCCGTGCGCTTTTTTGACGTCGGCATCGCCGAGGGACATGCCGTGGCGATGGCCGCGGGCATGGCCAAGCAGGGGCTCACGCCGGTCGTGGCGATCTATTCGAGCTTTTTGCAGCGCGCCTACGACCAGCTCATCCACGACACGGCGCTCTCCGACCTGCATGTTGTCTTCGCGGTCGACCGCGCGGGCATGGTCGGCGCGGACGGAGAGACGCATCACGGCATTTTCGATGCGACATTCCTCTCGGAAATTCCGAATATGACGGTGCTGTGTCCGTCGAACTTTGCAGAGCTGCGCACGATGCTTGACCGTGCGGTGAACGAGATCAAAGGCCCCGTCGCCATCCGCTATCCGCGCGGCGGCGAGGGAAATTATAAGAAAGACAGCGGGCGGCAGAATCTTGTCGTGCTGCGCGAGGGGGCGGACATTACCCTCTGCGCCTACGGCACGATGATCAACAATGTGCTCGACGCGGCGGAAATCCTGCACGAGCAGGGCATCGAGGCACGCGTTGTAAAGATCAACGCCATCTCGCCGCTCTATGACCGCGACATGCGCGAGGTCATCGGCAAAACAAAGGCGATGCTGGTCGCCGAGGAGTGCGCGGGCGTCGGCTGCATGGGCCAGCGCATGGCGGCCATTCTGGGCTGGAACAAAATTTCGCCCGAACGGCTGGAGCTGTGCAACCTCGGCAAGGCGTTTCCTGCACAGGGAACAGTGGAGGAGCTGTACCGCGAGTTCGGGCTGGACGCGGAATCGCTGGCAAAAAAGGCTGCGGAGGTGCTGCGATGAGCAATAAAACAAGACTGGACTTGCTGCTCGTTGAACGCGGGCTGGAACAGACCCGCCAGCGCGCGCAGGCGATGATCATGAGCGGGCTCGTCTTTGTGGACGGGCAGCGCGTGGATAAGGCGGGCACCGCCGTGCCGAACGACGCGCAGATCGAGGTGCGCGGCAACACGCTCCGATATGTGAGCCGCGGCGGCCTCAAGCTCGAAAAGGCGATGACGACGTTCGGCCTCAAGCTGGACGGCTGTATCTGCGCCGATATCGGCGCCTCGACCGGCGGCTTTACCGACTGTATGCTGCAAAACGGCGCGACAAAGGTCTACGCCGTCGACGTCGGCTACGGACAGCTCGATTGGAAGCTCCGCTCCGACGAGCGCGTTGTGTGCATGGAACGCACGAACGCGCGCTATCTCGACCGCGACCAGATTCCTGACGAGCTGGATTTTGCCAGCATCGACGTGTCGTTTATTTCGCTGAAATTGATCCTGCCTGCGGTGCACCGCGTCTTAAAAGAGGGCGGACATGTCGCCTGCCTCATCAAGCCCCAGTTTGAGGCGGGACGCGAAAAGGTGGGGAAAAAGGGCGTCGTCCGCGACCCGGACGTACACCTTGAGGTGCTGGAAAACTTCCTGACACATGCAAAGGATTCTGGCTTTACAGTGCTTGATATCACATTCTCTCCTATTCGTGGACCCGAGGGAAACATCGAATACCTCGGGTATCTCGAAAGCGGCGATTGGGTGGAGAAGACGTTTGACCTCCAGGGCCTTGTGGAGCAGTCACACGCGGCGCTCGACCACGGGAAGGAGGGCGCGGGATGCTGAGAAAAGTCATCTTATGCCCGAATCCCTACCGCGACGCGCAGCTTCGCGTCGCGAAGGAGGCCAAGCGCGTGCTCGACGAGGTTGGCTGCCCGAATGTCGTGTGCCTGCCGTTTCGCAATCAGGAGCCGCCGGAGGGCTACGGGCTCAACATTGAGCCGCTTCAGCAGGAGATCCGCGGTGCGGACATGATCATCGCGTTTGGCGGCGACGGTACGATCCTGCACCTTTCCAAAACCGCCGCGCACCGCGACATTCCAGTGCTGGGTGTCAACCTCGGCAGCCTCGGCTTCATGGCCGAGCTTGAGAGCAAAGACCTTTTGCGTTTGCGCGACCTGTGTGACGGAAAGTATGAGATCGAGAGCCACATGATGCTCGACGTGAGTGTCCAGCGCGACGGGCGGGTCATCTACTCGAACCTTGCGCTCAACGAAGCGCTCATCGCGCGCGGCAATATCTCGCGCGTGATCCGGCTGCAAATCTTCACCGAGCAGGGGAAGCTCGTGGACGTGGCGGGCGACGGCGTCATCGTCGCGAGCCCGACAGGCTCGACGGCCTACTCGCTCTCGGCGGGTGGCCCTGTGGTCGAGCCGACGGCACGGAACTTCATTGTTTCGCCCATCTGCGCGCACAGCGTGCATGCCAATGCCTACGTGCTCTCGCCCGAGCGGGTCATCACTGTGCAGACGGAAAAAAACAGCTACAAGCCCGTCCTTTTGAGCGTGGACGGCGGGCGCGCATTCTCACTGCGCAGCGGCGACAGTATTGAAGTGCGCCGCTCAAAATTCGACACCAAGCTCGTTCGACTGAGCAAACGCAGTTTCTGCGAGATCTTACAAAAGAAAATGTTGATGGGAGGAACCAGCAATGAAGAATGAAAGACAGGAAAAGATCCTTGCGATCATTGCCGCTTCGGCGATCGAAACGCAGGAGCAGTTGATCGACAGCCTGCGCAAGGAGGGGATCTCCTGCACGCAGGCGACCATCTCCCGCGATATCAAGCAGCTCCACTTAATTAAGGAGCCGACCGGCAACGGCACCTACCGCTACGCCGTTTCGACGCAGAAGATGCGCCTGAATCTGGCTGACCGCCTGCAGACCATCCTGCGCGAGAGCATCGTTTCGGTCGACTGCGCGCAGAATCTGGTGCTCATCAAGACGATGGCGGGCCTCGGCCCCGCGGCCGGCGCGGCGTTTGACGGGATGGATATCTCCGCCAAGGTCGGCACCGTCGCGGGTGACGACACGGTGCTGATCGTGATGCGCGAAAACGAGTCCGCCGCCGAGCTCTGCTCGGAGATCGAGGACATGCAGAGACAGCGCCAGACCAAGTAAGAACAAAATTTTGCAGGAGAATGAGCGATGCTTGAGCTTTTGCACATTGAAAATATCGCCATCATTGAGCGGGCGGACATTCTGTTCGGCCGCGGGTTCAACGCGCTCACCGGCGAGACCGGCGCGGGCAAATCCATCGTGATCGACGCGCTCGGCGCGGTGCTCGGCCAGCGCACGTCGCGCGAGCTCATCCGCACGGGCGCGGAGAAGGCGTTTGTCAGCGCGACGTTCAGCGCGGTTCCGGCAGATTTGCCGGGGCTCGCCGAAAACGGCTTTACGCCGGAGGAGGACGGAACGCTTTTATTGCAGCGCGAGCTGTACGGTGACGGCAAAAACGTCTGCCGCGTGGGCGGACGGCCAGTGACGGTCGCGCAGCTCAAGCGTATCGGCGCGAGCTTGCTCAATATCCACGGCCAGCACGACGGACAGCAGTTACTCGACGAAGAGCAGCACCTTGTCTACCTCGACCGCTTTGGCCGCGTGGAAAATGAGCTGGCAGCGTACTGTATGCGCTATGACGTGATGAAAGAGACGTGCCGCGCGATCGACGCGCTCAAGATGGACGAGGCCGAAAAAGCGCGCCGCGTCGACATGCTGCACCATCAGATCGGCGAGCTCGAGCGCGCGGACTTGCAGGAGGGGGAGGAGGAGACGCTCCTTGCCCGCCGCAATATTCTGCGCAACGGCGAAAAGTTCATTTCCGCCATCTCCGAGGCGGACGCCTGCCTGAACGGCGGGGACGAGGGCCTTGGCGCGGTGTCCGCTATCAAGGAGGCGGAGGATGCGCTGCGTTCGCTCCGCAGCCTCGGCGATGAATTCATCACGCTCTCGGAGCGCTTGGAAGCGCTGCGCTGTGAAGCGTATGACCTTGCCGAAACGATCCGCGATAAGAAGGATGAATACGACTTTTCTCCGCAGGAGCTCGACGCCGTGGAGTCGCGCTGCGACCAGCTTTACCGGCTGAAAAAGAAGTACGGCTCAAGCGTCGAGGAGATGCTTGCATATCTTGAAAAATCGCGTGAGGAATTAGACCGCATCGAGTATGCAGACGACCGTGCGCAGCAGCTCGAGCAGACGCTCAAAAAGCAGGAAAAGGCTGCGCGCGAAGCGGCGCAGGCCCTCTCCGACCGGCCGCCCCCCGCCGCCAAAGAGACTTGGCCTCGTCGAACGCCGTCACGCGGCGGCAAAGGAGCTTGAGGAGCGTATTTCCAGGGAACTGCGCGAGCTCGATATGCCGAAGCTCCGCTTTGCCATCGACTTTCAGGAAAAGGACATGGGCGAGGACGGTGTGGACGCCGTGGCGTTTTTGATGTCCGCCAATGTGGGCGAGGCGCTGCGTCCCATCCAGAAGATCGCGTCCGGCGGCGAGCTGTCGCGCATCATGCTGGCACTCAAAAACGTGCTGGCCGAGCAGGACAGCGTGATGACGATGGTGTTCGACGAGGTCGACACCGGCGTTTCGGGCAGGGCTGCCCAGCGCGTGGCGGAAAAGCTCGCCAAGCTCTCGCGCACACGGCAAGTGCTGTGCGTGACGCATCTGCCGCAGCTCGCGGCGATGGCCGACACGCACTTCGGCGTGGAAAAGGGCGAGGAAAACGGCCGCACGCTCACAAAGGTCGTCGCGCTCGACCGCGCGGCGCGCCGCGGCGAGATCGCCCGCCTAAGCGGGGGAGACCACCCGAGCGAGACGATGCTCTTAGGAGCAGAGGAACTGCTCTGCGCGGCGGAGAACTTTAAAGATCAACTACTGTAAAGCAAAATCACATGTCAGAGAAAAGCGCCTCGATGCGGCGCTTTTTCGAAGAAAGGAACATTAGATGAACGAATTTGCTGAGCGCATCGAGCGGGATTTTCCGGTGCGGCGCAAGGAGAAAGAAAAAGTAGACTTCCGCACCTGGCTTGTCTACACACTCAAGGAGCTCGGCTATTCGCCGAAGCTCGAGAGCGGGACGTCGGCGCTCTCGGCGGGCGGCAATGTGACGAATGTGGTCGTCGGCGACATCGAGAAGGCAAAGATCGTTCTCGCGGCGCACTACGACACCGGCGTGCGTGAGGTCCTGCCGCCGCTCATTTGCCCGACGCGACCGGCGACGTACATGCTCTACGAGGCGCTGATGCCGCTGCTGGCGCTGGCGGTGAGCTTCCTTATTTCGTTCGGCGTGACGTTCGCGCTCAACATGCCGAATATGACGCTGCCGCTCTTTTTACTGCTGCTGGTTGTTGGACTCTTTTATCCCAAGTATGGCAAGAGCGAAATGAACAACAAAAATGCCAACACCTCCGGCGTCATTGCGTTGCTCGAGGTCGCAAAGGCGCTGACGCCGCGCTACCGCGGCGAGGTGTGCTTCCTGTTCCTCGACGGCGGCACACAGGGGAGCAAGGGCGCCAAGCGCCTGATCCACGCGCACCCCGAGCTCAAAAAGAAGAGCGTCGTCGTGCTCGACTGCGTGGGTGAGGGCGACGAGCTGCTGATCCTGCCGGGCAAGGCGAGCCGCTGGAACGACAAGCTGCTCGATACGATCCTTGAGCAGTTCAGCAACAGCGAGAGAAAGACCTGCTTTTTGAAGACGGACGGCTTTGTTCACTATCCATCGGACAACCGCGCGTTCACGGGCGGCACGGTCATCTGCGCATGCAAAAAGGTCAAGGGCTTTGGCCGCTGTATCCTGCCGCGGAAAACAGAGGAGATCGACGAGGAAAATCTGTCGCTCCTGTGCGACGGGCTGTGCAAGCTCGTGATGTATTATAATCCGCAGAATACTTGATACTTGACAAGACCGATTCTTTACGTTACAATATCCGCGTTTACGGTGATGAAGCGGAGAAGTAAGCAGCGATTTCCTGCGCAGAGAGCCTTCGGCCGGTGCAAGAAGGAGAGGAAACGTGCCGAAATACACCGCGGAGCCGGCGCCCGAACGAAAGTTTTCCAGTAGGCGCGCCCCGGGAGCGCCCGTTATCGCGCGGGAGTGTGTCGGCACTCCGTGAGGCCGTTTTTGCGAGAAAACGGCGAACCAGAGGTGGTACCGCGAATTTGTTCGCCCTCTGTCCAAACGGACAGAGGGCGTTTTTTTGCTATCCGAAAGCGTCTCAAAATGTCCGAAATGAAGTAAAATAGAAATACAGGAGGAATTAACAAATGGGAATTTATGAAGAGCTCAAAGCGCGCGGCCTGATCGCGCAGGTGACGGACGAGGAGCAGATCCGCGACCTCGTCAACAACGGCAAGGCGACGTTCTACATCGGCTTTGACTGCACGGCGGATAGCCTGCACGTCGGCCACTTCATGGCACTGTGCCTGATGAAAAGACTCCAGATGGCGGGCAACAAGCCCATTGCGCTCATCGGCGGCGGCACGACCATGATCGGAGACCCCTCGGGTCGCAACGATATGCGCAAGATGCTCACCAAGGCCGACATCGACCACAATGCCGAATGTTTCAAGCGCCAGATGGAGCGCTTCATCGACTTCGGCGAGGGCAAGGCCATGATGCTCAACAACGCCGACTGGCTGATGAAGCTCAACTACATCGAGCTGCTGCGCGAGGTGGGCGCGTGCTTCTCTGTGAACAACATGCTGCGCGCCAAGTGCTATGAGCAGCGCATGGAAAAGGGCCTTTCGTTCCTGGAATTCAACTACATGATCATGCAGTCCTACGACTTTTACCACATGTTCCAGGAGTACGGCTGCAACATGCAGTTCGGCGGCGACGACCAGTGGTCCAACATGCTCGGCGGCACGGAGCTCATTCGCCGCAAGCTCGGCAAGGACGCGCAGGCGATGACGATCACGCTGCTTCTTAATTCCGAGGGCAAGAAGATGGGCAAGACCGCGAGCGGCGCGGTGTGGCTCGACCCGAACAAGACCACGCCCTACGACTTCTACCAGTACTGGCGCAACGTGGGCGATCAGGATGTTTTAAAGTGCATCCGTATGCTGACCTTCCTGCCGCTGGAGCAGATCGACGAGATGGACAAGTGGGAGGGCAGCCAGCTCAACCGCGCGAAGGAGATCCTCGCCTACGAGCTCACCGCACTCGTCCACGGGGAAGAGGAGGCCAAGAAGGCGGAGGAGTCTGCCAAGGCGCTCTTCGGCGCGGGCGGCAATAACGCCAACATGCCGACGAGCACGCTGACGGATGCCGACTTTGAAAACGGCAACATCAATGTCCTTTCGATGTTGGTCGCGACCGGCCTGTGCCCGTCCCGCGGTGAGGCGCGCCGTTTGGTCCAGCAGGGCGGTGTGACGATTGATGATGTGAAGGTCGCCTCCATCGACGAGAGCCTTGCGCGCGAGCGATTCGAGGGCGAGGGCATCATCGTCCGCAAGGGTAAGAAGGTCTTCCACCGCGTGAAGGCGTAAGCAGGGCTGATTACAAAACGTAAACGAAAAAGTGAAACAGGGCTCTGTGCGTTTTCAGCGCAGAGTCCTGCTTTTTTGACTGAATACACAAGGTGGAAAACGGTGAAATGAATACGGCGAATATTCGCTGAATATCAAGATGAATATTATGCAGATGCAAAGTGAATGCACGATGAATACTGCACAAACGAGAGATAAGATCAGCTTATACTGCGGGACGGAACGGTTCCAGTGCATGCGAGAGCTGTTCCAAATGACGCTCAGACATGCGGCACAGCGGCAGCCGCAATTCACCGCTGCACAGGCCCAAGAGCTCCATGGCGGCCTTGACGGGGATGGGGTTGACCTCGCAGAAGAGCGCGCGGATCAGCTCGTGCAGCTTGAGCTGAAGCGTGCCTGCCTCCAAGAAGCGATTTTCAAGGCAGAGCTGCGTCAGCTCGTGCATTTCGCGTGGGACGACATTTGCGGCGACGGAGATGACGCCCTTGCCGCCAAGAGCCATGATGGCGGCGGTGGAGCCGTCGTTGCCGCTCCAGACGGTGAAGTCCGGCGGGCAGAGGTTGAGGGTGTCCTGAATGAGGTCGAAGCCGTCGCTCGCCTCCTTGACACCGGCAATGTTCGGATGCTGGGCAAGCGCTTGATAGGTCTGCGCCGTGCAGCCGACGCCTGTGCGGGAGGGAACGTTGTAGAGGATGACCGGAATGTCGACCGCGTCCGCAATGGCGGAGAAATGCTGCACAAGGCCGCTCTGCGAGGCTTTGTTGTAGTACGGCGTGACGGTGAGCAGCGCGTCGACGCCCGCGCTTTGCGCGGCTTTGGAGAGCGCGATGGAGGACGCGGTGCTGTTCGTGCCGCTGCCCGCGATGACGGGCACGCGGCGGTCGACGGTGCGCACGCAGCGCTCAATGAGCGCCATGCGCTCATTGTAGCTCAGCGTCGCGGCCTCGCCGGTTGTGCCGCAGACGACGATGGCGTCGGTGCCGCCTTGGATCTGGCGCTCGATGAGACGGTCGAAGGCTTCGAGATCGACACCGTCGCCGCAAAACGGTGTGACGATAGCGACGGCGCTGCCGGTAAACACACAGGGTTTCATAAAGGACTCCTTTCCATGACGCTTGACCGCCAAACGGTAGGGGGAGCGGCGGCCAAAAAGAGATACAGTTTTGCTTGAAAGCAGAGGGAAACTGTCGTATAATGTAAAATACGATTCATATGGATATGTTCAGCCGGGCACAGAGCAATCGCTTCTGCAAAACTGGCTGTGGAGGATACTATGAAAAAATGGTGCAGAATGTTCCTGCTTTCCTGTCTGCTGTGCCTTTCACTGTGCACGCTCGCGCAGGCAACGGACGGTGAGACGCTCCACGTGGGGCTCAAGTACGGCTCGGACGCGATGAGCGCGGCGAACCTTCAGAATTATTCGGCCTTCGGCGGCTACGCGCTGGGGTATTTTGACGCGGACGGCAGCTTTGAAGAGCTGGGCGCACTGCCGCGGTTGTATGAAAAGATCACGGTGACGACGGACACGACCTATCATGTGCAGCTTTCCGGCACGTTTTACGATTACGACGACGCGTCGCGCACAGCGGCGCAGTACAGCGGCGG
>OGPA01002660.1_pt1 | contig 12376 bp, 10 predicted proteins | sample 1552841 | NCBI WGS metagenome assembly OGPA01 (sample SAMEA2579916, study PRJEB22360) | human gut metagenome | reverse complement strand
GCAGCCGCCGGAGCGGTGCTTAAGCCGTCAGGCGGGAATTGTGCGGTGTTGCCCTAATTATAGTAGATTCTGCAGCTATTGTGCCATGTGCCGTTGATGCAAAGGTTTAGCCCTTTGCTGCACCGGAGGTAATGCCCTCAACATAGAACTTCTGCATGATGACAAACAGGATGGAGATGGGGACAGCCACCAAAACACCACCTGCGCAGAAACGGGAGAAGTAGCTGTTGACCAAAGCCTTTTGCAGCATGTTGTACAGGCCGATTGCCACCGTCCAGTCCGACGAAACGCCGGAGTTCAGGATCATCTTTGCCACAACAAAGTCGGTCCACGGCGTCAGGAAGGAGCTGATAATGGTGTACACCAGGATCGGGCGGGACATCGGGATGACGATCTGGAAGAAGATGCGCGCTTCCGAAGCGCCGTCCAGCTTGGCGGCCTCACGCAGTGCCACAGGCACCGTATCAAAAAAGCCCTTACAGATCAGGTAGCCCAGGCCGGAAGAGCCCGCGTATACCATGATCAGACCGGCGTAAGAGTTGGTCAGGTTCATGTACTTCAAAACAAAGTACACAGCGATCATGGCCAGAACGCCGGGGAACAGGTTGACGGTAACGGACAAGTTCTGCAGCAGCTTGCGGCCCTTGAAGCGGCAGCAGCTTATGGCGTAAGCCACCATCAACACAAAGCAGGTGGAGATCACACAGTTAAAGCATGCCACAACCAGGGTGTTCATGAACCAGCGCGGGAACTGTGCAACAGAGTCCGGCTGTGTCATAATGCTGACGTAGTTCCACATGGTAAAGCTTTCCGGCACAAAGCGGGTAAAGTTGATGCCCTTATCGGTGGAAAACGAGGTCAGCAGCAGCCAGGCGATGGGTACCAGCCAGATAAAAGCCAGCAGCGCCAGCACCAGATGGCGGATGACGGAGAAGATGCCTTTTTTCACTTTTCCCTGCTTGAGCTGCTTTTGCGCAGCGGCAGAGGGTACAGCAGTGGTACTCAAGAGAACGTCGCCTCCTTCTTATTGATAAAGTGGAAGCATACAACCGTAAACACGGCGCACACAATGAACACCATAATGCCCAGCACGGCAGCCATCTTGTAGTTGTAGTAATCCTGCGTCAAGCGGAACAGCCAGGTAACCAGCAGGTCAATTTCCTTTGCGTTGGACTGTGCAAGGGCCTGGTTCTGGGTTACAAACACACCCTGCGTGAGCAGGTAAATGACGTTGAAGTTGTTGACGTTCTTGACGAAATCCGTTACCAGAGAGGGACCCTGCACGCTGAGCAGGTAGGGCAGCTTGATGCGGAAGAACATCTGCACCGGGTTGGCGCCGTCAATGCGGGCGGCCTCGATCATGTCAGCGGGAATGTTCATCAGCACGCCGGTAGCGATTAGCATCTGGTACGGCACGCCGATCCAGATATTGATCATGATGATGGTGAACATGGCCCAGCCCGGCTGGGTCAGGAACGGAATGTAAGAAAGGCCCTTATCCAGCAGGCCGATGTTATGCAGGAAGTCGGTAACGCCTGCATTGGCCATCATGGTATTGAAAATACCGTTGTTGGAGAAGAAGTTGCGCACCAGCAGCAGCGTAACGAACTGCGGCACCGCAATGGTCACCATGAACAGGGTACGCCAGAACTTGGGGAACTTGGTCTTTTTGTCGTTGATGAACATTGCCATCAAAATGCCGCCAAAGAAGTTGGTAAAGGTGGCAAAGAATGCCCAAACCAACGTCCAGGTTAAAACCTTGGCAAAGGAATAACTAAACGTGGAGGTCATTCCGCCGCCGCCAAACAGGGTAAAGAAGTTGTTCAGCCCAACCCAGGTAAACAGTTCATTGGGCGGCATGTGCTGCTGGTCATAGTTGGTGAACGCAACGGCGATCAGGATGAACAGCGGCACAATGGTGAACACCACAACGCCCAGAACCGGCAGGGTGAGCAGGGTCACATAGAACTTTTCGTTCAGGTAAACGTTGATGTCCTGCACAAAGTTGTTGGTCTTTTTGCCAGCTTCACGGATCTTCTGCAGCTGATAGTTGGAAGATACCACCATCATGGCCGCCGCGATCAGTGCCGCGATCACGATAAAGGAGATCATGCTCATCAGCAGGATCTCAAACGAATTATCATAATCGTTTACAACGTTTTTCATCGTGGCAACATCGAACACCATCTCCATTTTTACGGTGCCAAGGGTGCCGAACTTTGCCAGGCTGGGTACGCCAAAGAATGCCAGGAAATACAGCGCAAAGCCCTGTACAAATGTGACCAGAAGCGCCTTCATCAGCTGGCCGTGGCCAATGTAGCCCAGACCCCATACAAAGAAGGATAGTTTGGTAAAGATATCGCCGTGCACAAAGTCATGACCAAATTTCTGCAAAAAATTGGGTTCCTTTGGTTCCGTGTGCAGGGCCGCAGCAGCGGATTTTGCCACAGGAATCTCTCCTTTCCAACGCGGTTACGCCAAGCGGCCCACACGTGCCCGGCAACCGTTCCGGACCGTTTGTGGGCCGTTGTTTTAGTGTATCAATGCAGCTTTTTTCGTTTTAACAATTACTGGGTAACCGGTGCGGTGATGCCAGCAACAGCATCTTCAATCAGGGTCTGGGGATCCTTGCCATCGGGGTTGCCGTTGACACAGATCTGGCCGAGGGTTTCAGCAGAAGCCCAGTAGTTGCCGCCGACGCGCTGCAGGTTAGCGTACTCAGACTGAGCAACAACAGCGGTCAGAGCCGGAGAAGAAGCGGCTGCCAGAGCGTTGGTGTTGGAGGGGCCCTGTGCACGCTGCTGGAAGCGGAGGGTCTCGTTCTCTTCGTTGGTAACGTAATCAGCCAGCAGCATGGCAGCACCAACGTTAGCGCTGTGGGGATTGACGCCGATCAATTTGAAGCCGGAGAAGGAAGCCATCTGGACCTGCTCGCCGTTCAGGGTGTAGGTAGGCAGCTTGCAGGCAGCGTAATTATCGCCCCAAACTTCAGCAGCATCGTTTGCACGCCAGGTGCCGTTAACGCCAGCAACCAGGGTGCCGTCCTTCAGCTTGCCGGTGAACTCTTCATCCTTCAGGGCGAGGAAGCCGGGGTTCTTGCAGATATCGATGACAGCCTGGGTAACGTCAGCGCCTGGGGCTTCGTTCCAGTTGCAGACGGTGCTCACGCCGTCATCAGCCAGGCTCAGGTTCAGGCCAGCGCCAGCATAGAAGCTGTACAGGTACCAGCCGTTAGCAACGTCCATCGAGACTTTCTTGCCTGCGGCGGCTGCCTTCTCCATCATCGTGTCAAGGCTCTTGACGTCATCCTCGGTGAAGAAGGACTTATCATAGAACATGAAGTAGCCGTTATCAGCGGTCAGGGGGTAAGCATACAGCTTGCCGTTCAGGGTTGCAGCGTCAACAGAAGCTGCAGTGTTGCGGCTCTTGATGTCGTCAGCGTTCAGCTGAACTTCCTGCAGGGCGCCTGCCTGAACCAGCTCGTTCAGCTGGTCATCAGCAAATGCGTAAACGTCAGCAGCGGCGGTGGGGTCGGTCAGGACGGTATCCTTAGCCTCCTTTTCGGACTGAGCGCCCAGGTTGATGGTGATCTTGCCGCCGTAATTGCCGTATTCTTTGATAAAGTTATCAGCGATGGTGCGCAGCAGTTCCTGGTCTTCCTCGGCGCCCCACATGGTCAGGGTAACGTCATTGGCGAAAGCAGCGGCTGCAGCCTGCTGCAGAACGTCACCATCGTCAGCTGCGGTGCTGTCGGTGGAGGCGGCTTCGCTGGAAGCTGCAGTGCTGGTGGACTCTGCAGCGGAAGAGGCAGTTGCGGTGTTGCCGCATGCTGCCAGGGACAGTGCCATCAAGGCAGCTGTTGCAAGTGCGAGTTGCTTTTTCATAATCATTCTCCTTCATCTGCTATATCACAAGCTTTTCAAGGTTGCGCACCATCGTTGCGCAACTTTGTTTCACAACTTAAGGATACACAATTCTATTTTCAGTGTCAATGTTCATAACCAACATGTTTTGCCATGTTTTCTTGTGCATTTTTCACAGCCTGTTACACTTTTGTAACAATGTCGAATTTTGTATGCGCAACGTTGCGCAACTTTAGTACAGGCTTTTTAACAACAATCAGCCTTTCCTGGTGCACATGCTGTGCGCGCAGAAAAGGCTGTATCAATCATCGTATTTTACAATATTGGTAATATTATCTATTTTGTGGACTCGCGCAAAATCACCTGATATCCCTGCATCTGGCGCAATGCGATTTGCTTGCCCGCCAAAATATCCAGCAGCATCCGGCATGCCGTGGCGCCCAAGCGCTCGCCGTCAAACTGAGCGGCCGAGATCTGCGGGGTTGAGCTGGTCAGCAGCTCACTATCATAAAAGCTGGCCAGTTTCACCTGTTCCGGTACCTTGATGTGCCGGGCGCGCAGCTCCTGCAGCACCGCGGCCGCCATGCTGTCGTCCGCGCAGAGCAGGCATTCGGGCTTTTGCTCCAGCGCACCTTCCAATGCATCGATCCGCTGTTCGCTGGTTTCAATGCCGGTCCAAATCAATTTCTGGTCCACCTGCACCCCACAGTCGGAAAATCCGCGCAGGTAGCCGCGCAGCCGGTCCTCATTGACGGTATAGTTGGTGCAGCCGCCCATATAGGCAATGCGGCGCATGCCTAGCTGCAGCAGCAGGCGGGTCATCTCGGCGGTCGCTCCTACCTGGTCGTTATCCACCTGGGGTACCTTATCGTCATCCACGCGGCCAATGGCCACAAAAGGCACGTTGTGGCGCTGCAAAGTCTGCACACATTCATCGTGCAGCATCGTACGGGACAAAATCACGCCATCCACCTTGTGGGATTCCAGCTGGCGTTCCAGCTGGCCAACATCGGTTTCTCCCGCATAGCACAGCAGCAGGTCATACCCGCGCTGGGCCGCCATGTTCCACACACCGCCCATGCACTTGCGCAGGAACGGCAAGTCCAGCCGCATAAAATGCTTGGGGATCACCAGCGCAAGGTTGTTGGTTGGGCCCTGCTGCGCAGTGCGCAGCGGCGCAGCTGCATCCTGGCGGCCCTTGCCGATATAATCGAACACACGCGCGCGGGTAGCCTCGCTCACGCGGCCCTTGCCGGATATTGCGCGGGATACCGTTGTTTTTGATATATTCAATGCCTCCGCCACTTCCGCGATGGTCACTTCATCACGCTTACCTGCCATTCAGCACCCTCCTTTTCCCATGTTGCGCATGCGTTGCGCACCAATAACAGCATATGTATTTGTTGTACATTTGTCAATCTGCAAACAGCACAAAAAAAGCCTGCCAGATTTGGCAGGCTTGCCGCGCAGTACAGCCGTTCCAAGCATAGGCGGATGGCCGCTGCCCGGAATCTCTCCCGAAATTTTTCGTGTATTAAAAATTCTGTTGGGAGCATAGGGGCGCACATTGTGCGCCCGCCGCCTTGACATAGCAACGCACATTTATGTCATACACATGGCAAACCTCCGTGGGCGAACGCTGTTCGCCCTTACGGAGCATCTTTGTTTCCCTGACGTTTTCGATAGGTGTTGTGCTGCTTATTTTTTCTGCGGTTCGCCGTTGGCAATGTCGCGCACAACCTCACCCGCAATGATCAACCCCGCGGCGGCGGGCACAAAGGCGTTGCTGCCGGGAACCAGGCGGCGCTGGGTACATTTGTGGGCCGTGTCGGGCGGGCAGATGCAATGGGTGCGGCAGCTGATGGTCATATCATCAATGGGGGTCAGTGCAGGCTCTTTGGAGTATACCACCTTCAGGTGCTTGACCCCGCGCTTGCGCAGCTCGGCGCGCATTACGCGGGCCAGCGGGCAGACGGAGGTATCGTAAATATCCGCAACTTCCAGGGCGGAAGCATCCAGCTTGTTGCCCGCGCCCATGCAGCTGATGATGGGCGTGCCCGTTGCCTGCGCCTGCATGACTAGTTCCAGCTTGCCCTTTACCGTGTCGATGGCATCGACCACATAGTCGTACTGGCTGAAATCGAACTGGTCGGCGGTGTCTGGCATGTAGAACGTCTTGTAGGTGTTCACCACGGCGTCCGGGTTGATATCATGGATGCGCTCTTCCGCCACATCCACCTTGTATTTGCCCACCGTTTTGCGGGTGGCCAGGATCTGGCGGTTCAGGTTGGTCAGGCAGACCTTGTCGTCATCAATCAGGTCCAGCGTGCCAATGCCGCTGCGTGCCAGCGCTTCCACCGTATAGCCTCCAACACCGCCAACGCCAAACACGGCCACACGGGCGTTGTACAGACGCTCCATTGCCTCCTTGCCAAACAACAATTGCGTTCTTGAAAACTGATTCAGCATACTGCCTGCTCCCCCACGGTTTTGTAAATTAACAAACAAATGGGCGGGTTCGCGCCCGCCCAACCTATCAAATCGGTAGTCTTTTCAAATTATAAAGCGCAGCATACAAAAAGTCAAGGGGAAGCCCTGCGCAGAGCTTCCCCCTGACATATGTTTTGCATTTTACAGCTCGCTGCCGTTTGTGGCGATCACATGGGCGTACCACGCAGCGGAATCCTTGGGGATGCGTTCCATGGTGCGGTAGTCCACATAAATCAGCCCAAAGCGCTTGCTGTAGCCTTCGGCCCACTCATAGTTATCCATGATCGACCAGTAGGTATAACCGATCAGCGGGTAGCCCTCCTGCAAGGCGCGGCGGGCGGCCAGCAGGTGGCGGTGCACATAATCAATGCGCTGCGGGTCGTGCACTTTACCGTCCAGCATCACAAAATCTGTGTTGGCCATGCCGTTCTCGGTAATCAGGATGGGCCGGCCATACCGCTGGTTCAAAAAGCGGATGGCCCAATAGATGCAGTCCGGCGTGATGGGCCATTCCATCGCAGTGCGCGGGCTACCCTGCCAGGTGTTGGCGGTATACTCGCTGCCCGGCTGCTGGGCCGCGCAGGCATTGTAGACGTTAAAGCCCAGGTAATCCAGCGGCTGGTGCAGCAGCTCCAGTTCCTGCGGGGTGAACACATCCGCCCCCAGGGCTTTGGCCATCGGTTCCGGCACCCTGCCCAGCAGAACGGGATCGCACCACCAGCTGATGGAATAGCAGCCTTCCACCTCCATCGTCCGGCGGTAAGCTTCGGCGATGGCGGCTTCGCTTTCGTCCCCGCAGGGCGAAAACACCGGTCCGGTGGGAGCATACCCCACCTTAGGCGGCAGCTTTGCATACTGGCGGATGGTCTGTACCGCTTTGGCATGGGCCAAAAGTACATGGCGAGTCACAGGGCGCAGGCTGGCCGGTTCATCAAGGAACGGCGCATGCCGCCCCTGCAGATGGCCGATGCCCACAAAGCACTGCGGCTCGTTCAGGGTCATCCAATACTGTACCTGGTCAGACAGGGCTTCCACCACAATTTTGGTGTACTCTGCAAACCAATCCGGGATCTGCGGGTTCTTCCATCTGCCCTGCAAATACAGCGCATACGGCAAATCCCAATGGTACAGCGTTACCATCGGCTCAATGCCCGCGGCTTTCAGTTCCCGCACAAGGCTTTGATAGAACTCAATGCCTTTCTGGTTGATTTTTTCCGTGCCATCGGGCAGGATGCGGGACCAGCTGACCGAGAAGCGGTAGCTTTTCAGCCCCATCTTTTTCATCAGGGCCACATCTTCACGGTAGCGGTGGTAGTGGTCGCACGCCTGCAGAGGGCCCTCGTTATATTTGGTGTGGCCGGGGTACAGCACATCCCAGATGCTCGGCCCGCGGCCATCCTCATTCCAGGCGCCTTCCACCTGTGCCGCTGCCGATGCCGCACCCCACAAAAAGTCTTTCGGGAATTCCATTTTGTCACCTCTGCTGCTGACATATTTTATCAATCTATTTTGTGTATCCTAGGGCGTATCTGAAAAAGTAAAAGCATCAAGAAGCCAAAAATTCATAGAAAAATCAGAAATCGCGAAAACCGCATTAGAAATTGTATTTAAGGCAATACCGCATAATTCCCGCCTGACGGCTTAAGCACCGCTCCGGCGGCTGCGGCACGGCATCTGCGTTGCCAAAATGCTCGATAATGTCGGGTTGCGGTACCCGCATCGTGCTTCGGGGGCAAAAGCCCCTCGCACTCTGCGACCGCTGCCCCTGCTTCGGTTCGCTGTTTCCGCCACTGGCGGCGCTCACCTTTGCAGCATCCAGTATTATCTGCGCTTTTGGCTTAGCATCTGCCGCACCTCGCTCGCCGTATCGGCACTTAGAATTATGCGGTGTTGCCTTAGATGTTTTTCGTTACCCAATCCCGTAGGGGCGCACATTGTGCGCCCGTTGCCTTGCGGCGAATGATGTGGCGCGGCCCGTCCGCGGGACGATGCAAGCATCGTCCCCTACAAATATTGGCAGCGTTTATCGCAACCGGCAGGGTCTTTCCCCGGCGCGATGAGGGCATCGTGCCCTACAGATCAAACCGCCGGGCCTGGCCCTTACCGCAAAATTCCTAATTACTCATTCCTAATTTCTAATTCTCCCATCCAACTCCTCACTCCTACCCCCTAACTCACTTCATGAGCATTTCCGCTGCCTTCGCCAGCTCCGCGTTCACCGCATCGGCTTCCGCTTTGCTCTTGCCCACGGTGGACAGATACACTTTGATTTTCGGCTCGGTGCCGGAGGGGCGCACCATCAGCTTGTGGCCGCCCGCCAGGTGGTATTCCAGCACGTTGGCGCGGGGCAGGCTGGTGCCATCGGTATCATAATCCGCAACACGCTCCACCGCATAGCCCGCAATCTCTTTGAGCGGGTCGGCGCGCAGAGTCTTCATCAGGTTCTGCATGGTGTACATGCCGGTTTCGCCCTCAAAGGCAAAGCTGCACAGGGCGTTGCGGTAATAGCCAAACTCTTTGTACAACGCTTCAATGGCATCCAGCAGCGTCATGCCCTGCTGGGCATACCAGGCGGCGGCTTCACACACCAGCAACGTGGCGTTCACGGCATCCTTATCCCGCACATGTCCGCCGGACAGGTAACCATAGCTCTCCTCAAAGCCAAAGATATAGCGTTCCACATGGCCCTCTGCTTCCAGCTTGCCGATCTGCTCGCCGATGAACTTAAAGCCCGTCAGGGTGCGGCGCAGTTCCACGCCGTACTTTTTGGCAACCGGCGTTGCCATATCGGTGGAAACAATGGTGGTCACGGCCACGGGATCCTTGGGCATGGTGCCGCGGGCCAGGCGTGTGCGGCAGATATAATCCAGCAGGATAATGCCCATCTCGTTGCCGGTGATCAGCCGGTAGCCGCCCTTGCCGTCCGGCACAGCGGTGCCGCAGCGGTCACAGTCGGGGTCGGTGCCAAGCAGCAGATCCGGGTGTACTTTATCGCACAGTTCCAGGCCCTTCTGCATGGCTTCGCGGATTTCCGGGTTGGGATACGGGCAGGTGGGGAAGTTCCCATCCGGTGTTTCCTGCTCCGGCACCACCGTCACATGGGTCACACCCAGCTTGGCCAGCAGCTTTTTTACGCACTCCAGGCCGGTGCCGTTCAGCGGGGTGTACACCAGCTTGAGCTGCTCAATGCCGGTGCCATCGCCAACGCGTTGGTCATATACAGCCTGTACAAAATCATCCAGGCATTTGTCGTCAATGCTCACAATGCGGCCTGCCTGCACACCGGCTTCATAATCCACCAGCTTTACGCCGTCAAAGCAGTCCACTTTTTCGATTGCAGCCAGAATTTTATCTGCCACTTCCAGCGTGATCTGGCAGCCATCGGCGCCATACACTTTATAGCCGTTGTACTTGGCCGGGTTGTGGCTGGCTGTAATGCAGACGCCTGCCCCGCAGCCCAGATAGCGCACCGCCCAGGAAAGTGCGGGCGTGGGCTCCAGCCGCGGGTACACGCAGGCGGTAATGCCGTTTGCCGCCAGCACGCGGGCAGCTTCGCGGGTGAACAGTTCGCCGTTATTGCGGCTGTCATGCGCAATGGCGATCTTTTTGGGCAGGTCGGTCGCGTTCAGGTAATCGGCCAGGCCCTGGGTGGCCTTGCGCACCGTGTACAGGTTCATGCGGTTGGTGCCCGCCCCCAGCACACCGCGCAGGCCGCCGGTGCCAAATTCCAGGTCACGGTAAAAACGGTCCGTGATAGCAGCATCATCCCCGGCAATGCCGTGCAGTTCTTCCGCCACAGCGGTATCCAGTTCCGGCTGGGCCAGCCAACGGTCATACAGTTCTTTCGCTGTATTCATAACAGCACCTTCTTCCTCAAAGTCAGTTTCAGGAAGTGTTCGTTATTTATCAAACATTTACACAGCCCTTATTATAGCAGATACTTGGCCGCAAAAAAAGCCGCGGCGGGTAAAAATTTTACCAGCCGCGGAAATTATACATTTTGTATTTTTCTTTCGTTTACACCGTATCGCGCAGCACACCGGCGTGTTCCAGTCCCACCATCACCACGGGGATCAGCACCAGCTGCAACACAATGCCCGGCAGCGCGGTGGCAAATGCACCGGCAATGAACATCTGCATGGTAAAGCCATTGCCACCAAGGCCCAGCAGCACGGTTTGGGCCACGCCCCACACAGCGCGCCCGGCCAGCATGGCGGGCACCAGCGCCATATAAACGCCCGCCACGCCGCGCTTGTTCAGCTTGGCATACAGCAGGCCGATCACCGCGCCATAGGCAGCCAGCTCAAACGCCATGCCAATGCCGGTGGGGTACAGCACCGGCATGCCAAACAGCAGCCCGCGCAGCAGCGGCATTACCGCGCCAACGGCCAGGCCATACGGCCAGCCGCATACCATGCCGCACAGCAGCACGGGAATGTGCATCGGCAGCAGCATTTTGCCGATCTGCGGGATCTGCCCGGTGATAAGCGGCAGCACCAGGCCCAGGGCCAAAAACAGGGCGGAAAGGGTCAGCTTACGGGTGGATGTTTTCATGATTCAAACTCCTCACATTCTATTTTTTTATTTGATTCCACAGTTTGACAGCAGCAGAACACCATGATACGATGATGGTAAAACAGAGATAAAGAAAGAGGTTTTCTTTTATGGAAATTCTTGTGATTGACGGACAGGGCGGCGGGCTGGGCCGCCAGCTGGTTGCCGCCGTTAAAAAGGCCGTTCCGCAGGCGGTGGTAACGGCCATCGGCACCAACAGCGCGGCCACTTCCGCCATGCTGAAAGCCGGGGCTGACCGCGCCGCCACCGGCGAGAACGCCGTGGTGGTGGGCTGCCGCCGGGCGGATGTCATTTTGGGGCCCATCGGCATTGTGATGGCCGACGCCCTGCTGGGCGAAATCACCCCCGCCATGGCGCAGGCCGTAGCCCAAAGCGATGCCCGCCGTATCCTGATCCCCGCCAACCGGTGCGATACCCTGGTGGTTGGGGTGAGCGCCCCCATCGGCACCCTGGTGGAGCAGGCCGCCGCGGCCGTGCTGGACGGCTGCCGGAACTAAAGCGTATCGGAAAACCGCATAAAAATCCACAAAAACAAAATGCAGAAAATATCCCGTCCCCCTGCTGGGGAACACGATACCTTCTGCATATCTATCATCAAAGCAATATCAAGTTGTCATCTGCTATACGGTGCAGCATGCACCAGGATGTTGGGCGCTTCTGCGCCGCAAAGGCCGGCTTCCTGCCGGTCGATTGATATTATTATAGTATAAGGCGGCGCGCTGCGTCAAGCCCACCGCCGGAGGAACTGCCATGAAACTGATGATTGCATCCGACCTGCACGGTTCGGCTTTTTACTGCAGGCAGCTGCTTGCCGCCATGGAGCGCGAGCAGCCGGACAAGCTGTTGCTGCTGGGGGATATTCTATACCACGGTCCCCGCAACGATCTGCCGGAGGGCTATGCCCCCAAAGAGGTAATTGCCATGCTGAATCCCCTGCGGGAGCAGCTGCTGTGCGTGCGCGGCAACTGCGATACCGAGGTGGACCAGATGGTGCTGGACTTCCCGATTTTGGCCGACTATGCCCTGCTGTATGCCGGTTCCCGCACAGTGTTTGCCACCCACGGCCACCATTACAACACGGCCTGCCCGCCGCCGCTTGCCAAGGGGGATATTTTGCTGCACGGCCACACTCATGTGCCCGCCTGGCAGGAATTTGGCAGCGGCAATTTGTATCTGAACCCTGGTTCCGTTGCCATCCCGAAGGAAAACAGCGCCCATTCCTATATGATGCTGACTGATTCCGGCTTTGCCTGGAAAGATCTTGAAGGCAGCATATACCATACACTCGCATTGGATTGCCCAAACTGCGGTTGAATCAATCGCTTGTGCGGTGTAAAATAAAGTGGGGTGGGATTCTTTTGTCCCACGCGCCAACAACCATACAAATTTCATCATATAAAGGCAATACCGCATAATTCTAAGTGCCGATACGGCGAGCGAGGTGCGGC
>OGPA01002653.1_pt1 | contig 12395 bp, 12 predicted proteins | sample 1552841 | NCBI WGS metagenome assembly OGPA01 (sample SAMEA2579916, study PRJEB22360) | human gut metagenome | reverse complement strand
ACAATCGGTTCATGCACGCCATCCACAAGGATAATCTTGCTTTCATCGTCTTGCTTCACGACCTTCGTTTCGTTGTTCTTTCCCTCAACCTTTACCGTATGGCGGCGACCGTAGGAAATCATGCCTGCATAAACCGGATTACTGAGAATGATACGAACGGTTCTGTCTGTAAAGCCAGAGATTTTTACATTTCCGCGCTGCTCACGCTGGATGTTTTCATCATTAAGTTTCTTTGCAATGTAGCTGATGCTCTGCCCTTCCTCTGTGTAGAGCCGGAAAATTTCCTTGACCGTTTCCGCTTCTTTCTGATATATCATTAGTTTTTTATCCTTCAAAGAATATCCAAACGGGGCCTGCGCTCCGTTCCAGAGACCGTTTCTGGCTTTTTGCTGTCTACCGGCAAGCGTCTGTTCATGAATGTTCTCAAGCTCGACTTCCGCGACAGCTCCCATAATATTTGCAATCATCTTGCCGGTAACGGTTGAAGTGTCGATCCCGTCCTTGATCCCCAAAAGACCAATTCCATAGCTTGAAAGCTCCTGAAGGTACTTTGCGGTGTCACTGGTATTTCTGGCAAAACGGGAAAGCTTAAAAACAAGAACATAACGAATGTTGTCCTTCTTGCTCCGAATATCCTCCATCATCTGCGTAAAGGCAGGACGATGCTCGGCATTCTTTCCGGATTTACCTTCATCCGTATATTTCCCGACAATATTGATCTTGCGTGCTTCCGCAAAAGCTCTAATTTCTGCTTCCTGTGCCTCAAGAGAAAAACCGTCCACCTGTATCAAAGTTGAAACACGTGTATATATGTATGCATTTTCCATGGACGGTACCTCCTTCATTCTGTTTTGTCAGTAATAAACATCTACTTCAAACAGTATAAACGATGACAGAAAACTTTTCAATAGCCGCAGTAAAAAAAGAAGAGGGCTGGATGCCCCTTCTTGCATCCAGCCCTCTTGGTCTTCTTCTGTTTCCATAGATTTATACTTCATCAGCAGTTCGGCGATCATCGTAGAACAACGAATGAAGTTTTCGTCTCTCATCAATTCATTGTTCATAAGCTATCCTCAACGTTCGTTTTGCAATCCTGTTGTTTTTCTCCTATAAGCAGCTACAATTTCCGGTGGTATGTTGTCTATCAGAGCATGAAGCTCACAAAGCTCCTGCTCCGCTTGTACGACGCGGACGGAGGAACGGTGCAGATCAACGGCCGCCCGATCGCGGACTATGACGTGAGCACGCTGCGCGGCAGGATCGGCATCGCGTTTCAGCAGTCCCGCCTGTACGCGCTGTCTGTCCGCGAAAATATGACGGCCTACGCCGACGCGGACGATGCGCGGCTCAAATCCTGCCTTGAGGGGGTCGGCCTGCGGCTTTCTCTGGACGCGCAGGTCACGAAGGAGTTCGACGAAAACGGCGCGGTGCTCTCGGGCGGAGACGCGCAGCGCCTATGCCTGACGCGGCTGCTGCACAGCGAATTTGGGCTGCTCATCCTCGACGAGCCGTCCAGCGCGCTGGATCCGATCGCCGAGTACCGCATTGCAAAGCTGATCTTCGACCGCTCGCCGACGACCACCGTTATGGTCGCGCACCGGCTCTCCACGGTCGTGGACGCGGACCGAATTTATCTTCTCTCCGATGGAAGAATCATAGAATCCGGCACGCACGCGGAGCTGATGGCGCAGAACGGAAAATATCGGGAAATGTTTTTAAAGCAGGCCGAAGGGTACTTGAAAGCTTAGCGGAAGTGTGGTACAACAAAAGCAAATTTTTTCTCAGCAGGGAGGGGAGCCTTCCCGCTTTGCTGAAGTAATATGAAGGAGCAAAAGACTATGGCAGAATTCAACGCAAAGCAGCAGCTTCCGGGACTTCTTGACTGGATGCGCGCGCAGATGAAGGCCTGCGGAGGCAAGACCGCCGTCATCGGCATTTCGGGCGGCAAGGACAGCTCCGTCACGGCGGCGCTGAGCGTGGCGGCCTACGGTCGCGAGAATGTCGTCGGCGTGCTGATGCCCGACGGCGTGCAGCCGGACATCGACTATTCCAACGGCCTTGTCGACGTGCTGAACATCCGCCACTACACGTTCAATATTCACGGCGGCACGAGCGGCATTCTCGACGAGATGACGCGCGTGGGCATCGACGCGAGCCGCCAGACGAAGGTGAACCTGCCGTCCCGCATCCGCATGGCGACGCTGTACGCCATCGCGCAGAGCGAGGAGGGCGGCATCGTCATCAATACCTCGAACCTCTCCGAGGACTGGGTCGGCTACTGCACGATCTACGGCGACAGCGCGGGCGCGTTCTCGCCGCTCGGCATGTACACGACCGAGGAGGTCATCGCGCTGGGCGCGGAGCTGGGCCTGCCCGAGCGCTTCCTCATCAAGCCGCCGTCCGACGGCCTGACCGGCAAGACGGACGAGGACAACCTCGGCTTTACCTACCACGCGGTGAACGAGTACATCCGCAAGGGCGAGGTCGACCCCGCCATCAAGGAGCAGATCGACCGCAAGCACAAGGTGTCGAGATTCAAGTTCCAGACGCTTCCGGTGTATCAGAACGGGCTGCCGATCGTCCTGCCGGAGGAGACGGATTATTATAATCCTAACAAAAAGTAAGCAGCGCGCAGCGCTGCACCTTAGTCCCTGCGTGCCGCAGGGGTGCGAACAAAGGGGCCATTCTCTCACGTGAGAGAATGGCCCCCTTACCTGGCAGCAGCGCCAAGCGCTGCATTACCTCTCCGCGCATCGCGCGGATAAGCCAGTGCCCCTTTGGGCACAAAAAAAGAGCCATCCTTTCGGATGGCTCTCATTTTCGCTCGATTAGCCAACGCTGTTGAGCTTCAGGGTCAGCGCGCTCTTCTTGTGCGCGGCGTTATTCTTGTGCAGAATACCCTTAGCAGCAGCCTTATCGACAGACTTCACTGCGACCTTGTAAGCGCTCTCGGCCTCGGTGCGATTGCCTTCAGCGGCAGCCGCCTCGAACTTCTTGAGTGCGGTCTTCAGTGCGGACTTGTCGGCCTTGTTGCGCTCATTACGCACACCAGACACCTGAACGCGCTTCTTGGCAGACTTAATATTCGGCAAACCAAACACCTCCTCCGGTTGGAATTCGCGCCGGCGGACAAAAAATCCACCGTGCAGAATGGTATTTTAGCAAAGAATGCAAGAAATTGCAAGCATTTTTTCAAAATTTTCTGATTTTTTTGTATGACACAAAACTTTGTGGATAAAATAGGGAAAGAAAACAAGATTTAGTAAAAGGAGAGAGGCAAAATGCTCCAATACCGCACCGATCTTGCCATGGAGGCGCACGAGCTGCTCTGCGCGAGAAGCCGCGCGCAGACGCTCTCCGGCGTGGACAGCCGGACGGTTTTTCGCCGCGGGTGCAGCGTGACGAGCGTGCGCATCGACACCGAGGGCGCGGCGCGCCAGCTCGGCAAGCCCCGCGGGCGGTATGTGACGCTCGACCTCTCGCCGCTGCAAAAAAACGCGGACGATGTGCTCGAGCGCGCGTCGCGCGCCGTGGGGGCGGAGCTTCGAGCGCTGCTCGGCGAGAATGTGAAAAGCGTGCTCGTCGCGGGACTTGGCAACGCGAATATGACGCCAGACGCCATCGGGCCGAGGAGTGCGGAGCATGTGCTTGTAACGCGCCATCTGCGGCAAAACGGCGCGTTTTCCGCATTTTGCTCTGTCAGCGTGCTGACACCGGGGGTTTTGGGCCGGACGGGCATTGAGGCGATGGAGACGCTGCGCGGCACGGTGCGCGCGGTGCAGCCCGACGCGGTCATCGCGATCGACGCGCTCGCGTCCCGCTCGCTCATGCGGCTCTGCTCCACGGTGCAGCTCTCTGACACGGGCATCGTCCCAGGCAGCGTCGTGGGCAATCACAGGTGTCCCCTCAGCCGCGACACGCTCGGCGTGCCGGTCTACGCCATCGGCGTTCCCACGGTCGTCGACGCGGCCACGCTGACGCTCGATGTGCTCGAAGAGGCCGGAAAGTCGGACGTCGATCCCGCCGCCCTGCGCGGCCACGAGACCGTCATGGTCACGACGCGCGACATCGACGCGCAGATCCGCGAGCTCGCCCGCGTCATCGGCTACGGCATCGACCTTGCGCTCCAGCCGCTCGATTTTTCCGAGCTCTGCGCGCTCATGGGATGAAAATGTGCAAAATTTCCGGTGGTATTCATAATTTGTTTACAACCGATTCAAACTTTAGCCAAGATTGACTGGTATCTTAATACTTGCAAAGGGGAGCTCCCCCCGATGTGATTTTCTCCCTCCTAAAAATACACACACAACACAGCAAGAAGCCCTCGCCTCTCCCGGCGGGGGCTTTTTGTTTCCCTAAACAGGGAAACGGGGAGGGTTCCGCGCGCTGCACGGATAAAGGGGGATACTCTCTTTCGAGAAAGAGAGTATCCCCCTTACTGCGCACCCTGCGGCACGCAGGGAACAAAGTGCAGAGCACCGCGCTGCCAAAAATCCCGCCTTTCAGCAAAGAAAAAAGAACGCCTCTTCCGAGGCGTTCTTCTTATTTTTGCGAAAGTAAAATTTACAGATACTTCTGCATGCCGTCGGTGGCAAGGGCGGGGTCGCCGGAGACGGAGATGGTAAACTTGACGCCGGTGGCGTTGCTGAAGCGCTCGAGCTCGTTCAGGAAATCGTCGGCCGCCTGGTTGCACTCGCCGCCGGTGATCTTGAACAGGTTGTCGATGAAGATGTGGGAAATATCATAATTGCCCGCGTACAGGCCGAACAGGAAGCCGCGCAGGGCCTCGTAGTTGGACAGGTCGTACTCGTAGGCAGAGATCAGACGAACGTGATAGTGCAGGTCAAAGGTCATGGTAGACTTTGCCTCGACGCAGACGACGCTGCCGTTATCCTCCTGCGCAGTGGTATTGATCATTTCGATCAGCTTCTTGGTCTTACCGGTGCCCTTTTCACCCATGATGAGTCTGACCATAGAAATCACTCCTTTCAATAGATCCCCGCCTCTTTTGCGGGGGATGGTCTTTCTGATGGCATCAGCATAGCATAAATGAAACAAATTTGCAATGCTGAATGGAAAGTTTCAGGTTGATTCAAAAAATTCAGCGCAGGCGCTTACGCAGCTCCTCGCCCATTTCCTCGTATCCGGGCTTGCCGAGCAGCGCGAACATGTTCTTTTTATAGGCCTCCACGCCCGGCTGGTCAAAGGGATTGACGCCGAGCAGATAGCCGCTCAGCCCGCAGGCGTATTCAAAGAAGTAAATGAGCTGGCCCATCGTGCGGGCGTTGTTCTCATCGAGGTTCAGGATGATGTTCGGCACGCCGCCCTCGACATGGGCGAGCAGCGTCCCGTCCATGGCCTGACGGTTGATGAAGTCCATCGTCTTTCCCGCAAGGAAGTTGAGCCCGTCGCCATTCGCTTCGTCAAAGGGGACGACCATCTGCTGCTCCGCGGGCGCAAAGCGCACGACGGTCTCCATCAGCATGCGCTCGCCCTGCTGGATGTACTGGCCCATCGAGTGCAGGTCGGCGGTGAAGTCGACGCTCGCGGGGAAGAGGCCCTTTTCCTCCTTGCCCTCGCTCTCGCCGTAGAGCTGCTTCCACCACTCGGCCATGAAGCGGAACGCGGGCTCGAAGCACGCGAGAAGCTCCACCTTCTTGCCCTGACGGTAGAGCTCGTGGCGCATGGCGGCGTACTGCCACGCGGGATTGCTGTAATCGTTTTTCGCGCAGAGCGTCATCATCTCCTGTGCGCCGCCCATGAGTTCATTTAGATCAACGCCCGCGACGGCGATGGGGAGAAGACCAACGGCCGTGAGCACGCTGTAGCGTCCGCCGATGTTGTCGGGCACGACGAATTCCTCGTATCCCTCCTGATCGGCGAGGGACTTGAGCGCGCCTTTGTGCGCGTCGGTCGTGGCGTAAATGCGCTTCGCGGCCTCTTCCTTGCCGTACTTCTTTTCGAGCTTTTCGCGGAAGAAGCGGAACGCGACGGCGGGCTCGGTCGTCGTGCCGGACTTCGAGATGACGTTGACGGAGAAATCGTCGTCGCCGATGAGCTCCGTCACCTCGCGCAGCGCGTCGGAGGAGAGGCCGTTGCCGATAAAGTAGATGTTCGGCGTGGACTTCTTCTTTAAGTTATAGTTCGGGGAGCAGAGGCATTCGATGACGCCGCGCGCGCCGAGATAGCTGCCGCCGATGCCGATGACGACGAGCGCCTTGGAATCGCCCTGAATCTTCTTCGCCGCGGCGAGGATGCGCGCGTACTCGCCTCTGTCATAGTCGCGCGGGAGCGTGACCCAGCCGATGAAATCAGAGCCCTTTCCGCCGCCGTTTTGTAGCCAGCCCGCCGCGCGCTCGAGACGCGGGCGCAGTGCCGCTTCATACGGCAACGAGAGAAACGAAGCGGCATGGGAGATATCAATAGACAGCATAAAAATGGCCTCCTGCGATCAAAAATTCTTGCTTGCATTGTAGCACACGGCAAAAAAAGAAACAAGCGCAAAGCGGGGAAAAACGGGAGGCAAACACCGCGCTGCCGTCCAGAAACCGTGAAAACTGTGGAAAGCGGCAAAAAACGATTCGCTTTATCGCTCCATCTTTGTAAAGTGTGCGCATTTACTGTCACACGTTATTATGTTATCGTGTTACCACACTAAATCAAACGGCCAAGCGCCGGAACTTACAGGAGGAAGAAACGATGAAAAAATTCTTAGCCATGGCGCTTGCCGCCGTGATGGTACTGGCCCTTGCCGCCTGCGGCAGCAAGAACGACACCGCCGACGATACCGGTGATACGCAGGACGCGCAGGGCGGCGAGACGCAAAAGCTGATCGTCGGCTTTGATGCCGAGTTTCCGCCGTTCGGCTTCATCGCCGCCGACGGCACGTATGACGGCTTTGACCTCGCAATGGCCAAGGAGCTGTGTGCGCGCCTCAGCTGGGAGTACGAGGCCGTGGCCATCGACTGGAACAGCAAGGACGCCGAGCTCTCCAGCGGCACGATCAACTGCATCTGGAACGGCTTTACCTACACCGGCCGCGAAAATGACTACACGTTCTCCGACCCCTATGTGGATAACTCCATCGTGATGGTCGTGAAGGCCGACAGCGGCATCACCTCGCTCGCGGACCTCGCCGGTAAGAGCGTGATGGCGCAGGCCGCGTCCTCCGCGGTCGACGCGATCAACGAAAACGAGGACTTCAAGGCGTCCCTCAAGGAGGTCGTGGAGCTCGGCGATTACAACATGGGCTTTATGGACCTCGCCCAGGGCACGGTGGACGCCGTGGCCGCTGACCTCGGCGTTGCGCAGTATCAGATCGCGAACAACGACGGCGACTATGTTATCCTCGACGAGCCCCTCTCCACCGAGCAGTACGCCATCGGCTTCCTCAAGGGCAACACCGAGCTGCGCGACGCGGTGAACGCCGAGCTCCTCAAGATGGCCGAGGACGGCACCATGCTGGAGATCGCGCAGAAGTACGTCGATCAGGGTCTCGTGCTCGACAGCCTGTGCCTCATCAACAAGTAAAAACGTTTACCTCGGGCGACTGTAAAAACCAATTATAACTCATAGGTGCCCATCCTCTTCTCAGGGAGGGAGCGGGGGCGAAAGCCCCCGCTTTTTCCCGCTTATGACCGAATAAGGGAGAATCATTCCATGACTGTATCCACGATGCTTTCGCTATTATCCGAGGGCTTTGTCACATCGCTTTTGATCTTCGTGCTGACGCTGCTATTCTCGATGCCGCTGGGCCTTGCGGTGATGTTTGGCCGCCGCAGCAGATTGACGCCGCTGCGCGGCTTCATCAAGGCGTATATCTCCATCATGCGCGGAACGCCGCTGATGCTGCAGCTGATGGTCGTCTTCTACGGGCCGAAGCTTCTGCTCGGCGTCACGGTGCCGGGCAACTGGCGCTTCACGGCGGTCATCGTCGCGTTCGTCATCAACTACGCGGCGTATTTTGCCGAGATCTACCGCGGCGGCATCGAGTCCATCCCCGTGGGGCAGTACGAGGCGGCGAACGTCCTGGGCTACACCAGGGCGCAGACCTTCCTGCGCATCATCCTGCCGCAGGTCGTCAAGCGCATCATGCCCAGCATCACCAACGAGGTCGTCACGCTCGTCAAGGACACCTCCATGGCCTTCACCGTCTCCTATCAGGAGATGTTCACCATCGGCAAGCAGATCGCAAACTCCCAGACCAGCTTCATGCCGTTCCTTGTGGCGGGCGTGTTCTACTTCGTGTTCAATGCCATCGTCGATTTTGTCATGGGCAAGATCGAAAAGCGCATGGACTACTACAAATAAGGAGGTGCCGTCATGAGCGTATTGGAACTCAATCACGTCAAAAAATCGTTTAATAACGGGACGCTGCACGTCCTCAAGGACATCAGCCTGAGCGTTGAAAAGGGCGAGGTCGTGGCCATCATCGGCCCGAGCGGCAGCGGCAAATCCACGCTGCTGCGCTGCGCGACGCTGCTTGAAACGATGGACTCCGGCACGCTCGCGTATGGCGAAAACGTCGCCGCGCGCGAGGAAAACGGCAAAAGCGTCTACGCCGGAAAAGCCGCGCTCGCGCAGGTGCGGCGGCAGTTCGGGCTGGTGTTCCAGCAGTTTGACCTCTTCCCGCACTACACAGTGCTGAAAAACGTCTGCGACGCGCCGATCTCGGTGCAAAAGCGCGATAGAGCCGAGGTCGAGGCCGAGGCGATGGCGCTGCTCGACAAAATGGGACTAAAAGGCAAGGAAAACGCCTATCCCTATCAGCTCTCGGGCGGGCAGCAGCAGCGCGTGGCCATCGCCCGCGCGCTCGCGATGAAGCCGGAAATCCTCTTTTTCGACGAGCCGACCTCCGCGCTCGACCCGCTGCTCACGGGCGAGGTGCTGCGCGTCATCCGCAGTCTTGCCGACGAGCACATGACGATGGTCATCGTGACGCACGAGATGCCCTTTGCCCGCGCCGTGAGCGACCGCGTCGTGTTTTTAGACGGCGGCGTCATCGTGGAGCAGGGCAGCCCCGAGCAGGTCTTCGAAAACCCGCAGCAGGAGCGGACGAGAGAGTTCTTGAAATCGTACCGCGAGACGAGCAACGCTCAGGCGTAGTAATTCACGAGCAGGTCGACGACCGCACCGTAGCTCTGCGTGCCGAGTTCATCGCCGTAGGATTTGATCATCTTATCATTGAGCGACTGGGTGACGGTGGCCGTGAGGCCCTTGTACTGCGCCCAGTAGGCGCTGTTGTAGCGCAGATCGAGCACGATCTCGTCGGGAAGCGAATCGCGAATCTGCTGCCATGCGTCGGGGTCGACGCGGTACAGCGCGTTGCCGAGGTGAATGTAGCCGAGCATCCAGCCCGCATAGTTGTAGTTTGCGTCGCCGCAGCGCGTGCAGGCGAGGACCGCGAGAAAGTTGCTTTGCTGCTCGGACGAGATCCCGCGCTGGTGCGAGAGCTCGTGCGCGCAGGTCGAGGCCAGCAGCATCGCGGGCGAGTCCATGTTCACGTTTGACTCGCCCGTGAACGGAAAGTAGAAGCCCGTGAAGTTCATCGCGCTCATGATCTTCGAAAAGAAAATGCCCTTGGGCTTCTGGTCCGGCATGTCGAGGAATGGAAATTCGTCGTACAGGCAGTCGTACACCGTGTCGGCGTAGTTAAGAATCTCCTGCCTGTCGGCGGTGAAGAGGCCGTTTTCGTCGCGCATGATGTGCGTCGACGCCTCGGCAAGATGGTCCGCGAAATACTGCGTGACGCGCACTAAATCTTCATACGTGACGGGCTTGGGCGAAAGGCCGCTTCTGTCGCAGAAGTCATCCGCATAGTAGTTCGCGCCCCAGAGAAGCGAGAACGCGGCGCAGACCGTGAGAAATAAGTCGAGCACGAAGAGCGCGCAGCGGTACGCGGCGCGCCCTTTTTGGCGCGACTTTATAAGATAGCGCACCATCAGCACGAGCAGCACGACCGCCGTGACCGCCGCGAGCACATACAGAAGCTCCGCGACCGAAAACGGCAGCGCCGCGCACGCGCGGCCTAAGAATTGCTCGAAGGGCAGCGTGACCGAATAGACCCAGAAATTGATGGCCGCGCGGTTTCCGCGGAAAAGATAGAAAAGCACAAGGACTGCGCCGCAGGCGAAAAGCCAGCGGTGCAGTCCTTTGTTGTCACGGTACAGGGTTTTCATGGGGAGATCAGTCCTTTTTTTCATCCGGAGAGGCGAGCGGCGCGGGGGCGAACATCGCGTCGTCCGTCACGCCCTTTTTCGTGAGGCTGCGGTTCGTGAACCAGTTCACAAGCGAGCTGATGCACGCGAAGATCGGAACGCCGAGGAACATGCCGAGCACGCCGCCGAAGCCGCCGCCGACCACGATGGCCACGATGACCCAGAAGCTCGAAATGCCGGTGGATTTGCCGAGGATCTTCGGCCCCAGAATATTGCCGTCAAACTGCTGCAATGCGATGATGAAGAGAATGAAATAAAGGCACTGCTTGGGGCTGACGAGCAGGATGAGGAATGCGCTCGGAATGGCGCCGAGGAACGGGCCGAAGATCGGAATGATGTTCGTCACGCCCACGAACACCGAAATGATTGGCGTATACGGGAACTTGAAGATCGAGCAGCAGATGAAGCAGAGGATGCCGATGATGAGCGAGTCGAGCAGCTTTCCGCGCACGAAGCCGCTGAAGATACGGTCAGCCTCGGCCACGGCGCGCAGCGTGCGGCGGTACGGCGTTTCGGGCAGAATGGCGTAGAGGATCTTCTTCGACTGCTTGGCAAAGCTCTCCTTGCGCGCGAGCAGATAGACCGAGATCATCATGCCGATGAGAATGTTCTTGAGGAAGATGACGACGCTCCAGATGCCGCCGGTCACGGCGACGATCGCGACCTGCGCCTGCGGGATGACCGTGTCGGTGACCCACTTGACGAGCTTATCGTAGTAGCCGTTGAGTGCGGAGAGCAGCTGGTCGGAGTAGATGTCGTCGGAGAAGATCGTCTGATTCTCCACAAGGCTGTTGACCCAGTTGTAGACGGTTTTATAATAGCTTTCAAAGTTGTCGGCCAGTGTCTTCGTGCTGTCGACCAGCTCGGGGATGAGGATGCTGAACATCAGGTAGATGAGGGCGATGACGCAGATCCACGTGACGAGGATGCTCAGCCCCCGGACGAGCGAGGACTTGACCTTTGGCAGCCCCTTTTGGATATACCGGTCGAAAAAGTCGACGATGGGGGCGAGAAGGTACGCGAACACAAGGCCGTAGATGACCGGCGAGAGCACGCTCATCAGCTTGTCGAAAAAGTCCAGCAGCACGCGGGACTGGAAAAACGTGTCGTAAAACATCAGCACCGCGCAGGCTGAGACGATCAGCGTTACGCCGAGGTGAAGATAGGTTTTGTTCTGCTTCATGGGCTCCCCCTTTTTTTGGGCAAAAGGCGTTAAATGACTGCTAAAAAGATACCAAAAACAGCTTACTATTTTTTGCTGGGAATTGCAACCGCTCATTTCGTGTGTTATGATAATTTTTACTCTCTGTTAATGAAGATGAACAGAACTTGACTTTTTTGGCAGAGGGTGATTTTGACCGACAGGGTGCAGGGTGCTTTGCCGGTCTGATGCTGTGAAGAGCAAACGAGGAGGAACCCATGGACGACAAAAAGCTGCTCTTTATCGTCAATCCCCGCGCGGGAAAGACCAAATCCCTCGCGCCGCTGTTTGACGCCGCCGCGATCTATTCCGAGGCGGGCTATCTCGTCTCCGTGCGCAAGACCACGCACCGCGGAGAAGCGACGGAGCTCGCCGAATCGCTCGGGCCGGAATTCGACGTCGTCGTCTGCCACGGCGGCGACGGCACGCTCAACGAAACGGTGAACGGTGTGATGCGCATTCCGCGAGAATACCGCCCGCTCGTGAGCTATCTGCCCGGCGGCAGCACGAACGACTTTGCCGCGAGCCTGAATATCTCGTCGAATCCCGCCGAGGCGGCGGCCTCCGCCATGCGCATGAAGCCGAGATCTCTCGATGTGGGCAAATTCGGCGAGCGGAACTTCGTCTATGTCGCGTCGTTCGGCGCGTTCACGAAAACGACCTACACCGTCCAGCAGGATATCAAGAATATGTTCGGGCACTTTGCCTACTTACTCGAGGGCGTCAAGAATCTCGACACGCTCTGCCCGTACCGCATGAAGATCACGGCGGACGGCGAGGTCTTCGACGGGGAATATCTCTTCGGTGCGATCAGCAATTCGACGTCGATCGCGGGGCTGATGAAGCTCTCGCCCGACGAGGTGTCGTTCGACGACGGCAAGTTCGAGCTGCTGCTTGTGCCCGTGCCGCGCACGCCGGCTGCGATGCAGGCGCTCATTCTGGCGCTCGTCAACAAGGACTACTATAACTCCGAGGGG
>OGPA01002642.1_pt1 | contig 12442 bp, 10 predicted proteins | sample 1552841 | NCBI WGS metagenome assembly OGPA01 (sample SAMEA2579916, study PRJEB22360) | human gut metagenome | reverse complement strand
CACCTGCCAATACACCGCCAAGGTGGGCGGCAGCACCGGCACCGGCAATAATTACTTCCAGACCTCGTTCTTCTGCGGTTTCTGCATACTGCAGCGCTTTATATGGCGTCCGGTGAGCCGAGGCCACAACCAGTTCACTTTCAATACCAAATTCTCTCAGGATTTTTACTGCATCCTGCATAATTTTCAGGTCAGAATCACTGCCCATTACAATTCCTACTTTTGGTTCACTCATCATTCTCCCCCTGTTCTCTGATCTGTTTCTTTGATTCTTCCATATCGGAAAATAATATTATATAATAAAATATCTTCCTATACAACCTAATCCGACAGAATTACTGTGCCTTCTTTAATTTCTTTTACAATCGCCAGAGATTCTACACGATAACCCCGCTCTTCCAACAGCTGACGGCCGCTTTGAAATCCTTTTTCAATGACAATGCCAACACCAGCCACCTGAGCGCCAGCCTGGTTTACCAAGTCAATCAATCCCAAAGCTGCATTGCCGTTGGCCAGAAAATCGTCAATAAGCAGCACATGGTCGCCGGCGTTCAGATACTTCTTGGCCACGATCACCGGGAACTCCTTCTGCTTGGTGAAGGAATAGACCGTGGTGGTGTACTGGTCGCCGTCAAGGTTGATGGACTGCGCCTTCTTGGCGAACACCACCGGCACATTGCCGAAATGCTGGGCCGCCACACACGCAATGCCGATGCCGGACGCCTCGATGGTCAGAATCTTGGTGATGTGCTTGCCGGCGAAATGAGCGGCCCATGCCGAACCCATGCGGTCGAACAGGCGTACGTCGCACTGGTGGTTCAGAAACGCGTCCACCTTGAGCACATTACCCGCCTTCACCGTTCCCTCGCTTTGGATTCGCTCCTCAAGTTCCTGCATTGAACCTCCCATTGTTGTATGTCAGTGAATGATATGGATACTCGTAAGTGTACGTTGTCCTGCGCTGACCCGTGCATGTGGTAAACATGAATGTCGCGATTCAAAGGGAGGCAACAGTGTACGACGAGCCGGAAGTCATCGCACGCAGCGCACAGGAACTCGTGGGCGACCTGAACCCGCAGCAGGCGGAAGCCGTGCAATACCGCGGTCAGGCGCTGCTGATCGGAGCCGGTGCAGGCTCCGGCAAAACCCGCGTGCTGACCCGCCGCATCGCCTGGATCTTGAGCCAGTTCGGCGCATGGCCGAGCCAGATTCTAGCCATCACCTTCACCAACAAGGCCGCCGCCGAAATGCGCGAAAGACTCGGCTCGCTGATCGGCCCGGTGGCCCAGCGCATGTGGGTCTCCACCTTCCACTCCGCCTGCGTGCGCATTCTGAGGCGCGACGGCAAGTCCATCGGACTCAAGTCCGGCTTCTCCATCTACGATTCCGCCGACTCCGAGCGACTCGTCAAAATCATCGCCACCGAATTCAACCTCGACATCAAGCGCTACACTCCACGCTCGATTCTCGGCCATATCTCCGACCTCAAGAACAATCTGACCGGTTGGAAGGAAAACCTCGCCGTTCACGCGCCCGACTTCACGCCCGGCCAGCGCGGCTACCAGTTCGGCACGGTGGGCGACCTTGAAGCCATCTACGCGGTGATCTACGCCGAATACGAGCATCGCTTGGCCCTGGCCAACGCCGTCGACTTCGACGATCTGATCGGCCGCACGGTCGAGTTGCTGCGCACTGACCCGGCCGTCGCCGAGTACTACCATCACCGCTTCCGTTACATTCTGGTCGACGAGTATCAGGACACCAACCACGCCCAGTACGTGCTCGTGCGCGAGCTGGCCGGCGTGGACACGGGGGAGAAGGCCATCCCGGGCGCGCCTAACGCCGGCAAGTCCGGCCCCGCCTGGATCACCGTGGTGGGCGATTCCGACCAGTCCATCTACGCGTTCCGTGGTGCCGACATCCGCAACATTCAGGACTTCGAGCAGGACTTCCCGAACGCCAAGACCATCATGCTCGAACAGAACTATCGTTCGACGCAGACCATTCTGGATGCGGCCAACGCGGTGATCAGCAACAACGAGGGCCGCAAGCCCAAGAAACTGTGGACCGCGCTCGGCAAGGGCGAGCCGATCGTCGGCTACGCGGCGGACAACGCCCAGCAGGAGGCCCAGTGGGTGGCCACCGAAATCGCGCGCCTGCACGCCGAAGAGGGCATCTCCTACTCCGACATGGCGATCATGTACCGCGCCAACGCCCAATCTCGCTCGCTCGAAGAGGCGCTGATCAACACGAATCAGCCGTATCAGCTCGTCGGCGGCACCAAGTTCTACGAACGTCGCGAAATCAAGGATGCGCTGGCCTATTTGCAGGCGCTCGTCAATCCGGACGACGATGTGAATCTACGCCGTATTCTCAACGTGCCCAAGCGCGGGCTTGGCGACCGCGCCGAAGGCGTGCTGCTCGCCTACGCGCGCGAGCATGGCACCAGCTTCTTCTACGCACTCATGCACTTGGATGAGATCGAGGTGCCGACACGCACCGCCACCTCGCTACGAGCATTCCGCGATCTGATGGGCGCGCTCTCGCAGTTCACGCGCGCGCACGACTCCAAGCCCAGCGAGATCGTGGCCGAAGTATTGGAGAAGTCGGGCTTAAGGGCCGAACTCGAGAAATCCGTGGACCCGCAGGACGCCTCCCGTCTGGAGAACCTCTCCCAGCTGCAGTCCACTGCCGCCGAATTCGAACAGAACACGCCTGACGCCACGTTGTCCGCATTCCTGGAGACCACCGCGCTTGTGGCCGACTCCGACCAACTACCCGGCGAGGCGGAGGACTCCGGCAAGGTGACGCTTATGACCTTGCACACCGCCAAGGGCCTCGAATACCCGGTGGTGTTCCTGACCGGCATGGAACAGGGCACCTTCCCGCATTCGCGTTCGATGGAAGACACCACTGAACTGCAGGAGGAACGCCGACTCGCCTATGTGGGCATCACGCGCGCCAAGCAGCGACTGTATGTCACGCGCGCCGCCGTCCGCTCCCAGTGGGGCCAGGCCGCCGATATGATGCCCAGCCAGTTCCTCGACGAGATTCCGGATTCGCTGATTGATTGGAAACGCCGTGAAGCCGGCGTGGAGCGTATGCGCGCCAGCTGGGAGACCGATGGATTCGCCGACGATTTGGGCGGCTGGGATGATGACGATTTTGGCGGCGCCGCGTTTGGCGGGTCGTCGACGTTCGGCTCGCGTGGTTCGTCCGGTTCGGGTTCGTCCTATGGGTCGCGGTCGCGGTATGGGTCGTCGTATGGCTCGGGTTCCGGCTCTTCGTCGTATGGTTCCCGTTCATCGTCGTATGGTTCCCGCTCCGGCTCGTCCTCCTATGGTTCCCGCTCCCGTTCGGGTTCGTCCTATGGTTCTTCAGGCTCCGGTTCGAGGTCGTCCTACGGGTCGCGTTCCCGTTCCGGTTCTTCGTCCGGTTCATATGGTGGCACCCGTGGCGGCAAGGTCACCACGCGCCGTACCGCACCGAAATCCGATTCGACCGGCTCTGCCGTGCCTAGCTCGAAGCTCACCAAGGACAATGGCCTGAATATCGCCGACTTCGCCGTGGGCGACATGATCAGCCACGACCAGTACGGTCTCGGCAAGGTCACCGACGCACAAGACAAGGGCCGCAATTCGGTAATCACCGTGGACTTCGGCTCCGCCGGCGTCAAACGCCTCATGCTCCGCGTAGCGCCGATTGAGAAGTTGTAGATAAATTGGCCCCTCTGACGAGGGGCTGAGTTATATACCAAATAAATTCGCAAAATCAAGACTTGTGTTCTTCATCACAGTGTGGGCATAATGCGGAGGTTGTGCCTACGAGCCCTGGGAACAGGGGAGAGGAAAAAGTAGTTATGAAGAACAAGCTGTTTGCATCCGTGCCCAATATTCTGTTCGGCGCGCTGATCACCATCGCGCCCCAGACCTTTGCGCACGCCTGCACCGGCCATGACATGCCGGGTGCCTGCCACTACTCGCAGCAGGCGGCCACCGGCATCGGCGTCGTCATCCTCGTGTTCGGCGTCGTGGCTTTGTTCGTCGCCCCGCAGATTCGCATCGGCCTCAATATCGCCGCCGCAGCCGACGCCCTGCTACTACTCGCCGTACCCACCTTTCTGATCGGCATCTGCAAGGGCGCGATGATGCACTGTCGCATGGTTATGCTGCCCACGCTCATCGTGCTCGGCGTGCTCACCATCGTGTTCGCGGCCATCGCCATCTGGCTCGACTCTCGCGCCGCCAAGCGCAACTGATCGAGCAGACGGCCGGAGCCCAGCCATTCCGAACGCTGGACTCCGGCCTCGCTTATTGCAACCGCACTATAAGCAACATAAGGATTCATCGTGCCATCCCATATCGCATTGCGCGGCCTTCCGATTGAAAACCTCAAACGCAAGCCGTTCCGCACCGGCGCACTGCTCGCCGTCGTCACCATCCTCGCGCTGACATTCTTCGGCGGCACCATGCTGACCATGAACCTCAACACTGGCATGACCAGTATGGAAAAGCGCCTGGGCGCCGACCTCATGGTCGTGCCGCAAAACACCGTGCAGAAGGCCGAAGCGCTGCTCACCAACGGCAATCCCAGCACTTTCTATTTCACCAAAGACATCGCCGACGAGGTCATGCAGGCCGACGGCATCGCACAGGCCACCGAACAGACCTATATATCATCGCTGGCCGCCGCCTGCTGTGCCGAAAAGCTGCAGATCATCGGTTACGACCCGGACACTGACTTCGTCATCGAACCATGGGTCGCCTCCCAGTTCGAAGGCCCCCTTGAAGACGGTCAGATGATTGCAGGCGCAAACGTCAACGTGTCCACCGACGGCACCATCGAACTCTACGGCCGTTCATGGCCGGTCGTCGCCCAGCTCGCCAACACCGGCACCAGCCTCGACAACTCGGTGTTCATCAGCCAAAACACCGTGCCCGACATGGTCGCCGCCTCGGCCAAGGTCTCCAAGCAGGTCATGTCCGCCGAATATGCCGGCAAAGCCGTCTCCACCGTGATGATTAAGACGCAGCAGGGGTACGAAGCGCAGACCGTAGCTGAGAACATCAAGCGTCTTGATTCCCGATTCGCCGATTTGGGGTACGTATACCCCGGCGGCATCACCGCCAACACCAGAACTTCGCTGACCGCGCTTGTCACCTACCTCAAGATTTTCGTGGCGGTGATCTGGGTAATGGGCGTGATTGTGCTGCTCGCCGTATTCGCCTCGTCGGTGAACGAACGCAAACGCGAATTCGCGTCCCTGCGCATCATGGGCGCCACGCGCGGCATGTTGAATGCCATCATTCTGAAGGAATCCGCCATCATCGGTCTGATCGGTGGCGTAATCGGCGTCGGCGCGGCCAGCCTGGTGATTTTCCCATTCAGTTCGCTGATCGGCAAACAGCTTCAATTGCCGTATCTGCAAGCCAGCCCGGTTGCGGTGATCGGATTCATTGCCGTGACCATTGTGTGCTCTACGGTCATCGGCATCATCGGTTCGCTGGCCACCATGTGGCGTCTCGGCCGGCCCGAAGCCTACCTGACCCTGCGAGAGGGGGAGTGATATGACTGAGACAACTACGCCGCTTCAGCCGACCACGGTTGAGCCGACCAAGCTCCAGCCGACCACGCCAGCTCAGCCGAACGCGCCGACTGCGCCGGATTCGCCGCACGTAACCGAGACGCCCTCCCCGGACCATCTGCTGACCTTGACGGACCTGACCCGCCAGTTCGTCCGCCGCGGCACGCCGTTCGACGCCGTCAGCCACGTGAACCTCACCGTCGATGCCGGCGAATTCATCGCCATCGTCGGCCGGTCGGGCAACGGTAAAAGTACGTTGATCAACATGGTCGCTGGGCTGATTCGCCCGACCTCGGGAACCGTGAGCGTGGCTGGACGCAATGTGGCCGACTTGGGCGATAAAGCACTGTCCGTGCTGAGGAATCGCACCATCGGATTCGTGACTCAAAGCCAGACCCTGCTTGGCAACCTGACCGTGCTCGACAACGTGATTCTGCCCGCAACGATGTTTCCGGAGCCGCTGCCGTTCGCCCAAAACGCAGAAGCAACGGATGCCGTGGCGCAAGCCGCTGCCACCAATGATGAAGCGGCCGCCGATTCAGCCGCCGACCCGTTCATGCCGGATGTCATTGCGCCAATCACAGACCAGGAAAACACGCCGTCAAACACGGCTGCGAGCCGTTCGGACCTGTTCGCCACCCGAGCTCGCACGCTGTTCACCCAGCTTGGTGTTGCCGATCTGGCAGACAGCTACCCGCGCGAGCTGTCCGGCGGTGAAATGCGGCGCGTCTCCATCGCCCGCGCGCTGATGAACCAGCCGAGCCTGCTCATCGCCGACGAGCCGACCGGCGACCTCGACCAAGAGAGCACCGACATCGTAATGCGTCTGCTCAGAGACCAAGCCAACAACGGCACGGCGATTCTCATGGTCACCCATGATCCCGATGCACTCGAATACGCAGACCGGGTGTATCGCATGGACGCCGGAGTGCTGTCCATAGCCTCGGTGTAATATGGTCTGCTGGTGTCTGCCAACAGGTAGATACCGTCTGGAGTCATAGCCCATCAGCGGGTCGGCGGTAGGTAATCGCAAGAAAACCAACCCGTTCGTGTTTATTCACGACGAAGCGCTGGGGAGGCCCGACTCAGCGCTTGTTAGGCATATGCAAGGCAAGCGTTCCGTTCAGATAACGACAGAAGGATTAATCCAATGACGAACGTTCAGCGTTCTCGCCGTCAGGTGCGTCTGTCTCGCGCCCTCGGCATCGCACTGACCCCCAAGGCTCAGCGCATCTTCGAAAAGCGTCCGTACGCTCCTGGCGAGCACGGCCGTGACCGCCGCCGCACCGAGTCCGATTACGCGGTGCGTATGCGCGAAAAGCAGCGTCTGCGCGCTCAGTACGGCATCTCCGAGAAGCAGCTTCGCGCCGCTTACGAGAAGGCCACCCGTACTGCCGGCCAGACCGGTAACGCCATGCTGACCGACCTCGAGACCCGTCTCGACAACCTGGTGCTGCGTGCCGGCTTCGCCCGCACCACCGCCCAGGCCCGTCAGTTCGTGGTGCACCGTCACATCCTCGTTGACGGCAACATCGTGGACCGCCCGTCCTACCGCGTCAAGCCCGGCCAGACCATTCAGGTGAAGGCCAAGAGCCAGACCATGGTTCCGTTCCAGATCGCCGCCGAAGGCGTGCACCGTGACGTGCTGCCTGCGGTCCCCGGCTACCTCGACGTGAACCTGCCGTCCCTGAAGGCCACTGTGACCCGTAAGCCGGAGGTCGAAGAGATCCCGGTGCAGGTCAACATCCAGTACGTGGTCGAATTCTACGCCCGCTGATCCGGGCCCTCTGGTCAACAAATCCAGGACATACCGCTCGAACCCCGCGCTTCTTTCGAGAAGCCGCGGGGTTCCTGCGTTGTAGGGCGATTACTGGCCGCACACCGCCTGGCGAATCATCGTCGCGTACGCATAGGCACCGGTCATATTCGGATGAATGCCGTCATCGTTGAGGTATTCGCTATGACCTTCGCTATACCCATGCCAATCGATGATGCCCACGTTCTTGTTCTTCTTGGCGGCCTCACGCAGCATCGTATTGTTGTTGTTCTCCTGCCACGGGTATGGCATACGGATGGTGATGAAGTATGTCGGCTTGCCGCCGGTCAGGTCAATGAGCTGTTGCACTTCCTGCTCATTCGAAATCACGCCGTTCGTGCCGAGGCCAAACACCACCACACTGCCACTGTGGCCGGCAGCGGTGTCCTGCTGATACACATCCACCGCCTGCGGCAGCTGACGGTTCGGCAGGCCATCGATAAAAGCGTTCGGGAATGCGGCCTGGATGGCGTCCGAAGTACCCGACGTCACTGAATCGCCGACCACCATCATATCCGCGTTGCAGCTTTCCGTTGCCGGATCATAGGCGTACTTCGAAATGTCAAGATTGTTTGGCACCTTTTCCGCAATCGGTTTGATGATGGGCGGCTGAGAATCCGAACCGTTCTTATTCGCGTCAGCGGTATTGGTTTCGCCGTTCGCGGCATTTATGGCAGAAGACTCGGGCTCGGGCTTCGCCGGTTTCTTGACCGGCTTGGCGGGTGCCGCGAGTTCGGGGCGCAGCTGAATGGCTCGCGCTTGAGCGATGCCATTCCAGTCCACCGGTGCCCACGTCAGCGCCACAACGGTCACCAATCCGATAACCGACATGACCCACGCGCCCGGGCGCAGCCGGTAGCCGGCTTTCGGCAGCGGCTTGGCGTGTTGGCTACGAGGCATCTGCACCGATTTACGGGCCGCCTCGACCAGCTGGTAGAAGGCTTCCGACGCCGCCAACACCACGACGGCCTCAAGAACCCAACCCCACCACGGCAACGCCTGCGTTCGTGTCGCCGGGTTCATGAACTGCAGCAGCGGATAATGCATGACGTACAGCGAGAACGATCGCGACCCGATATAGCGTAGGGGAGCACAACCCAGCACGTGCGACCAGATTGAGTCATTGTTCACGGCACAGGCCAAGGCGCACAACGATATGAACGCGGTAATCAGGTACCCGCCTTGGTACATGTACGACAGATACCCGTTGGCGAACCAGAATCCGGTCAGCAGTGCCGCCAAAGCCGCGGTGCCAAGAACATTGCAGACGATAGTGAGACGGGCGCCCGTCTTGTCGCCGGCCTGACGTTCGATCTGCACTGTTTGCGAAGCCGCTCCAGCTTCCGCAGCTTCCGTACCTCGCGAGGAAGGCGCAATCCAGATAGCCAACAGCGCGCCGGCGGCCAGCTCGGCGAGGCGAGTATCGGTACCGTAATACACGCGGGAGGTATTGGCCGGGTCAAACAGCAGCACCATGTCGGCGGTGGAAGCAGCCATGATGACAAGAATCGCCATGGAGCGCACCCATTTGGACTTGGTGATTTTGCCGAGCACCACCATCAGCAACGGCCAAACCAGATAGAACTGCATCGTCACGCCCAAGAACCACAGATGGGTCAGAGGAGAAGGCAATCCGGCCGCCTCGAAATACGGCACCTTGCGGAAGATGTACACCCAATTGCTGGCGAACAAGGCGCTCGGCAGCGAATCGGAAACCACTTTCTGCAACAGGCTGGGAGCGAACATCCAAGTGAGCCAAGGCACCACGGCAATGGTCGCCAGCATCACCGGCCATAAACGAGTAATGCGGCGGATCAGATATCGGCCATATCCAAAGGACCCGGTGCGGTCCACCATGTTCAGTACCGAACGTGTGGCAAGAAAACCGGTGATAACGAAAAACATCGTCACGCCAATGAATCCGCCCTGCAATAGCGACGGGCGGGTGTGGAATGCTATGACTCCAAGAATCGCCAGAGCGCGCAGTCCATCGATACCCCTGAAATGGGCAGGCACAGACGATCGAGATGGTGCAGGTTTCAAGGTTATGCTCACAGTATTCTAAGTGTACTCTCAGGAATCGTTAGGTATACTGCCCGGATTACGCATATCTCAGGTAGTGACCTATGCCGTTATGACTTATGACTTCCGGCAACCCGCACCGAAACCGCCGGAATGGTGACATAATCAGAACCATGATTCTTCATCTGCATCTGGTCCGTCACGGACAGACCTATTTCAACCGATACAACCGTCTGCAGGGATGGTCGAATTCGCCGCTGACCGAGTCGGGCGTCGCCGATGCCGTCAAGGCCGGTGAGCGACTGAAAGGATTGACGTTCGCCGCCGCCTACTGTTCGGACACCACGCGTGCCCAGCAGACGGCCGAGAAAATTCTCGACATCAACGAAGCCGCGGGTAACCCGCGCCCCGCACTCGTGACGGACATGCACTTCCGCGAGCAGTTCTACGGCTACTACGAGGGACTTGACATGGCCATGGCCTGGTACGCCGCGGGAGCGCCCCACGGCGTCAAAACCTACAACCAAATCGTCGAGAAGTTCGGGTTGGGGGCCTCGCGTGATTTTCTCAAGGAAGCCGATCCCTTCCACGACGCGGAATCCGATGAGGAATATTGGACGCGCGTCGAAGGTGCGTTCCGTCTTATCGCCGACAACCCGAATCTCAAGGACGGCGACGATGTGCTGCAGATTTCGCATGGCAACACACTGCTTAGCCTCGGTCACCGGTTCGGCGGCCCTGACCTCGATCTGAACGAACGCCCGGCCAATGGTTCGGTAACCGTGATCGACTTCGACACCGACAAGCCGTTCGGCGAAGCCGTGACCATCGTTTCGTACGGCAAGTAGCAAATAGCAAGCAATACATATCGAATAGCACGTACGGTCCACGGCGGCACGCCGCAAACGAAAGCGTCAGCAGGACAGCCTTTCGCCTATAGCCGCATACGCCCACGCGCACGGTTTTCGCCCTGCGCATGCAATGGTATGCCAAGAAATAGGGAAGGAGTGCTACCCTTAGGCGAGTAGGTGTGACCGCAAGGAGGAAACAATGGGAGTCGGAGAGATCGCTGGCCTGATCGCGGCCATCGCGTTCGCAGTATTGGCCGGTTTCATGATCTATCCGCTGATCAGGCTGGGCAAGATGTTTGATCAGATATCGCAGACGGTCCGGGAGTCCGGTGAACACGCCATCCCCGCGCTGGACGAAGGCGTGACCACCGTCAAGCAGGTCAACAAGTCGCTCGAAGACGTGAACAAGATTTCCGCCGCGGCTTCCACCACCGCCAACAACGTTGGTGCGTTGACCGATCTGTATGGCTCCTTCCTCGGTAAGCCCATCATCAAGATCGCTTCCACCTTCTACGCGCTGAAAACCACGGGTCAGTCCTTCCTTGCGAAGAACGCCGCGAAAACCACCGTCAACGACACCGCCGAGAAGGGGGAGTGATGTTCAAACGCATCTTCTGGGTCGGCGTCGGCGTGGCCATCGGAATCGTTGCCGTCACCAAGGCACAGGCCTATGTCAAGGCCAATACGCCTGATGCGGCACGCCAGTTCCTGCTTGGCCCCGATCAGGACAATGTGCCGATGAAAACACTCGAAGGGTTGGTCAACGAGTTCAATGCCACCCGTCGAGCCCGCGAGGCTGAGCTCAACCGTCAGTACATCGAGCGCGCCAACTGACACGCGCATGCCGCCTTGCCATCTAGTCACTGAATCAGCTAGAACAAACTAATCCTCATAATCCAGTCTTTTCCACCAATACCAGGCGCAACTGCGCCCATTACCCAAACAAGGAGTTCATCCGCTCATGCGCACTGCGGACATCGCAAAGCGATACCTCGATTATTTTGCCAAGCACGACCATCTCATCGTGCCCTCGGCATCCCTGATTTCCCCGAACCCCACCACGCTTTTCACCATCGCCGGCATGGTGCCGTTCATCCCGTACCTGATGGGTGAGCAGACCCCGCCGAAGCGCCGCATGGCCTCCAACCAGAAGTGCGTGCGTACGCTCGACATCGACGAGGTCGGCAAGACCACCCGCCACGGCACCTTCTTCCAGATGCTCGGCAACTTCTCCTTCGGCGACTACTTCAAGGAAGAGGCCATCCACTACGCCTGGGAGCTGCTCACCACCTCGCAGGATGAGGGCGGCTACGGCTTCGACCCCGAGAAGCTGTGGATGACCACGTTCACCGACGATGACGAAGCCCGTTCCATGTGGATCAACGAGGGCGTGGACCCCGAGCACATCCAGAAGATGGGCATGGAAGACAACTTTTGGACCACCGGTGGCCCCGGACCCGGCGGCCCCTGCTCCGAAATCTACGTGGACCGCGGCCCCGCCTTCGGCAAGGAAGGCGGCCCGATTGCCGACGAGAACCGCTACATCGAGATCTGGGACCTCGTGTTCGAGAACTACGAGGTCGACAACGTCAAGTCCAAGACCGACCTGCACATCGTGGGCGAGCTTGAGAACAAGAACATCGATACCGGTGCCGGCTTGGAACGTCTGGCCTACCTGCTGCAGGGCAAGAACAACATCTACGAGACCGATGAGGTCTTCCCGGTCATCGAGGCCGCCGAGCAGCTCTCCGGCCTGAAGTACGGCGAGAACGAGGACGCCGACGTGCGCTTCCGCGTGGTCGCTGACCACGTGCGCTCCGCCCTGATGATCATGTCCGACGGCGTGCGCCCGTCCAACGTGGGCCGTGGCTACGTGCTGCGCCGCCTGCTGCGCCGCACCGTGCGCTCCATGCGCATGCTCGGCGTGACCGATCCGGTGCTGCCCACCCTCTTCCCGACCTCCAAGGCCGCCATGGAGGCCAGCTACCCGGAGCTCAACGACACCTTCCATGAGGTGTCCGAATCCGCGTATGGCGAGGAAGACGCCTTCCGCCGCACCCTTGAGACCGGCACCACGATTCTCGACGTGGCCGTCAACAAGGCCAAGAGCGATTCCGCCGAGCCCGTCGTGGCCGGCGAGGACGCCTTCCAGCTGCACGACACCTACCG
>OGPA01002639.1_pt1 | contig 12457 bp, 10 predicted proteins | sample 1552841 | NCBI WGS metagenome assembly OGPA01 (sample SAMEA2579916, study PRJEB22360) | human gut metagenome | reverse complement strand
CGTATTCTTGCGTGGAAGCTTCTCCTCTCCAAAAACGGAGTATTTAACTCCATTCTCACAACACTTGGTTTATCAAAGATAAATATAATAAACACTCCATCCGCAGTTGTTTTGGGTATGGTTTATGATTTTCTTCCATTTATGCTTCTGCCAATCTACAACTCCATGACACGAATCCGTAAGGACTGGATTGAAGCTGCAAAGGATCTTGGTGCGAACAATGTAACCATTTTCTTTAAAATTATCCTTCCACTGACCGTATCCGGTATCATCAGCGGAATCGTAATGGTATTCGTTCCATCCCTGACGAGTTTCGCAATCTCCCAGGTACTGGGTGGCGGTCATGTTCTGCTCATCGGAAATGTCATTGAGCAGGACTTCATGCAAGGCATGCAGTGGAATTCAGGAAGCGGGCTTTCCTTTGTCCTGATGATTTTTGTTATCGCAAGTATGGCACTCGTAAACATGTTTGATAAAGAAGGGGAGGGAACAGCAATATGGTAAAGAAATGTGCCTCTCGGCTCTATATGTTTTTGATTTTTTTATTCCTTTATCTTCCGATTATTGTATTAATTGCACTTTCCTTCAATAATTCAAAGACAAAGGTCGTATGGGGCGGATTCACGTTCCACTGGTACGCAAGCTGTTTTCAGGACGAAAAAATTATGTCTGCATTTATTACTACTCTGCAGATTACCTTTCTGTCTGCTATCATTTCCACACTGATTGGAACACTGGCAGCACTCGGAATTGCGGCCATGAAAAAAAGGAATCAGACCATCTATCTCGGAGCTACTAATATTCCTCTGTTAAACGCAGATATCGTAACCGGTATCTCCATGATGTTACTGTTTGTAAAATTCATCGATCTCGGTTTTGTAACCGTGCTGATTGCACATATTACATTCAGCATTCCTTACGTAATACTGAATGTACTGCCAAAATTAAAACAGGCGAATAAAAGTACCTACGAAGCAGCACTTGATCTCGGTGCCACACCGCTCTATGCATTTTATAAAGTAACATGGCCAGAGATCCGTCCGGGTGTATTCTCTGGATTTATGATGGCAGTAACAATGTCACTGGATGATTTCTCCATTACTTATTTTACCAAAGGAGCCGGTGTCAATACACTTTCCACTATGCTCTATACGGAATTACGAAAGGGAATTAAGCCGGAATTATACGCGCTTTCCACAATATTATTCTTTGCGGTACTGATCATTCTCCTCATCGGAAATGTCCGACCTGGAATGAAGAAACCGCCTACAACGAAAAATTAAATCAAAAGGAGTAAAATTATGAAAAGAAAGATTTTAAGCCCCATCCTCATCCTCGCCTTAGCAGCAACCAGTGTTACCGCCTGTGGCAAGAGCTCCTCTGCTGACAAGAACAAGGAAACTCTTACCGTTCTAAATTATGGTAAATACATCGACGAAAATGCCGTAAAAACTTTTGAAAAAGAAACCGGTATCACTGTAAAATACGAAGAATACGAAAGTCCAGAAGAAATGTACACGAAATATAAAGCCGGTTCCATCGATTATGATGTCATCTGCTCTTCTGAGTATATGGTAGAAAAACTCATCAACGAAGGGGAAGTACAGGAAATGGATTATGCAAGTATGGAAAACTACAAAAACCTTGATCCTACGATTATTGATATGAGTTCTTCCTACGACAAGAATCATACCTATTCCGTTCCTTATTTCTATGGAACACTTGGACTACTCTACAACAAAAACGAAGTAAATGCTTCAGCTGTAACAAGTTGGGATTGTTTGTGGGATGCTTCCTATAAGGATGAAATCATCATGGAAAATTCTGTGCGTGATACCTTTGCACCAGCATTGGTTTCTCTTGATTACTCCATCAATGAAACGGATGAGTCTCATCTTCGTGAAGCATTGGATATTCTGAAGAAACAAAAAGATGATGGCATCGTGTACGCTTACTATGTAGATGAAACAGCTGATTCTATGATTGCCGAGGATGCAAAGATTGCCTTATGTTACTCCGGTGAAGCTGCTCTTGCTATGAACGAGAACGAAAATCTTGCTTACTCTGTTCCAAAGGAAGGTTCTAACCTCTGGATTGATTCATGGTTCATTCCAAAGTCAGCAAAGAATACAGATGCTGCTATGAAATTTTTAAATTTTATTTGTCGCGATGATATTGCAGAAGCTAATTTCGAATATGTCCAGTATGCATCTCCAATCACATCCGTTGTAGAAAATCAAGATGCTGACGTAAAAGAAAACGAAGCGATCAACCCAAGCAGTGACACTATCAAAAACTGTGTCATTTACACCGCTTTAGATGATAATGCCAGCAAATTATACAGCACACTCTGGCAGGAACTTCTATCCAACTAAAAACAAATAATATATACTATCTTACAGAAAAACATTGCAATTAAAATCAAAACATGGTAAAGTAAATCCACGATGTTTCTATATCGTGGATTTTTCTTTACTCAAGTACAGTTTCGTACTATAATCCCATACATAATTTATAAATTATATACTCTCCCGGGCCAAGGAGAATTATGAACTATCAGGAATTTTTAACAACGATTAAAACACAGTTATCTCTTCGTATTGATGCCGATGCCACTTTGGACATCCGCAGATTCACGAAGAATAATGGCACGGATTTGGACGGGCTCATCATCTTTCGCCCGAACTTAAATATTTCCCCGACCATATACTTAAATCCATATTACCACCGTTACCTGCAGGGAGTTCCTATGGAAGATATCTATACCGATATTCTCATCACTTATCAGGAACATCTGCCAAGTGAAGATATTGATGTAAGTTTCTTTACTGACTTTTCAAAAGCAAAAAAACTCGTGACTATGCGTCTGGTCAATTACAAACAGAATGAAAAGATGCTGCAGGAAGTTCCACACTTCCGCTATCATGATCTGGCGATCATCTTTTACTGCCTGCTTCATGCCAACAAAGAAAATAACGCACATATACTGATTCACAATTCCCATCTGGATATCTGGAAGATCAGCAAAGAAGCGCTTTATCAGGTAGCAAAGAAAAACACGCCAAAACTTCTTCCACATCAGCTTATGCCGCTGACAGAAGTACTGCTCCAAAGTCATTATATATGCGATGAAGACATCGATAAAAATGATCCGCAAATTTATATTCTCACAAACAATTACCGTACCAACGGTGCGACTGCTTTATTATACGAAAAACTTCTCTCGCAAATTGCGGATTCTTTCGAAAAGGACCTCCTCATTCTGCCGAGCAGTATTCATGAAGTATTAATTCTTCCAATTGACAGTATCAGCAAGTCTACACTTGATCACTATGGTACTTTCATCCGCGAGATAAACGAAACGCAACTTGCCGATGATGAAGTTCTCTCAGACCATGCTTACTATTTTCAGCGTGCTACCCAGATGATTTCATACTAATATTTTATTAAAAAGGACCTATAAAGAAAAATGTTTCTTTATAGGTCCAAAAATCTCATTTTAATCTGTAGTTTTTATATTAATAACCGTTTTGTATTTTCAACCGTGCTAATTATCACTCATCTTGTCATACAGTGTTTCATATTGCCTTGCAGAGGCATCCCACGAAAAATTTTCATCCATAGCTCTACGCACCAGATTTTGCCACGCTGCCTTATTGTTTGTAAACACATTTTCGGCATAGCGAATAATAAACAGCATTTCATGAGCATTGTAATTTTTAAAAGAAAATCCTGTTCCAGTTTTTTCATATTCATTGTATGCATCTACCGTATCCTTAAGTCCTCCGGTCTCACGGACAATTGGAATGGTTCCATAGCGCATCGACATCATCTGACTGAGCCCACAAGGTTCAAACAATGATGGCATCAAAAATGCATCTGCTGATGCATAAATCTTATGGGCACGTTCCTCAGAATATCCAATATAAGAAGAAATCTTATCCGGATACTTATTCTGAAAATGGTGAAACATATTTTCATACTGACTCTCGCCAGTACCTAGAACCACCAACTGTATATCCATCGATGACAACAACTCATCCATCACATAAGCGATCAGGTCAAATCCTTTCTGATTCGTCATACGTGATACGATGCCCACCAGAAAAGTATCTTCTTGCTGCGGAAGTCCTAACTCCTTCTGGAGAGCTGCCTTGTTTTTCTTCTTTCCGGTAAATACATCCTTACGGCTGAAATTAGTGTCAATATAAGGATCAATTTTGGGATTATACTCTTCGTAATCAATTCCGTTAAGAATTCCATAGAGACTGTCTCTTCTGGCACTCATTAGCCCATCCAGCCCCTCGCCTCCTTCAACAGTCGTAATCTCTTTCGCATAGGTCGGACTGACCGTCGATACTGCGTCTGCATATACAATACCGCCTTTCAGATAATTTGCCTCTCCATAAGATTCCAACTCATTTGCATTAAAAATCTGTTTTGGAAGCCCTGTAATATCCATAACTTCCTGTATTCTCCATCTGCCCTGAAATTTCATATTATGTATAGAATAAACCGTTTTCATTCCAGCATAAAAATTATCATCTCCATATGTTGTCCGCAAGTATACAGGTACCAATCCAGTCTGCCAGTCATGACAATGGATGATATTCGGTGCGAAATCCAAATATGGCAGGCTCTCTAATACTGCCTTCGAAAAATATGCAAACTTTTCTACATCCTCATAGATATTATTATAAGGAGATGGTCCTGCAAAATAAAATTCATTATCTACAAAATAAAAATGAACTCCTTTATATTCTGTCTCAAATATTCCAACATACTGCCGTCTCCAGTTCAAATTCACATAGAAATGACATACAAACTTAAGACTCGGAAGAAATGATGCATCCATACATGCATACTTCGGGATCATAACCCGCACATCATATTCTTTACGATTAAAGTACTTTGGCAAAGAACCAACAACATCTGCCAGCCCTCCTGTCTTAATAAATGGAATAGCTTCTGATGAAACAAACAGAACCTTCTTCATAATAACCACCTCCACAATATAAGAGAAACTTCTCCCTTATTTGTTCTTCATCTGTAAGCGAATCTTATCGGTAATCAAGGCAATAAACTCCGAATTTGTCGGTTTTCCTTTTCCATTGCTGATGGTGTAACCAAACAGATCATCGAGTGTATCCATCTTGCCTCTGCTCCATGCAACTTCGATTGCATGCCGGATTGCTCTCTCCACACGACTCGGCGTCGTCTGAAATTTCTTTGCGATACTCGGATACAAAATCTTTGTTATCGAATTAAGCATATCCATATTATTGACAGACATAATAATGGCTTCACGTAAGTATTGATACCCCTTGATATGTGCCGGCACCCCAACTTCATGTATGATCCCCGTCACATCCTCTTCAAGAGATTTCATCATATCCTGTTCTACGTATTCTTTTGTCCCATTGTTCGATTGAAAATTCTTTGCATGACGACGCTTGCGTACAGATTTAATACGATCGAGTATCGTTTTCTGATCAAAAGGTTTCATAATATAATAATCAGCACCTTTTGCAAATGCGTCCTCTGTAATGCCTTCATTGCCTACAGCACTCACCATCAGCACACTGGGTGGATTTTTTACCGCCTGATCCGAACGAATTTTGTCTAATACGCCAAGTCCATCTAGCTTTGGCATGACAATATCCAACAATACGACATCCGGTTGTTTCTCTTTAATCAAACGATAAGCTGACTCCCCATCTTTTGCAGTTCCAACTACCTGAAGCTCACTGTCACTAGAGACAATATCTCCCAATAAGTCTAAAGTAAGCTGATTATCATCTGCGATTGCGACATTTAGTTTTCCCATTATAGGCCTCCTAGATGTCAAATTCAGTCATATAAACTATAAACAAGTCATGTCAGTAAATTTTGTCGAAGTCTGTCGATAAAATTTAATATAAATATATCACAGTATGTGCCTTATTTCAATGTTATTGTGCTTTTTCCAGATACCATAACTGACATGCTCCACCCCAGTAATTCCACTGTTTAACCGGAGCCAGATCTGCGGTGTTCCATCCATACACATCCAATCCAGATGTTCCGGAAGTCACACACGTTTTAATTGCATATACTCCAGATGAAATTTCCACTAATTCAAACTTTTGATTGGTTTTCTGACTATCACTATACTGCAGAATTGTCGTTCCATCTGCTGTGCTTTTTCCCTTTACATCCAATACTTTTGTATAATCGGACGAACCTGTATATATGCTATAATATCCATTTTCTCCCTTAACCAGCTTAAACTTCTGCTGTGTTTTGCCCGTATAAGTGTTCTGCTGTAAAACAGCTCCGTTCGAAGAACTTCCATTTGCAATTTCCAAGTATTTGCTACTAAAACAACTTCTAATATAATAAGTGCCGTCCAAATTATCTGCAGCCGATATTCCAGAAGAAGTTGTGCTCTCTTTGCCGCAAATGTCGTTAAATACATACAAGGATTTCATTGCCTGCCCATTTTTATCGAACAAAGTCATATTGTCCCAGGTAGAGCCGCCATCAGAACTTGAATACAGAGAATTTAATCCGCTATTTGAATATTCATAATTTCCCGATGTCGACGATGCCCATCCAGAACCACAACTTCCCCATGTAGAAGAATTTGTTGCTATCCACTCTGGTTCCCAATAAAATGCACCAAGTCCGTATCCAGATTTTGTTTTATTCACCTGTGCCACAGCAGAAAACACATCGCGCAATGCCTGTGCCTGACCACTTACACTAACATTATAATCCTTAAAATTCATAGCGCTGGAATCTCCAATATTATTTCCCTGCGAATCAAAGTTATCATAAGTATACGGATATGCTGTTTCCGCAACCAACACTTTTTTGTTATATGTTTTCGCTATATATGTCAACGTATCCTGCAAATCAGATGCCGATCCATGCCACATAGGATAATATGAAGTGGCAAATACATCATAGTCAACACCTTGTTCTGCCATACACTGCGCATACCATTTTCCATTTGCGAGAAGATCTGTAAAGTGCAATACTTTCAAAATTGATTTTCCATATAAAGAATTAATATCATCAACTGCATAACATCCTTGTTGCATTAGTGTCGCAACTCCCGAGCTAAAATTCCATACACCATCATACAATCCACCTACTCCACACATAGTGCTATTAGTCTCATTTCCAATCTGCACCATGCCAATATCTACGCCATAATCCAACAATTCTTTGATGCTTTGATATGTAAAATTGTACACGGCATCTTTTTTGTATGAAAGGCTATAATTCTTCCATGCTTTTGGTGCAAACTGTTTTGCAGGATCTGCCCAAAAATCAGAATAATGAAAATCAATAAACACTTTCATTCCTGCATCAGTCGCACGTTTACCAAGAATCTTCGCATTATAAAGGTCACAGTTTCCACCACCATATCCTTTATATGGAGAAGATGAGTCATACGGATTGTTCCAAATACGGATACGTACATAGTTTACTCCCGCTCCTGCAAAAATATCAAAAACATCTCCGGATGTACCATCTAAGTATTTATAGCTGACTCCACTTTTTTCCAAAGCAGCCACCGCCGATACATCCACTCCCCTCATAAAATCAGATGACATATTTGATACTTTACTTACTCCCGATACAGATGTAGCAGCCTGGATTTTTTCAATTCTCCCTGTTGCCAATACATTTGCTACAACCATTACTGTCAGTAACAGTAAACTCGCCCATTGCTTCAATACCTTCTTCATGTCTACCTTCCTCCCTGAACATAACATTTTCCTCCACGCGTGCGCAAACGGTTGTTCTATATAACTTTAGTATACAGCGCTGTTAAATACTGGTCAATTAGATGATTTTCATATATTTTTTCATTCATATTTAAGCATCATTCACATAAATATCTCTTAATTCAAAAAAACATCCTATCTGATTATGCTCAGATAGGATATTTTTCAAAATCATTTATTTACCTTATTATGCTTTCTTTACTTTCAATCTAAAAATAAATATTTGAACTCTCAGTATTCCGTTTCTTCTGCCGCAAGCACTACAACATGACAAATTTTCTGTTTTCCACCAAATGAAACCGAAATATCTGCTTCGCCAATCCCATTTACCACAAATGAAATTTCTCCGTCCGCAATATCATAAACTTCGACTACATCAGAATTTGAAGATACCGCACTTACATTATAATAAGAGAAATAATCTTCATCGACATTTTCTACAAAAATATACTGCAACTCCTGTTCATCGCTATACAACTGTAGCTTTGAATCCGACAACGAAAAGTTTTTAATTACCGGCTTGTTTACCACCACTTTACAAGTATATGTTTTTCCATGTACCCTTGCCTTAATTGTCGCTTTGCCCGGTGCATAGGCATATACTGTATTATCATAAATTTCACATATATCGGAATCGGAAGTATACCATGAAACATGATGCTTACACCCCTTCAGTTTCAATGTCTTCTCTCCGTCAAAATTTATACGCATACTTGTTGCAGAAAGCTTTAGATCTTCCACTGTAATTTTACAATTTGCTTTCTTTCCATTGCAAACAGCTGTGATTGTTGCTTTTCCTGCACCTTTTGCAATCACTTTGCCACCGGAAACCGTTGCTACTGATTTCTTATTGCTCGACCATGTGATTTTACCCTTGGCGTTCTTTGTTTCTATTTTTTTGGTTTTCCCTTTCAGTAAGAAAACAGAGGTTGTTTTCAATTTAAATGGTGCTACTTTATGTGCCGGCTTGCTTGCCGCGTGACTCGATGAACTGGTGGAACTTGTATAACTATAACCGGATGAGCCTCCAAAACACTTTGCACATGCAGTAAGTCCCCTTGCTATCGCCGCGGAAAGCGTCGATGCATAATAAGTACCATTGCCACATTTGTGGGTATGATATTTGCTTCCGGTCCGTGTAACATAAACGGTTGTGTCTGCATACACCGGTGTCAATGCAAGTGTATCGCCCACTGGCATTGCAATCATAACCAAGGCAAGCACAATACTGATCACACTTTTCTTAATTGTTTTCATTAAAAAACCTCCTTTTTAAATTTATAGTACTATTGTACCACATATCATTCAAAAAGGAGACTATTATTTCTAATTTATTAGTATCGTTTATATCAGCTATTTAGCATACAGCACTCACATAATTACAAAGACAACAAATACACAAAATATCCAGCATATGCAAGTAACATGATCACTCCGCACGGCCGGCGCAACTGCCGATGCCGAATCGTTCCTATCCAAAGCAATATGCCACAAAGAATTGCAATAACGGTATCAATCAGGAATCTGCCTTCAAACGGCACCGGACAAATGAGTGCAACGGTTCCGATTACAAACAGAATATTGAATATATTGCTTCCCACAATATTTCCAATCGCAATGCCGGCATTTCCTTTTCTCGCTGCTGAGACTGATGTTACAAGTTCCGGAAGCGATGTACCGAAAGCAACAATCGTAAGTCCAATAAAACGCTCACTCATGCCACACGCTCTAGCAATCGTAGTTGCTCCATTTACTACAAAATTGCTTCCTGCGACGACAAGCACAGCTCCTAATACAATAAACAGCCCACATTTCCATAATGGATACTGTGCGAACGACTGGTTGTCATCTTCTCCCGCATCGCCCTTCTTTGCCAGAAAGTACAAATAGATCAGATATGCGATAAATAAAACCCATAGTACGATTCCTTCTACAAAATTGATTTCATTTCCGGTCGCTCCCATTACCAGAAGCACAGCGGTAATGAAAAGCATGTATGGAATTTCATATTTGAATGTAGACTTTTGTATGGTCACATTCGTAATCAGTGCAGTTACTCCGAGAATAATCAGGATATTAAGTATATTGCTTCCTACTATGTTTCCAACCGTGATCCCGGCATTTCCCTTTAGTCCGGCGGTTATACTCACAGCCGCTTCTGGCAGCGATGTGCCCATCGCTACGATTGTAAGTCCGATTACAAGTTGGGGAATCCCGAATTTTCCTGCCAGCGCCGCAGCACCATCCACAAAAACATCTGCGCCCTTTACCAGCGCTGTAAAACCAATTACCAACATCAACATTGCTACAAAAATCATATGCGTTCCTCCTTTTTAGAACCATTAAAATATAATTTCGTTTACCTGCAGAAAAACGCAAAAAAGCGAGACTTCTGCTGTGTAAACAACAAAAGTCTCGCCATTTGATTACTTCCCGGATTGTTTCCAATCGTACTGACGGGTGAGTAAACATCTTTTGATGCCGGCTACTCCCTTTCACTTATATACTATAATATGCAATGACGTTTTATTCGTCAAGCGTTTTTTACTTTTAAATTATTGCTTTGCTTCATAAGTTTTTGCAAAGATGTCCTTTCCGATGATATGTACATCCTGCAGATCATCTTTCCGGCATGCCAGATAGTCGCCTTTATTTCCTCGCATGTATTTTTCACGGTCCCACGTAGTAAATACATTCGCACGGTTCTCCAGTTTTTGTCAATATCGCTACTTCTCCATTTGCAATACAACTCTTTGCAAACGGAATCAGAGATATTTTCTGTCATCTTATTTTCTTTGATTGACGGTTCATACCATCTCATTATATGAACTATGTTCTAAGAGGTATCTCGATTTAGAAGTTCAACGCGGACGTCTGAAAAATGAGTTTCAGGCTATTTGTAATCTTATGGATTGGTATACCTATGGAGGCTTACCGATTTTCATCTGCAAGTTATTCTTATGTCGACGAAAATGAGACAAATGCCGACCAAGCCAAATACATCGGCCAGTTGATGAAGACGATTTTATAGAAAAACCGTAACCGCGATAAAAATGTGAATCCTAAGGGCGTAACCGGCATCACTTTGTGGGGATTGTACGACACGATCTCCTGGCGTGCTTCCTGCTCTCCACTGCTTTTTGACACCGGAATCACCGATCCAAAAGCTTCTTTCGATGAATTTATCAACGCTGCAAAATCAATGGGCTGATAGGAAGTAACCGAATGGTTACCGCAAAAATTCTCTGCTGTATTACATGCAATGCGGCAGGGAATTTTTTTTACAAAAGTAAAAATTTTACCCCTTAAAGTAAAATTAATCCGTTCAAATTCGATTTCATTTTCCTTATAATGGCTATATCATTATTTGGAAAAGGAGGGTTTTTATGTTACTTAAAAAACGAATTCTTCCTCTGGCTTTATCTGCCATTATGGCTGTGTCCGCGTTGACCGGCTGGGGGGGGGGGTTAGAGAAAAAAAAACTTTTCCGGAAAAACAGCGCATAAGGGGCTGAGACAACCCTGACCATGTGGACGATCGCCACAGAAAGCGACTCTTTCCACAAACCGTATCTTCAGGCAATCGAGGAGTTTGAGAAAAATCATCCCGGTGTAAAGATTAATATGGAAACATTTGAAAATGAATCCTATAAAACGAAGATCAAAGCGGCCGTCGCTGCCAATGAACTTCCTGACATTTTCTTTACCTGGGCGGGTGGATTTTCCGAATCTTTCGTATCTTCCGGAAAAGTAATGTGCCTGGATGATTATTACAAAAATTACGAAAAGGAAATCAGTAAAGCTGCTCTTGCCAACGATATCTACGATGGCAAATTGTATGGTTCCGTAACTTGTACACCGGTATCCGTAATGTGGTACAACAAAGAAATGTTCAAAGAACAAGGTGTCGAAGTACCAGCCACATGGGATGATTTCAAAGCTGTCTGCCAGAAATTCATTGATGCAGGCATTAAACCGATTGGAACCAGTGTAAAAGACACTTGGGTACTTGCTATGCTTCATGACGGATTAGCACTTAAATCTGCCGGAGCAGACAAAGTCACCAAGGCTTTGACAAAGCAGGGTCAGTCCTACAACGATCCGGACTTTGTAAAAGCTGCTAACTGCATCAAAGAATTGGTTGATATGGGCGCTTTCATCGACGGCGCAACCGGTCTTTCCAATGATGAAGCAAGTGCTTCTTTCTATGCAGAACAGGTTCCAATGTACTTCACCGGAAGCTGGATGGGTGGTTCCATCATTACCGATGCCGAGAACCCGGATAACTTCGCTGTTGCACCAATTCCTGTTGTCAACAGCGAAAATGCAAGTGTAACCGACTTCATGGGCGGAGGTTCCGATACTTTGATGGTATCCGCCGACACGAAGAACAAAGACCTTGCCGCTGCCGCTGCTTTTGAGATTACAAGAGGAGTTTCCAAATATGCTTACTTAAGCGGTGCTGGAATTCCGGCTTGGACCGTAGATTATGATGTTTCTTCCGTCCCTGCCTTAACACAGCAGGTAGCAGATATTGCCGGAAACGCAACTTCCTATACGTTGTGGTTTGATACGTTGATGTCTTCCGATGATGCTGGAGAATATCTGACACTCCTTCAGTCCCTCTTCGCAGGCGATCTGAAACCGGAAGAATTTGCTGCCAGCATGGATAAGTAGTTA
>OGPA01002631.1_pt1 | contig 12495 bp, 8 predicted proteins | sample 1552841 | NCBI WGS metagenome assembly OGPA01 (sample SAMEA2579916, study PRJEB22360) | human gut metagenome | reverse complement strand
AGACGTCGGCATCGTCCACGTTTCTCCAGTACTGGTAGAAATCGAACGGGCTGGTCTTGTTCGGGTCAAGCCATACAGCGTTTCCTGCGGTTTTACCCATCTTCTTGCCCTGAGAGTCGGTCAGAAGGGTGATGGTCATTGCATAGGCATCTTTTCCAAGTTTACGGCGGATCAGTTCGGTTCCTCCCAGCATGTTGGACCACTGGTCATCGCCGCCGAACTGCATATTGCAGCCGTATTTCTGGAACATGTGATAGAAGTCGTAGCTCTGCATAATCATATAGTTGAACTCCAGGAAGGAAAGACCTTTTTCCATACGCTGTTTGTAGCACTCTGCACGGAGCATGTTGTTGACGCTGAAGCATGCACCTACCTCACGGAGCAGTTCTACATAGTTCAGGTTCAGCAGCCAGTCTGCGTTGTTGAGCATCATAGCTTTTTCCTCGCCAAACTCGATGAAACGCTCCATCTGACGTTTGAAGCACTCTGCGTTGTGGTCGATCTCCTCGCGGGTCAGCATTTTTCTCATATCGGTTCTTCCGGACGGGTCACCGATCATGGTGGTGCCGCCGCCGATCAGGGCGATCGGTTTGTTTCCTGCCATCTGCATCCGTTTCATCAGGGTCAGTGCCATGAAGTGACCTGCGGTCAGACTGTCTGCGGTGCAGTCGAATCCGATATAGAACGTTGCTTTTCCATTGTTTACCAGGTCTCTGATTTCATCTTCGTCGGTTACCTGTGCCAGAAGGCCTCTGGCGATCAGTTCGTCATAAATCTGCATTTTGTTTTTCTCCTTTTTTCGGTTGACTTTCGGGTATGTGTTACCGTCTGGGACCAAAGTTTTTTATACAAAAAGACTCCCGTCCTTTCCGATTCAAAGGACGAGAGCCCGTATCTCCCGTGTTACCACCTTACTTCACAGCTGTCTCACGGCAGCTGCCTTTGTCGGTATCCAAAACCTCTGAATACCCTGACGCTGTAACGTTCGTCTCTTACGTCGCAGCCTACTAAAAACGTGCATCATAGTTCGTTCTTCTGCCGCCCGTTTTATTCGGTGCGCAACTCCGGGATGTATTCGAATCGTACAGAACCTGCATGCGCCTCTCATCTGCCGGCTGCTTTCTGTCCGCGTTTTTGTACGTCTACTTGTTCCCTTCCAAGCCTTTTTCCATGTTCCATAGTATAAACGGTGATTCGAAATCTGTCAAGACTTCTGCTTTCCGTTTTTTCATCTATTTTTAATATCCGCGGTCCTGATCCATCATATACAGGAGTGCGTTGCAGATGCACGCCGCGATATTGCTGCCGCCTTTTCGTCCGCGTGCCACGATATACGGGATATTGGTCTGCATAATCAGTTCTTTGGACTGTACCACATTGACAAAGCCGACCGGAACTCCGATGATCAGCGCCGGTTTTATTTTTCCTTCCCCGATCAGTTCATAGAGGCGGACCAGTGCCGTCGGCGCATTTCCAACCGCAATAATCAGCTTTTTATCCAGCTCCGCCGCTTTTTCCATGCAGGCTGCCGCGCGGGTGCTTCCGGTTTCTTTTGCTCTTGCCGCAACATCTTCGTCTGACATAAAGCAGAGCGCTTCACCGCCGTGGCGCGCAAGCACCTTTTTGTTGATGCCGGATCTTGCCATCTGCGTATCCGTCACAATGCAGGCTCCCTCCCGGATCGCCTCGATGCCTTTTGCCACCGCATGCTCCGAAAAGCAGAGATTATCCGCATAATCAAAATCCGCACTTGTGTGGATACACCGCTTTACAACCAGTTCCTGATCCTCTGGAAACGTTCTTCCGTTTAATTCTTCCGTGATAATTTCAAAGCTTCTCTTTTCAATCTCGTGCGGGCTTACCTGCTCCAGTTCTATCTTCATCTTTATGCCCCTTCTTCCAGAATTTGATAAATCTTCTTCATGTCGAGATGCTCGCGCAGCGCATCTGCGAGAATATCGTACTGTGTCTCTTTGAATGTCTGGTAATCGACACCGTGAATCTGCTCCATGGCAATTCCCTTATTCTTTGCAAGTGCTTCCACGATCCGCTCGGCAACTTCTTCTTTGTCGAAAATGCCATGCACATACGTACCGTACACATTTCCTTTCTGTGCACCGTCCAGCTTATCCGAATCAGCACGGTTCTGATCATCGATGAACGTGAATGCTTCTGTTTCTTCTTTCCGCACCGTTTCTCCCATATGGATTTCATAGCCCTCAATCCGGGTTCCCTCGATCCCGGCAAGAACGCCTTCTGTTTTTCCAAAAGCGCCCTCCGCGCGGGTTCTCGTCTTCTCACCGGCAAATACAGTATCCATCGGCAGGAGCCCCATTCCTTTGATCGTTCCGCCGGCTTCGACATGCAGCGGATCGCTCAGCGTATCTCCGAGCATCTGGAAGCCGCCGCAGACACCGAAAATTACTTTTCCGGCCGCAGCCGCCTTCAGTACGGCCGCTTCCAGACCATTCTGACGCATCCAGAGCAGATCCTCCATCGTGTTTTTCGTTCCCGGAAGCAGAATCATATCCGGATTTTTCAGTTCGGAGACAGAGCTTACGTAGCGGAGTGATACGCCTTCGATCCGCTCGAACGGGTTGAAATCGGTGAAGTTTGAAATACGCGGAAGACGGATGACCGCAAGGTCAATGAGACCGATCTCCTCTTTTCTGGTGAATCGCTCGGTCAGACTGTCCTCGTCTTCCACTTCGATGTGGAGATACGGCGCCACGCCGACCACCGGGATGTGTGTTTTTTCTTCCAGCATCACAACGCCCGGGTCCAGGATGGTTTTGTCCCCGCGGAATTTGTTGATTATCAGACCCTTGATGCGGTCGCGCTCATCCGGCTCTAAAAGCTCTACGGTACCGTAAAGCTGAGCAAAAACGCCGCCGCGGTCAATATCTCCGACGAGGAGCACCGGTGCATCCACAAGCTTTGCCATTCCCATATTGACGATATCATCGGCTTTCAGGTTGATCTCCGCCGGACTTCCGGCTCCCTCGATCACAATGATATCATACTGTTCTTCCAGTGCATGGTACGCTTTCATGATGTCCGGGATCAGCTCTTTTTTGTGGGAAAAATATTCCCGCGCACTCATGTTTCCCAGTACCTCACCGTTTACAATCACCTGCGAACCGGTGTCATTCGTCGGCTTTAACAGAATCGGGTTCATCAAAACGGACGGTTCGATCCCGGCCGCTTCCGCCTGCATGACCTGTGCACGTCCCATCTCAAGGCCTTCTCTCGTAATAAACGAATTCAGCGCCATATTCTGTGATTTGAACGGCGCCACACGGTATCCGTCCTGATGGAAAATCCGGCATAAGCCCGCCGCAAGCAGACTCTTTCCCGCATTTGACATCGTTCCCTGTATCATAATTACTTTCGCCATCGTTTTTCCTCCTAAAACCACTGCAGAATCTGTGAAACGGCTTCTGTCAGAATCTGGTTTTCTTCATGTGTGCGTACGGCTGCACGGTAATATCCGTCGGCAAGGCCCGAGTAGTTGGAACAGTCGCGGATCAGAATGCCGCCTTTTTCCAGCCGTGCGGCAAGTCCTTTCGGTCCCTCAAAGAACAAATAATTTGCACAGGAATCCCATACGGTAAGACCTGCTTTTTCCAGTTCTGCTTTCATCCAGGCGCGTTCTTTTCCGATCAGTTCCCGTGCTTCTTTGACGTAAGCATCCTCGTTCAGGGCGGCAAGGCCTGCCATCTGCGCCGGAATCGAAACATTCCACGACTGCATGCTGCGGCTGATCCGATCCAGCAGATCCTCGTCGCTGCAGAGCAGATAGCCAAGACGCAGGCCCGGCATTGCGTAAATCTTTGTGAACGCACGCAGAATCAGCAGATTCGGATATTCGTCCAGTTTTCCCTGCATCGTCACTTTTTCCGGCTCCGGCAGAAATTCTATGAAACACTCATCCAGCACCAGATAGATGTTACGCTCCCGGCAGTTATCCAGGATCTTTAAAAGAAGTTCCTGCGGAATCGTAAGGCCGGTTGGATTATTTGGATTACATAAAAAAACAAGATCCAGATCGTCGGTCAGATCATCGCAGAAATCGTCCTGTAAAAGAAAGCCTTTTTCCTTTTGCAGCAGATACATACGGATAAAACACCCTGCCGCTGAAAGCGCTGCTTCATACTCTGCAAATCCCGGCGCTGCAATCAGCGCTTTTTTCGGGCGGAGAGCCTGTGTCAGGGCAAAAATAAGCTCCGCGGCGCCGTTTGCAAACAGGATATTTTCTTCTGGAAGCTGCTCCTTTTCCGACAGTGCCCGGGTCAGGTCCCGGCACAGTGCGTCAGGATACTGTTCCACCGATTCCGCGCTCTTTCTCACCGCCTCTTTCACACTTTCCGGAGCTCCAAGAGGATTGACATTCACAGAAAAATCGACTCTGCATTTTTTCGTGTAAATGTCTCCTCCATGTGGATTTTGTCTCATACCATATGCCTTCCTTTCTCTTTTCCGTTGTGTTTCTATCTTCTCTTTTTACAGAAATAAAAAGAGCGCGCGGATTCCCGCAAAGAACACCAGTCCGAGGAACGAGGTCAGATACATCAGATGATTTGCTCTTTTGATATCTTCCGCCTCGACCGGGCGGATATCATCGCCGATCGTTGGTTTCTTTACGACTTTGCCGAAATACACGGCATCTCCGGCAAGCTGTACTTCCAGCGCCCCTGCCATAACTGCTTCTGTCTGCGCAGAATTTGGGCTGGCGTGGCAGTAACGGTCGCGTTTGTAAATTTTTTCTGCATTTTTCCAGTTCATGCGCTCGCATGCAGACGCAAGAATCATCAGCCATGCGCTGATTCTCGCCGGTATGTAATTGACGACATCGTCCAGCTTTGCCGCACACCGTCCAAAATACAGATATTTGTCATTTTTGTATCCCACCATGGAATCCATGGTATTGATGGACTTATACAGAAAGCCCAATGCCGGTCCGCCGAGGGCAAGAAAGAGGAGCGGTGCAATGACACCGTCCGACGTATTCTCCGCGATCGTTTCCACGGCAGCTTTCGTCACTCCTGTTTCCGAAAGATTTTCCGTATCACGTCCTACGATCATGGAAACCGCATAGCGCGCCCCCGGAAGATCGTTTTCTTTTAATTTCTGATAGACCTTCATGCTCTCATCCTTCAGGCATTTCGTTGCCGGAATCTGCCAGCACCAGAGAACCTCCAGAAGGAAGCCGATGACCGGATGAATTTTAAATGCCGCAAAGAGCAGCAGTGCCGGAACACCGTATCCCGCCAGACAGACGAGGATCACGAGAAAAACTCCTCCGGCAAGCTCTCCCTTTGGCGTTTTCGGAAATACCTTCCGCAGCCATTTTTCCAGCAGGGCAATGAGATTTCCGATCACACGGATCGGATGGTACAAAAAGGAGGGATCTCCAAGCAGCAGGTCCAATCCATAGCCCACAATCAGGGCTGCTAATGCTGTTTTCATCTTGTTTTCTCCTGTTCTTTCCGGTAAGAGACACACTGCTCCAGAAATTCCAGTGCGAGGTGCGGACTTGCCATATAGTAAAGATGCGGGAATCCCGCCATCATCCGTTTTGTCGCATGAATGCATTCCCAGTTCCGCTTCCGCAGCGGTTTTGCCGCATGCCATGCACTTCCGCAGTCTGTGCTGTCAAAGTAATGGAACTCATGGCCGCGCACCGGATTTCCGCCGTTCCGAAAGGTATCTTTCGTGTTTGGCGTGAGGGTGATATAGCCGAATCTTCCCAGCTTTTTTGTCCGGTAAACATTTCCCGGAACAGCCTGTACCATAGGATACACATTTCCATCCATATCCTCCATGGATTCTGACAGGTACATATAACCGCCGCATTCTGCAAGAACCGGCATTCCCTGACGGATGTTATCGCGGATCTTCGTTCTCATGGTCTGGTTTTCCGAAAGCTCTTCTGCGTGCAGCTCCGGGTAGCCGCCGCAGAACAGAAATCCGTCTGTATTCTTTGGCGGCTCCGCATCGGAAAGCGGCGAAAAATATTCGATTTTGGCTCCAAGTGACGCGAGAAGCTCCAGATTATCCCGATAAAAGAAACAAAATGCTTCATCCTTTGCAACGGCAAGAATCGGCTTCGCAGCACGCACCTTGGCGGCTGCTTCGCTTTCTGTCACCTTACGCAGGACTTCCGGCATTTTTCCCGAGAGCTCTTCTGCCCCTTCTGCAATCGCAAGAATTTTTTCAAAATCCAGTGTCTTCTGCAGTGTTTCTGCAAGCAGATTGACCTGCTCCTGCAGATTTTCCACCTCATCCGGCATCACAAGGCCGAGGTGGCGGCTTTCTAAGTGGCATTCCTTCAGTTCCGGCACAAAGCCGACACAGAAAATGCCAAGTTCTTTTTCCGCCATCGGCGCGATCTCCCGGTACAGCATCTCTGACATCCGGTTAAAGATTACACCGGCGATCCGGCTGTCCTCTTTGTACTGCAGGTATCCCTTGATAAAGGCAAGCGCTGAAACGCTCATGCCTTTGGCATCGACAACCAGAAGAACCGGCGTTTTTGTCATACCGGCGAGATCGTAGGCGCTGCCTTTGGTAGAAATTCCGCCAAGACCGTCGTAATACCCCATAACGCCTTCCAATACGGAAATGTCATGACCCGCTGCATGTTTGCAGAACAGATACTGTGTTGTTTCTTCCTCTGTGAAAAACGGATCCAGATTACACGACGGGGCGCCGATTACCTGTTCGTGAAACATCGGATCGATATAATCCGGGCCGCATTTAAACGCTGCGGGCTGCTTTCCCATCTGCTGCAGTGCACGGAGCAGTCCGCAGGTGATCATCGTTTTCCCGCTTCCGCTCCTTCCTGCTGCCAGCATGATTCTTGGTGCTTTCATTCTTTGGCACCTCCCTGGGCTGTAAAGATATAAACCGGATTCTGGGCAATCATCAGATGGCTTCTTCCGGCCTTTTTCGCATTGGAAGCCTGCAGGCAGACGATTTCCGGCTCTTCAAACGCAAGTTTTTTGAAACACGATGCTGCCTCCGCTAATGTTTCCACGGTTACTGTATTTAATACCACACGGATGTTCGGATTCTTCCGCAGGAGCAGTTCCAGAATCTCTTTTAAGTTTCCGGCAGACCCGCCGATAAATGCATGCGTCGGAACCGGGAGTGCTTCGAGTGCTTCCGGTGCAGTTCCCTCAATAATTTCCAGATGATCCACTGCAAATTTCTTTTTATTTTCCTGCAGAAGTGCAACGGCTGCCGGATTTTTTTCTATCGCATATACCTTTCCCTGTGCTGCACGAAGCGCCATCTCAATCGAAACAGAACCTGTGCCCGATCCAATATCATAGACAACAGAATTCAAAGAAAGCTGCAGATGAGAAAGAGACGCATTGCGCACTTCCCGCTTGGTCATCGGTACTTTGTCACGCAGAAATACTTCATCTGCCATGCCGGCTGTAAACTCTGGTTCCGGATTCGGGTTTTCAAACAGAAGAACCGCAAGCGGAGCAAACTCCATTTTAGCAAGTTCGAATGGGGTTCCTGTCACAATCTGTTCTTCCGGATACGACAGATCCGTTCCCACATGCAGCACAATCTGCTCCCAGCCGTACGAACTTAACGTCTGGCAGATTTCCCTGACACTGCCCTTTCCGCCGGCGATCGCCAGAGTTTTCCGGTTTCGGCGGACCGTCTCCAGAAAGTTGCAGTGCTGTCCGTGCAGGCTCACAAATGCTGCATCCTCCCAGGACACTCCGATTTTGGCACAGAAATAAACCAGCGAAGAAATTCCCGGCTCTACACGGACAGAAAAATCCGCATCTTCCGCAAGGACGGCCTGAAGTTTCTTTGCTCCGCTGTAAAAGCCGACATCACCCGACTGCAGAAGAACAATCTTTTCATATTCCGGGTGCGCCTTCAGATACTCGTAAATCTTTTCCGGGCTGTATTCTGCAAGCATTGGCTTCTGATATTTTTCTACTGCTTTTGTCATGCGTCCCGCACCGATCAGCACATCCGCCTGCTCACACGCGTCTACGAGCGCCAGCGTCATCTGTGCTTCTGCACCAGGTCCGATTCCGGCGATCACGACGTCCCGTTTCACGGACAGATCAAATTTTTCAACGAGATACCGCTTGACCTCGTCCTCCGAGAGTCCTTCTTCCTCTTTCGGACGGCCGATCAGAACGACACGGACACCGGCCTTTTTTGCTGCCTCAATTTTTTCTTCAAAGCCGCCGTTTCTTCCGGATTCCTTCGTTACCATCCATTCGGCATGGAACGACTGCAGCATTGCAACGTTCATGTCCATAGAAAACGGTCCCTGCATGCCTATGGTATGTGCGGCATCAAATCCAAGTTCCGCGCAGGATGCAATTACGCCTGGCAACGGCAACACCCGGGCATACACACGGTTTTTATAATCCGGAAGCTCTGCAAATTTTGCGAGTTCCTTGCTTCCTGTTGTCACCAGAATCTTTCCCTCTGTGCCCGCCAGATACGATACCGCTTCTTCTGTCGTATCGACCATGACGCAGGATGGATCTGCCGCAAGCGACGGCCGCAGCAGCCGAAGATACGTTTTTCCTGCTTTTTCACATGCAGACCGGATATTTTCCGACACAAGATCGGCATACGGATGGGTTGCATCGATAACCATTTCCGGCTGTTCTTCGCCAAAAAGCTGTTCCATCTCTTCTTCTGTCAGTCTTCCGCTTCGAACCGTCAGGGCACCGCCCTCCTCGATCCGGCACTTGCCGTATTCTGTCGCCGTACAGGCAAGGGATGCAATCTCATATTTCTTCAGAAAACTGCAGATTTCCCGGCCTTCCGTCGTTCCGGCAAAGACGATTACTTTATTCATAGCGATATCCCCTCGGCGTTACCATGTGATCCCGGATTTCCTTTGTCTGACTGTTTCCGATAAATACCGTCGTAAACATATCCACTTTTGTATTGCGAAGTTCTGCAAGCGTCATGGTCCGGCTCGTCTCCCCGTCTCTTCCGATCTGGCTTACGATTCCGCAGACGGTTTCCGGCGCTTTGTAACGAAGCATCAGATCACACGCTTTTTCCAGATAATCCGCTCTCTTATGGCTTCCCGGGTTATAAAGACAGATGACAAAATCCGCTTCCGATGCCAGCAGAAGACGTTTTTCAATTTTCTCCCACGGTGTCAGAAGATCGCTCAGGCTGATCAGGGCGAAATCGTGGATCAACGGTGCACCAAGAACGGCAGCGCCTCCCGTTGCGGCGGTCACGCCTGGAATTACCTTAATTTCAATATCAGGCCATTCTTCCGAAAGCTCATACATCAGACCTGCCATACCGTAAACGCCGGCATCTCCGCTGCAGATCATAGCAACCTGTTTTCCCTCTGCCGCAGTTTCAAATGCTAGACGGCAGCGCTCCACCTCTTTCCGCATCGGCGTCGTCAGAAATTCTTTTCCTGCAAAATGTTCTTTTACCAGATCCACATAGACGGTATAGCCGATGATCACATCGCAGTTCCGCAGCGCATCCGCCGCCTCGATCGTCATTTTTTCATATGCTCCGGGGCCGATGCCCACGACAAAAATTGTACTCAAAATACTGCCCTCCAGTCCGCCGCAGCCAGTGCAACTGTTACACCGTCCGCTGCCTTTTTTTTCTTTATCAGTCTGCCGCCGGCAAGAACTGCGCTGCGCTCACAGACATTGTCAATTCCTGTAATCTTCTTCACAAACGGAGACGGCGTAAATTCCCCCTCCGCCGTTTCCAGTTCTTCTGCAGAAAAGGTCCGGTACTGCCAGCCATACTTTTCCACCAGCTGCAGAATTCCCGGCTCCTGCGCTTTCAGATCAATACTTGCCGCCTGTCGAACTGCTTTTGGAGAAATCCCGGCCGCCGCAAGTGCCGCAAGAACCTTTTCTTCAATCCGGCCGGCCGGTGTATTCTTCTTACAGCCGATGCCGACGGTGATCACCTTCGGGATCAGGTGAAGTGTTCTCTCATATGGCGAATCCTCTTCCGATGTGGTAATGCAGATTCCCATCGACGGTTTTGCCGCCTCTTCCGGGATCAGTTCCTCCGGTTTTGTTCCCTCCACCGGAAAACGGCTGCAGAATCCAACCGTTTTTCCGTCCACCAGAAGCGCCGCTGTCTCTTTTGCCAGCTCCATCTCACAAATTTCACAATGATTTTTTACAGCAAAGACATCGACCGCAAACTTGTGATTGACATCCGTTGCCGTTGTAATGACCGGAACCGCACCCGTTACAGCTGCAACTTCTTCCGTCAGCTCGTTTGCTCCGCCGATATGGCCGGAAAGTAATGAAATCACAAACTTTCCCTGTTCATCCATACACAGAACCGCCGGATCTGTCTTTTTACTTTTCACGTACGGTGCAATACTGCGCACCGCAATCCCGCACGCTCCGATAAACAAAATCGCATCCATTTTCTGAAACATGCGCTCTGTCCATGCAGGAAGCGACGGTGCAATCGCAGGAATTCCCGCTTCTTTCCCGTACTTTTCCAGTGCATATCCTTCACAGCTGTGTTTTTTCAGTGCCGCACAGAGTTTTTGATTCCAGACGCATCCGTTTCTTGTAAAACTTGCTATGGCTATTTTCATCTTATTTTTCTGCCTCTCGGAATTCGGTGGTAAACGCCGGATTGTACAGATCACTTCTGCGGTAATTTCCCTGGGAAACGGCATTTCCGATGATCATCAGCGCTGTCTTGGTGATCTGGTTCTTTTTCGCCGTCTCGGCAAGTGTTCCAACGGTGCAGACGAACGTCTTCTCCTCCGGCCAGGTTGCTTTGTAAACGATCGCTGCCGGAGTATCTGCCGTATAGCCGCCTGCAATCAGCTCACGGGAAAGTTCCTCTAAGAGTCCCGTGCTTAAGAATACAACCATCGTTGCCTGATGTGCCGAAAAAGACGCAATGCTCTCCCGCTCCGGAACCGGTGTTCTTCCGGCCATTCTGGTGATGACAACACTCTGGGAGATATCCGGCAGCGTATATTCCATTTCAAGGGCAGCAGCCGCTCCGCAGAAAGAGCTGACACCCGGACAGTCATCGTGAGCGATTCCAAGGGCATCGAGCGCATCAATCTGTTCGCGGATTGCACCGTACAGGCACGGATCTCCCGTGTGGAGTCTTGCCACAGTCTGACCTTTGCTTTCGGCCTCTTTCATAACATCAATCACCTGCTCCAGCGTCATGGTTGCACTGTTATATACCACACAGCCCTCTTTTTTCAGATCCAGCAGTTCCGGATTGACAAGAGAACCTGCATAAATGATAATGTCCGCCTCACCAAGCAGCTTCTGTCCTCTTACCGTAATCAGATCCGGGGCTCCAGGGCCCGCTCCAATAAAATGTACCATCTATTTTTTCCTCTTTTCTTTTACAATAATCAGTGAATAGTAACTTGCCTGGTCCGGGATTTCTTCCGCGCTGAAATACTTCTGTTCCGTATCCATGCCGCAGTTTTCTACCATCACCGCCCGGCAGTTCTTTTCCTTCAGGAACTGTTTCACAGCCGGCATCTTTTTACCCGCTTTCATCAGAACCTTTGTTCCTGAAAGTTCCAGTGCATCTTCAATCTGATAAGACGCCGGAATCACATGCAGTTCTTCGGAATTTTCCACCAGTCCCTCGGAAAGAGATGCTGCTGCCGCGCAGAACGATGTAACACCGCTTACAATTCTCGCATCGTAACCGTCTTCCAGTACCCGTCTGTGTACATAAAGGTAGGTAGAATACACGGTTGGATCTCCGAGTGTCAGAAATACTACGTTTTTTCCTGCATCCAGCAGCTCCTCTATTTTTTCTGCACCGCGCCGGTGATTTTCCTCCAGTTCTTTGGCATTCTTTGTCATCGGCATTGGAATAGCAACGAGCTCTTTTTCTGCCAGTTCCGGCACTGCCTGAACAGCAATCTGGTAGGCAATGCTCTCTTCCGGTTTCTCTCCTGGTACTGCAATCGTATCATTTTCCCGGATCAGACGGACGGCCTTTAACGTCATAAGCTCCGGGTCTCCCGGTCCGATTCCTGTTCCAAATAAAATTCCTGTCATAACAATGACTGCCAGAACCGCTATCACAAGTCCACCATATTCTTCCATAAAAAAATGCATTTTTATCCCCTTACCGGACATAACCAAGCAAATACCACAACACTCCGATACAACCACTTCCAAGTACTGCATAGATGATTGCCTGTCCATAATCCTCCATAATTTTTCTCATAAATCTACCTTCCAAATCCCCGGATACTATGCTCCGTTTTACTGTGAAATGGTCCCATCCGGTATGCGTAATGCAATATCACTTCCGCCATGGTTACCTCCTTTTCCACGGGCGGCACGTTTCCATTTTCACATACAGTTACAGCTCCGGAATCCTCATATAAATTAACCTGCAGCTGATAGCCCAATTCATCAGCCTGCTTTATACAGGCATTTATTACTTCCCGGTTATAATTGCTGTTTTCCAGTTCCACTACCACATCCGATT
>OGPA01002630.1_pt1 | contig 12511 bp, 13 predicted proteins | sample 1552841 | NCBI WGS metagenome assembly OGPA01 (sample SAMEA2579916, study PRJEB22360) | human gut metagenome | reverse complement strand
GCTGTTTTACCTCCATGAAAATTCTTTTATTACATTCCGTACATTTAAAGATAATGTTTATATCAAATTTTATTCCACTTTTATAAGTGAATTCCTCAAAGAATGGGATGTAAAGTTTACCCAATTAAACAAAAAGGAAATAAGCTATGAAGAATATGTTAAATGGATAATAGGCTTACCAGACAGAATGACTGAATACGAATTAAATGCACAATCAGGTCATCCTTTGTATAAGTTCAAATTCGTAAAAAATGGCTATGTCGGTCATATGATCTGGCGTATCCGTGACATACATGGAATGTCAAGAAAAGAATTAGGCATAAAAGCAGGATTTAACAGATTTACGGCTGAACGTAAAGTCTCATTGTTTGAAAATGATAAAAAAATCCTAAAAGATAAAGATATGAAAAAAATTGCAAAAGCGCTTAATGTTCACCCCTTTGTTCTAAGAAATGAGCTTCCGTCACATGACGAACTCTCGGCAATTTATATGCTGTTTTACCTCCATGAAAATTCTTTTATTACATTCCGTACATTTAAAGATAATATTTACATCAAATTTTATTCCACTTTTATAAGTGACTTCCTTAAACAATGGGATATACAGTATAAGCGATACTTTAAACATGAAATAACATATAAGGAATATATGCAATGGTTAGTAAGCTTACCTGATAGAATGTCAAGCAAGGAATTAGATTTACAAAAATAATTAATATAAGCAAATTTATAAATCAGATTCAAGATAATCTAAAATACAATTATAAACTGGATATTTCCCTATTTTTTCTTTATGAATTCTTTTACTATCCAAAAGTTTCAAATAAGCATTTGGAAGAAACAGTATTTCTTGTTCTTGAGATCTTCCCGAAACATTTGTAACATAAGCACCGTATGTACCTTTGGGCAAATAAATACGTAATATAGCTTCATATCCATGATCCAATTCAAAGTTACTAATTAAGCTTGTACTTAAAAAACCTTTATTTCGTTTCCAAAAGTCTTTTTTTCTGTCAATTTTCAGTTCTCTTATAAAGGAATTTAAAACGCCACGATAAACCACTATATTTTCAGGTATTCTTGGTGCTAATGCTATAGAAATAAGCATTGTGTTAATTTTAAGTTTATATAGATCACTAGCATTATCTAATCTTTCTTCCCATAATATAGAATTTATATTTTTGTAGTCATATCCACAATACTCTTCAATAGCACGATATCCAGATGATTTAATAATTTGTTCAAGATTAAAAATATTTATTTTATATTCTTCAGCCCATTTTCCATAGTATTTGTTACCCCATTCTTCCGCTTCCTCTATAGTAGAAAATGAGCGATATGAAGATTATCTAAATTCAATATAAATTCACCTCTCATAATATTTATTATGTAAAAATTATAAAGTAAAATAATAAATTTGTCAATAAAAATTCGCCAATGGCGAATTGGAAAGGAAAAGTAATGGAATATGACATTTTTAAGGAAATAAAAGCAAGATTAAGTATGCCCGATTTAGTTCAGGGATACGGAATTGAAATCAACCGCAGAGGTTACTGTTTATGCCCCTTTCATGCCGAAAAAACTCCCAGCATGCACATTATGGAAAAAGGTTATTATTGCTTTGGCTGCGGCGAAGGCGGAGATCATATTAAATTCGTTCAAAAACTTTTCAACCTCGAAAATCCCCTTGACGCTGCTAAGAAAATTAATGAAGATTTCGGTCTGGGACTTGATCCCAATCACAAACCTACTAAAGAAGAATTTATTTCAGCCAGAAAAATTGTGACTGAACGTCAAGAATTTGAAAGAGAAGAAAATATTGCTTTCAACGCTTTTAGCGATTATTTCAAGATTCTGCGTGACTACGGAAGAATCTATGCTCCGCAGTCTGAAAGTGAGATACTTGATAAACGCTTTATCGAATATCTTCATAATTTTGAACGTATCGACTATACAGTCAACAGAATGATCGAACTAATGCACAATCCTATGAATGAGCGCAAGGAATTTCTCAAAGATAATGAAGATTACCTTGTTACTGTTGCCGAAAGACTTCTTGAAATTAGACATGAAAATCGTCAGCAGGAAAACGAAATTCAAACTGAACAAACACAAATCAGCAATTCTTCTCACAAGGAAAGTCCTGTACATAAAACTATCGTTATAAATGCATTCGGCGGTCCCGGCTCAGGTAAAACAACCGCTTGTCTGGACATTACTTCAATGCTGAAAAAACGTGGATTTAAAGCGGAATATGTTCAGAAATATGCAAAAGAATTGATATGGGATAAAAATTTTGAAATGCTTGACGGCAGTGAAAAGAATCAAAAAATTATTCTGAAAGAACAACAAAAGCGTATGGATAAGCTTATGGGAAAGGTTGATTTCATTGTTACAGATGCCCCACTGCTTTTAAACACCATTTATCTTAATTCCCCCGATAAAACAGCTTATACAAAGGAAGTATTAGACAGATTCAATAAATATGATAATTTTTGCTTTGTTGTTGAACGTAATACGGCAGTCTTTGAACAGGAAGGCAGAATTCAAAATCTGGAACAGTCAATCGAAAAAGACAATGATATTACCAAACTGCTCAAAGATAATAATATATATTTCAAAACATACAATCATGAATCTTTGAATAAGGTTGCTGAAAATGCTGTACGTACACACGAACGCATTACAGGTATAAAAAAAGAAACTCCCATCGGTGAAAGAATTCAATCTGCTAAAGCTGTCGGGGATATTATCGGTAATACTCCATACAAGGCAATATCGGACAAGTCTTATTTGAAATACTCAAATGCTATTGCTTCTCAGATTGCAGATAAGCTTCAGCAAAACGGTATTTCATTCTCCGGAAGAATTTATTCAAACCTTACAACATTCACAGTGAATAAAAAAGACTTGGATAAGCTTCGCTGTATTGCAGAAAATTTAACCAGAAGTTTTACCGACAGACACCGTCCTCAGCTTATCCCCTCTTTTAAACAGCAAAAAACTATCCAAAAACAAACGACCGCTGCACCACGGCAGCAGTCACGTAATAATGCAGTTACATTGTAAATTATTATCCCACATCTTTCCATAATATATTTTTGTACAAGTTGGAATAATATGTTCTTCAAATGCAATCAGTGTTTCGTTTGCTATGGTTCTAATTATGGCATATAAAATTAAATCGGACTGAGCTGTATATGTTTTATAAACACCATTTATCGGGATTCTTATTCGAAGTGCAGGTGCAAGTCCTCTTTTTAAATCAGAAATATCTTCACTGAGACTGCCGTCAATATGCGCTCCGCCGTCCTGATTGGTTAAATTGCATACGAGCTGTTCTCTGGACAGGATTATATCCTTCCAATGCACTATGGTTGCATTTTCCCACCAATCTTCAAAATTCAAATAACAATCTACATTGTTTAATCTAGGTCTGGGTGTAAGAATCGGCAAAGAATCTGGATAGTGTTTAAGTTCATATTGACACATAAACGAGGAAACATAATTACATTGTCCTTCATTCTGAAAATGAAGCTCCTTTACATTGCGTGTATCCATAAATAATGGCAATTCAAAGTTAAACCTGCTTTTTAAATGTTGGCAAGCTGATACGCAATATTTACTATCATACAACAATACACGCAATCTTGTGGCAATTAAAACACCATATTTATAATTTCCATTATCATACATACGGCAAAAATCTTTTAAGAACTGTAACTGTTCTTTTACAGACATCAGTAATTCTTTCGGCGTCCTTTTCACTTTTGGTATTGCAGCGTTTTTCATAATGCTGTCCTCCTAAAATTATAGAATCGAGGTAAAAAAATGACTTTATTATATTATACCGTACAGTGTCTTGAAGAAAACGGTAAAACACTTAAAGATATTATATGGATAGGAAATCAGGATTTTCGCATAGACATAAATGAATTTATCAACTATTCAATGCAGTTAGAAATGGACAGTGTTCCATTAAAATCATATATACGTCTTAAATCTATCCCTATTGACATAGTAATAGTCGGAAAAGATTTTTGGCTTTCCAGACCGATATTTTATGATGAATCATTCAGTGAATTAACAGATTTATGGATATTTAACACCATGCCGGAAATGCCGGATACAATAAAGAAAATAAGAACTCTATCCGCAAAATATCTTCCTAAAAATGTAGAATGGGAAAAATTTAATGTAACGCTTGATGATCTTGCAGAAAAATAATATATTTTTGATATATTATAACATAATTTAAAATAAATATCAACCATTATTTGGTATACATTATATTAAAAAATGACCGCTGCACCACGGCAGCAGTCATGTAACAATGAGGTTTCATTGTAATTTAATCTTCGTAATGACCTTTACAAGCTATTATATGCACAATATCATTACTTATATAATAGACAATCCTATTACCGTTGTCATCAATTCTCCTACTCCATAATCCACTTAGATTTCCTTTCAAAGGTTCAGGTTTTCCTATACCGTCAAAAGGATTTCGACTAATATCCATTAAAAGTTTGTTGACACGTTTCAATGTTTTTTTATCTTGTCCTTGCCAATATATATAGTCATTCCATGCTCTGTCTTCCCATAACAATTTCATTCGTCAGTTACCTCTGCCAATTGATGTTCTGAAAAATTTGCCGTACCTTTATTTGTATCGCATACAATTTTTTCAAGATAACGTATATTTTTATCAGAATAAAACGGATCAGCTGTTATTTCAAATGGAATACGCTGTTCATTTCCAACTTTCACCAAAAACATAGTAATAGCTGAAGACATTGTCAGACCCATTGCTTTTAATGCTCGTTCTGCATTTTCTTTTACTTCTTCATCTACCCTAAAATTAATCTGTGTCATAATATCACACTCCTTTGTTTTTATTATATCATATAGTATATACAATGTCAACAGTTTGCTATACATTTTTATTAAAGAAAGGAACTCCTTATGAAACTAAAAAAACTATTAACCGTTATATCCACCGGAGTAATAATATTCTGCTGTTCATGTTCAGAAAACAGCAAGAAACAAGAAAAAGATATGAGCTTTGCTGAAAGTCCTGAAATCATGGTTTGCAGAGTAATTGACGCTATTGCTTCAGATGATGAAGCTGCATACAACAACTGCTGTTCAGGAATTGAAAATTCATATAATCAGTCGTTTGATGACATATATGAAAAATATGCCATGCAGTGCCGTGAATTCGGTATTGATTATGAAACAAAGCGCAGCGCTGAAGATTTTAATGTGTACATATACAACGATAAGCGAGATACCGAAGGTTTCGTTTCATTCGTCGTATATCTTGAAGATTCAGAACTTGTTAAATTCCATATCAAAACTCAGTATGACATAAATAAAAAAGGGTACTGTATTGAAGAAATAATCCCCAGAAATGCAGGTGAAGCAGCTGCGCAGCAGTCATACATAAAGGAAAATTAGCTCAGTCGATATTGACAATATAGATTATAAATGAAAGGTATGGTATAATGGAATTCAGAAGAATAAGAGAAATAAAAGAATCTGTCAAATCCGAAAAAGAAAAGCTTTCCGATACTCAGTACTGGCTGAAATTTTTGCAGACATCTTCTTACCACTACAAGCATTCATTCGACGATCAGATAATGATCAATCTGCAAAACCCTCAGTTTACTGCATGTTCGGACGCACGTTCATGGCGAAGTCTCAGCCGTGAGCCGCAGGGACACGGTGTTCCTACATTACATAACGGAAAAATACGTTATTTATTTGACATCACCCAGACGTCCGCACCGGAAGGTACTCCCCTGCCTTGGGTCTGGGAAATCAATGACAGTCAGCTGAATATTGATTACAGCGAATCAGTTTCCAAACATCTCACTGAGAAATATAATCTGGATTCTGAAACTCTGGAGGAACAGCTATATGATATTACTCTTATGCGTACGGCAAATTATTTAAATGATGATAAATCAGACTTATACAAAGTAGTTGCAGAATCTGCCGCATATTCTTTACTTTACCGCTGCTGTCCGGGAGAAGCACAGCCATCGCCCAAAAACCTTACCGGATTAAGTAAATATCCCATTGAAGAAATTGGACAGGCTGTAACAGAAATTTCAAAAAGTATTTTTCTTGAAATTGAAAGTATTGTAAGAAACACAAGGCATAATGCAATTGAAGAAATCAGGAGGAACGAACATGATGAAACAAGAGAAAATGATAGACGGAGTGAGACACGTTCTGAACCCCAAGACAGGGGAATATCTACCGGATACGGAAATCTTAAAGGGATGGACGTACGTTCTGGACGAGGAGAATTTCCGGTATTATCCGATTTATCTGAAGGAAGTCCCTATAGATCAGATATCGGATCAGGAAAGGAAAGAATTTCTGGAGATGGTAGCGGAATCGGAAAGACAATCGGCGGAGGAAAAAGAGATTCTGGGATTCACGGAAGCGGAGTTCGACATAGTACCGGAAGAAATGAGAGAGAATTATTACAAGACGGCATTGGGGTACTGGAAACCGATTCCGGAGGAACTTCTTCAGGAGATCCCTCACGGGAAGTACGTAACAATGCGCAGGAATTATCTTCTCAATCAGGATCCCAAGGAATTTATATGGCTGAAAAACAGCGATCAACTGAACAAGCATCTGACAGCCATCAATCTTCAGGCACACGAAATGGAAGATATGATAGTGGAAAAACTCAAGGAGAACAGTTCCGAATACAAAGAAGCGGAGAATCAGGGAGATTATCTGAAAACAGTGCAACTGCAAAACAGTTTTCTGAAAACAGCAGAGGAAGAAATTCTGACAGAACTGATATACAAATAATCGGCAATACTCCGTACAGATACATTCCGCGAAAGACTTACAGAAAGTATGATACCGATATTGCTGCCAAAATTGCTGATAAGCTTGGGGAACGCGGAATAAAATTCTCCGGTAAAATTGCCGGAGAAACTACTACAATTACAGTCAGCAAAGCTGATATTGAACGTCTGGAGGAGATTGCACACAGCTTTACAGCTGAAAAAGAAAAATTCGCCATTGGCGAATTGAGTAAATCTGTAGCAGAAAATCCAATGGATAGGGCTATCCGGTTAATCAATGAATACTGTGAAAAAGAATTTGGCTCTCCCGGTAACTTTTCAAATATGGATCACATTGAACTGGCATATAAACCGGATGAGGAAACCGGTCTTGCAGGTATTGAAGCCTATGCCGATCTTGAAACATTCCGTATCGTAAAAGAACAGGATGGTAGAGTCGTTGATGAACAGCTTTTTAATTCTCTTGATCATATGAATACTGTTCTTAAAAATCTTGATTTTGACAAACTTATTGAATTGTCAGATAATGATAAATCTGAAATAAAAACTACTGTCTTTGAAAACACAGAAAAGAAATCTCCAGACGTTTCTGAATTATCTGTCGGCGATGTGATTCTCTATGACGGTAAACGCAGAGAAGTTGAACAGATCAGTGAAAATAGTATCAGCCTGAAAGACCTTGACGCTCCTGATTTCGGCGGTATTCTGCTCGGTACTTCCGATGTACTTGCATATAACGGATGGCAGCAGGATAATTCCGTATTGAAGAATTCATTAAGGAAAACCACTCTATAAATGAACTTGCCAAAATGCTTAAAGACGAGTACTTTACAAAACCTGATAATAATTCCGATTTAAAAAATAATATTGAAGAATCAGATGCAAAAAATCCTGAAGAAAATAACAAGCCAGATGTTCCGCAGAAGATTACTGTAGGTGACAGATTTCGTCATAAGATTACGGGTAATATCAGCGAAGTTGTTTCTCTGACAGGCGCATTTCCGTGGATAACCGACGAGTGTACGGTCACAAGGGACAGCGGCGCTTTTTCCGTCACTGAAAATATCTCATACAACCAACTGCTGAACAGCGATCTTTATGAATATATCGACCATACTGACAGAACCGTTGAACGAGCTAAAAAATCTATGAAGTCTGACATGAAAATTGAAAACTTCAAAATTACTGGTGATTTTATCATCGAAGGCGGCGCTAAATCGAAATTCAAGGCGAATTCCGAAGCTATCAGAACGCTGAAAATGATTGAAAAGGAAAATCGACCTGCAACACCGGAAGAACAAGTAATACTTTCCAGATACGTTGGCTGGGGCGGATTGTCCGCCGCTTTTGATTCAAAAAATGAACAATGGTCTGCGGAATATTCAGAGCTTAAAAGTCTCCTTACTGACGAAGAATACAATGCCGCACGTGCTTCAGTTCTTGATTCCTTTTATACTCCCCCGTTCATTATTGAATCAATATATTCGGCTCTTGAAAATATGGGTTTTCACGGCGGTTCTGTTCTCGATCCTTCTACAGGCACAGGAAATTTCCTCGGTAAAATGCCGGGATCAATGTCAGACAACTCACGTATTTACGCAGTTGAAAAGGACAGCGTTTCTGGCCGCATTGCAAAGCTTCTTTATCCTGATGCTGACATTCAGATCACCGGCTTTGAAAAGCGTGACTTCTCAGACAATTTCTTTGACGTCGCTGTAGGCAACATTCCTTTCGGAGGTTTTAAAATTTCAGACCGCAGATATGACAAATACAATTTTGCGGTCCATGACTATTTTATTGCAAAAACTCTGGACAAGGTACGTCCGGGAGGCGTAATCGCTTTTATCACTTCTTCCGGTACTCTTGACAAGGCTAATCCGTCGGTAAGAAAATACATTTATCAGCTTCGGTTTTTATGCCGCAGAGGATATTACTGCCGTAAACGGTGCGGTGATTCCCGCCGACAGCCTGATTGAAATTGTAACCCTTGATGAAAACGGGAAAGCGGTTATCAAGACAGATATTCCGATGGGCAGCTATTATGTTAAAGAGATTGCCGCCGATGAGCATTATATCTTAAACGACACCAAATATCCCGTTGTATTTGAATACGCCGGTCAGGATACGGCAAAAGTTGAGATTAGCGTAAACGATGGTAAGAAAATCGAAAACAAGCTGATTTACGGTTCTGTTTCCGGTAAAAAGGTCGATGAGAACGGTAAGGCGCTCGGCGGAGCTGTTATCGGTATCTTTGCTTCTGATGATATGGAGTTTACCGAGGAAAATGCGCTTATGACAGTTACTTCCGCAGAGGACGGCAGCTTCTCCTTTGACAAAGTTCCATATGGCATTTGGTATGTCAGGGAAATCAGTCAGCCGAAAGGATATGTGCTTGATAATACTGTCTACGAAGTAAATATCGCTGAAAAAGAGCAGGTTGTTGAATTTGAAATCATCAACGAATTTGTGCGTGGCAATATCACGCTTACAAAAGTAGACGCAGACTATCCGGATAACAAACTGACGGGAGCTGAGTTTGAGGTTTACAAAGATGTCAACGGGGACGGAAAGCTCGATAAGGACGATGAACTGCTCGGAACGCTTGAAGAAACTTCCGAAGGCATTTATGAAATGCGTGACCTGTTCTATGGAAAATATCTTGTGAAAGAAACGAAAGCGCCGGAAGGATTTATCCTTGATAAAGGTGTTTACTCCGTATTTGTAGAGGAAGATGGCAAGACCTATTCTGTGGAAAACAAAGCGGGCGTTGGCTTTATCAACGAAGCGATGAAAGGTAGTCTTAAAATTGTCAAAACTTCCTCTGACGGGAAGGTAGAAGGCTTCTCGTTCCGTGTGTTTGGAGCAAACGGTTTTGAGCAGATTTATAAGACGGATAAAAATGGAGAAATCCTGATTGAAGGACTCCGTATCGGAGATTACACCATTTCCGAAGTGTCCGATCAGGCTTCTTCCGCCTATATCCTTCCTGCCGATAAAGAGGTAACGATAAAGGCAGACGATACCACGACTGTAACAATGCATAATGAGCTTAGGGATACTCCGAAAACCGGAGATGATACCAATATGAGCCTTTGGTACGCACTTGCAGGACTTTCCGCTGCGGGTATTGCAGTAACCTCTTTGATTGCCTTCAGAAAGAAGAAAAAGGAGGGTAAGAACTGATGGAAGCAAAGACAATTATTGCTATTGTATTGGTCGCTGTGATTATCGGCGGCTTTATTTTTCTTCAGGTCAAAAACCGTAAGAAATAAGTAGTCACACTTGGGGGCGGAGCGTAAAAAACTCTGCCCTATTCTATTTTAGGAGGAACGCTATGAATCAATCAAAAACGGTGGAGAGCCGGGTGCTTGAAATCTTGAAGGACTGTCCGAGGTCGAGATACGACGATATGCTGCTTATTCTTCACTATTATAACCGCTACAGCTATATGCGTGTGGGAGAGCTGCCGTTGGAGGATATTGTGTTTAATTACAAGCTCTACGGTCTGCCCTGCTTTGAAACCATACGAAGGGCAAGACAGCGTGTGCAGTCTGTATTTCCGGAGCTTTCACGCAATCCGCAGCCGAAGCCGCAGGACTGTATTTCTATCGTTATCAACATAGGGTAAGGAGGATTTGATATGGCAAGCAAAAACAATGCAACATTTCAGAATAAGGTTAAGGTATTGAATAAGCTCTTTGACGCAGGCTGTGATACCGAAAAGAAATTACAGCAGCTCGATATGGCGGCAATTTTGAAAATTCCCAATATCACGATACCTGATATGACTTTGATAATGGAATTTCAGAAGCAGACGAAAGTCGGCAAGCTGTTCTCCTATCTGGGAGGAGGCAGTGAGGAAGCGGGAAAGAGCCAACGAGGTGACGGCAATGGAGCAGAACGGGAATAAGGTTGAGTCGGTAAACCAGCCGAATAAGACAAGAATAAAGAAAAAAACGATAAGGAGGGACTTGGGGTATGGCGCGAAAATATGACCTGATTTCTGAGCTGTATAACCGTACCTGCAAAACGGTTGTATCAAATCCTCAGAACTGGCAGGCGTTTTTGCAGTCGGCTTGCCGGAATTATAAGCTGCGCTATGACGAACAGCTTTTAGTATTCGCACAGCGACCGGACGCAACGGCAGTCCTTGAGATTGAGCGTTGGAACAGAAGCTTTGGTCGTTGGGTAAATCGTGGGGCAAGAGGCATTGCGGTATTTGCCGATGAGAACCGTGAAAGGCAAAGGCTTACGCATTACTTTGATATTTCCGATACCCACGAGAGCAGATATTCCCGTCCCGTTCCCCTTTGGAATATGCGGCAGGAGTATGAAGCCGATGTAATCGAAACGCTGGAAAGCACTTTTGGAGAAATTGACAACAAAAGCAATCTTGCGGAAGCTGTTATATGTGCGGCGAAAAATGCCGCCGAGGACAATCTGCCCGACTATATCCGAGATTTGCTGTACTCGGTAAACGACAGCTTTTTGGAAGGACTGGACGAGGACGGTATCACTTTTCTATATCGGGAGGTTGTTACCAACAGCGTTGCGTATATGATGATGTCCCGGCTTGGCATTGATACGGAAAGCTATTTTGAGGACGATGATTTCAGAGATGTTACCAACTTTAACACGCAGGAAACGCTCAATGCGCTTGGATTTGCTACAAGCGATATTGCGGAAATGGGATTATCTGAGATAGCAAAGACCGTTATGGCTTTGGATCGGCAAAATCGCATAATTGCCGGTCAGAATAGAAATGAGTACAATGGGGTTGAAAATAAAACCGAAAGGAGCTTTAGCGATGAACGAACTGACATACACGATGGTGGGCGATTACAGCCTGCCGAATCTGAGATTGCCGGAGCAGCCGGAAGTGAGTCTTGGCAGGTACGCACAGATGAGGAAAAAGTTCCTGAAGGAACAGCACCGGGTTCTGTACTACAATTATCTGACGGCGGGCAGGCTGACGGAACACTTGGCAGAGGTGGAACAGAGAGCAATCGAGATGGAGGAACGCCTGATGAAGCAGATGGCGGCGAAGGAAGGACTGACCGAGCAGATGAAGGCGGAGGATATGATGAAGTGGGTTCGCCTGACGAACAATCTGAAGAACCGGGTTCAGGAAATGGTACTGAAGGAAGTAATCTTCGCTTAGAGTATTATGACAGAAGCCACGAGGATAAGAGCCTGCCGTTCTTCGGCGGCGACGATACCATCAGGGAAATTCTTGCGACTACGCCTCACTTGAAAGCGAGCAAAGATGAAATACGGGCGTTTTATGAGAATGTAGCCGATGAGGACAGACGAACTGAGTATACCAAGAGTATTTTCAACAATGACTATACCGAATTGATACTAAGTGACGACAGACGAGTCGGCTACAAGACTTATCAGAATGTGCTTCAGCTTTGGGAGGGGAGCTTTACAAGCCGCACAAAGCAGAGCTTTTATGATTGGGGAGTTATCGCCAAGCATTTTGAAGCAATGCGGCTTTTGGGAGAACTTCAGGACACAATGAAGCCGTTGCCGTCAATGGACGGGCAGATGAGTTTTATATTTGACTACGAAGCAGAGGTAACAAAACCCTCTGCTTTTACTTTTTCACAGGAGATTATTGGTGCTATACTAAAAAAATGGACAGCAAAAAGCGAAAGATGGTATAATAATAA
>OGPA01002620.1_pt1 | contig 12560 bp, 9 predicted proteins | sample 1552841 | NCBI WGS metagenome assembly OGPA01 (sample SAMEA2579916, study PRJEB22360) | human gut metagenome | reverse complement strand
GGTGCTGCCGCCCCCCCCCGAACCGGCGGCGGCAACAGCCACGCCCGCCTGGTTCAGGAACATCACTAGACCGCACAACGCCAGCACAATCGCCGCGAACTGCAGCGGATTCAGATGCGCCTCTTCCGTCGGACGGTGCTGTTCGATGCATTTGAGGCCGACAGGCAGCGAAATCAGCAGAATCACGGGAATGACGATGACGAAAATCGCACGCCATGGCAGAATGCTCGACACCGCGCCACCCACGGTCGGGCCGATGGCGGGCGCCACGGTGATGACGAGCGAACCGACGCCCATCAGTCGTCCGACCTTGCTGCGTGGAGACTGTTCGAGAATGATGTTCATCATCAGCGGTGTGGCCACGCCGGAGCCGATGCCCTGGATGATGCGGGCTACTAGAATCACCGGGAACGCATGGCCGAAGATCATGGTCAGCGAGCCAAGCACCGCAAGCGCCACCGCGGCGAGGAACAGGACGCGATGCTTGAATTTGCGGTTAAGATACGACGAAAGCGGCATGGTGGCTGCGACCGTCAGCAGGTAGATGGTGGTGATCCACTGCACAGTAGCAGTGTTCACGTTGAATTCCCGCATGAGCTGTGGGAACAGCACCGTCATCACGGTTTCGGTGAGGATGCCGATGAAGGCGAGCGAGCCGACCGCCACGATGGCGCCGATGAGTTTGCCGGGAATGCGTTCGTCCGGCGTTTCCTTGATGTTTTCGCTATTGTTCCGATTGTTATGGTCGGTGGTTTCGAGCGTTGTATTCCGTTCTTTCATAATCACTTTCCGCGCACTTTTTCCTGCGGCCATGTGCGACGCCGCGATTGACGCATGGGCCTTGCAAAGCAAGCAGGCGTCAACCCCAGCGAAGAATTTTAGCGGAACCCCTGACCCAATGCCTGCAGGAAATGAACATCAGGCGTTGCGCTGGCCGGAACGGCCGTCACCGTTATCGTCCTCTTCGTGCAGAATCTTCCGAATCCGCTCCAATCTCGGCTTGACCTCATGCTCGTAACCGCGGTCGTTCGGATGGTAATACTCACGCCCCTGCAATTCGTCAGGCATGTACTGCTGTGGCGCCACCGCGCCCGGCCAATCGTGCGCGTACCGGTAGCCTTCGTGGTTGCCCCAGCTTTTCATCAGCGCGGTCGGCGCATTGCGCAGATGCAGCGGCACTTGGCCGATAAGCCCCGCGTCCACATCGGCGAGCGCCGCGTTGATGGCGTTGTAGCTGGCGTTGGATTTGGGCGCGGTGGCGACGGCGAGCGCCGCTTCGGCAAGAATGATGCGCGCTTCGGGCATGCCGATCATGGCCACTGCCTGCGCCGCGGCTACGGTGACTTGCAGGACCTGCGGGGCGGCCATGCCGACTTCCTCGGATGCGGCGATCATGATGCGTCGTGCGATGAAGCGCGGGTCTTCCCCCGCGCGCAGCATGCGGGCCAGATAATGCATGGTGGCGTCCGGATCGGAGCCTCGCATGGATTTGATGAACGCCGAGATGACGTCGTAGTGGTCGTCTCCGTCCTTGTCGTAACGCACGGTGGCCACGTCCATGACCTTCGACACCACATCAGGCGTGATGATGGGCCGTTTCGCGCCTTTTTTGCGTTCTTTGTCACCAGTGAGCGCGCCGGCCGCGGCTTCGAGGATGGTCAGTGTCTTACGTGCGTCGCCGCCGGCCATGCGGATGATCTCATCCACAGCCTCGTCGGTGATTCTGATTTCGTTGTCAAGGCCGTGTTCGCTTGCGATGGCGCGATTGATCAGCGTTTTTAGATCGTCCGGTTCCAGCGATTCGAGTTTGACGACCACGGATCGGCTGAGCAGCGGCTTGATGACGGAGAAGCTTGGGTTTTCCGTGGTGGCCGCGATGAAGGTGACGTCGCGGTTTTCCACACTGGGCAGCAACGCATCCTGCTGCGATTTGGAGAAGCGGTGCACCTCGTCGATGAACAACACCGTTTCCTTGCCTTCGGAGACGAGACGTTCGTGCGCGCGTTTGAGCACGTCACGCACGTCCTTGACGCCGGAGGTGACCGCGGACAGTTCCTCGAAGACACGGCCGGACTGTTTGGCGACGATATAGGCGAGGGTGGTTTTGCCGACTCCGGGAGGTCCGAACAGGATGATGGAGCTCGGTGCGGTGAGCGAGCCTTTCGAAGCGGGGTTGGCGAGTCTGCGCAATGGCGACCCCTCCCCCAATACCCGTGATTGCCCCACCACATCGTCGATGCTCGCTGGGCGCATGCGTACGGCAAGCGGGCGCGTCACATCATCCGGCGCGTCCATCGCGGCAAACAAATCGTCAGTCATGCTTTCCACTGTACCGCAACACACCCAACAATTCGAACACACGTTCGATGCATGCGTTCGCCCCAACCGGTAGACTGGCAAGCATGGCAGACGATACGAATTATGGCTCGCTGGGCGCGTTGGCGCCGAATTGGGACGAGGGCGAGCGCAACATCGACACGGATGAGATCTATGAGCGTTTCTTCACCTGGGTGGAGGACGTCAAAGGCGTGGAACCGTGGCCACATCAGGAGGAGGCCATCATGGATCTGCTGGCCGGCGACCATGTCATTTTGAACACTCCGACCGGTTCGGGCAAGTCGCTGGTGGCGCTCGGCATGCATTTCGCCGCGTTGTGCACGGGCCGCCGTTCCTATTACACGGCTCCGATCAAGGCTCTGGTGTCTGAGAAGTTCTTCGACTTGGTTGAAGTTTTCGGCCGCGAGAACGTCGGCATGATCACCGGCGACACGCATATCAACGCGGATGCGCCGATCATCTGCTGCACCGCGGAGATCCTCGCCAATCAGGCGTTGCGCGAGGGCCGCCACGCCGATGTCGGCTGCGTGGCGATGGACGAGTTCCACTATTACGGCGATCCCGAGCGCGGCTGGGCTTGGCAGGTGCCGCTGCTTACGCTGCCGGATACGCAGTTCCTGTTGATGAGCGCGACGCTGGGCAATGTCGACGCAATCGCCGACAAGCTTGAGGACATGACGGACACCGACGTGGATATCATCGCCGATGCGCCACGTCCCGTGCCGTTGACGTACGAATACACACTCGACCCGTTGGAGAAGACGGTGGAATTGGCGTTCGGCAAGGGCGAGACGCCGATTTACGTGGTGCATTTCTCTCAGGATGCCGCGTTGGAGACCGCCAACGCGCTGGCCAGCACGGGCGTGTCCAGCAAGGAGCAGCGCGCCGCGATCGCGGAAGCCATCAAGGGCACGAAGTTCACCACCGCGTTCGGCAAGATCCTGCAGCGTCTGTTGCGTACCGGCATCGGCATCCACCATGCCGGCATGCTCCCCCGCTATCGTCGTCTGGTGGAGCAGCTCGCCCAGCAGGGACTGCTGCCAGTGATCTGCGGCACCGACACGCTTGGTGTCGGTATCAATGTGCCGATTCATTCCGTGGTATTGACCGCGTTGACCAAGTTCGACGGCACGAAGATGCGCAAGCTGCGCGCCCGCGAGTTCCATCAGATCGCAGGACGCGCCGGACGCATGGGCTTCGACACGGAGGGTCTGGTCATAGCCGAAGCCCCCGAATTCGAAATCGAGAACGCCAAGGCTCTGGCCAAGGCAGGCAACGATCCGAAGAAACTGAAGAAGGTCAAGCGCAAGAAGGCTCCTGAAGGTTTCGTAACGTGGAACGAGAACACGTTCGACAAGCTTATCGACGCGGCTCCGGAAACACTGGTGCCGCATATGAAGATCACCCATTCCATGGTGTTGAACGAGGTGGAGCAGGGCGGCGACGCCCGCTACCGCATCGACCGGCTTATCGACGATTCGGCGCAGACTCCGGAGCAGAAGGAGCGCCTGCACGCCCGCGCGGACGAGATCTTCCAGACCTTGTTCGACACGAACGTCATCGAGACCGAAGACCGTGACGATGGCGGCAAGGATTATTTCATGACCGTGGACATGCCGGACGATTTCGCCCTCGATCAGCCGCTAAGCCCGTTCCTGCTGGCCGCGTTGGAACTGCTCGACCCGGAGTCGGACACGTATGCGTTGGATGTGATATCCATGGTTGAGGCCACGTTGGAGGACCCGAAGCAGGTGCTGCGCGCGCAGGAACGTCAGGCGCGCGACGAGGCGATGATCCGCATGAAAGAGGATGGCCTCGACTATGACGAGCGTATGGACAGGCTTCAGGAGATCACCTATCCGAAGCCGTTGGAGGATATGCTGCAGGCCGCGTTCGATGAATACCGCCATGATGTTCCGTGGGCGAACGACTATTGGCTGAGCCCGAAATCCGTGGTGCGCGACATGGTGGAGACCGCTTCCGATTTCACCGGCTACATCGCCCGCTACAACATCGCCCGTTCCGAAGGCACGTTGCTGCGTTACCTGTCCGACGCCTACCGTGCGCTGGCGCGTACCGTTCCGCAGGAGAAGCGCGACGAACAGCTCGACGACATCATCTCCTGGCTGCGTGTGGTGGTCCGTTCCATCGATTCCTCGCTGGTGGACGAGTGGGAGAACGCGGGAACGGACACCGACGCGTCCGAGGCGGCCGCCAACCTCGCCGCGCCCGGCGCGAAGCAGGCCGTGGTGGAGGACCGTCGCGGACTCACCGTATTGGTACGCAACGCCATGTTCCGCCGCGTGCAGCTCATGGACCTCGACAAGCCGGACGAGCTCGGCGCGCTCGACAAGGACTGGGGTTACGGCGTGCACGAATGGGAAGACACGCTCGACGATTACTACGACGAGCACGAATACGTCAACATCGACGCGAAGGCACGCAGCGGCGAGCTGTTCATCCTCGACGAAAGCAAGGAGAACAGTGAGCATTCCTGGAAGGTGCGGCAGATCATCGACGATTCCGATGGCGACCACGATTGGGCCATCACCGGAACCGTCGACCTGGACACCACACAATCCAGCGGCGAGGTTGTCTTCTTCGACTACAGCGTGTCCAACTGACGGCGCATCTCGTCGGCGTCGACTTCGAGCGGCGGCCAGATCATGTTCATGTTCTTGAGCGTGTTGCGCAGCAGCTCGGAGACGACGGCCCTCGAATACCAACGATTGTCGGCAGGCACCAGATACCACGGCGCCTGCTCGGTGCTGGTGCGCAGGAACACATCCTGCCATGCAGCCATGTAGTCGTCCCAGCGGGCGCGCGCCTCAAGGTCGCTCGGATCGAACTTCCAGCATTTGGTCGGATCATCGAGACGGCTCAGGAAGTGGCGTTTCTGCTCGTCTTTGCTGACCACGAGGAAGATTTTGATGATGGCGCATCCGTCGGCCGTCAATTGCGATTCGAATCGGTTGATTTCGTCGTACCGTGCCTGCCACACTTCTTCCGGCTGCGTTTTGTAGATGCGCGGCATGACGATGTCCTCGTAATGGGACCGGTCGAAGATGGAGATCCATCCGTTGTTCGGCAGCTCGCGTTTGATGCGCCACAGATAGTCATGGTCCAGTTCTTCGCCTTTCGGCGCGCCGAAACCGTGATAGTGCATGCCCATCGGGTCGCCTTGGCTGAACACATGTCGTACGATGCCGCCTTTGCCTGACGCGTCCATGCCTTGCAGCACGATCAGCAATCGCCGATGCGAGCCTTTCACGCCATTGGCGTACATAAGCCGCTGGTAACGGGCGATCTCCGACGAGCTGATGGATATGAATCGTTCGGCATCATCCTTGTTGCCGTCAAAACCAGGAGTGGAATCGCCATCTATGTCCGATACCTTCGTGTCGTGATGGAATCGCAATAGCTGGGTCGGCGGCAACGTCCATACCGAGCTCAGTAGTTCGCTCGCTTTGGCGGCGTTCGCCAATCCTTCGGCGACGGAATCGCAATTCTCGCTTTTTTCCAGCCGATCTTCCACTTTGTTCAGCGTTTTCGCGATCGACGACATTCTGGCGTCGTCTTTTTTCGCATCCTTGGTTTTATCCGCCATGTCAAGCCTCCCTGCTTGGTACGGACCACATGCGTGCAGTCCATCGTAGACACGAAAGGGGCCGCTTCCCCGTATTTCGCGGGAAAACGACCCCTACGCGTGTTATGCGATACCGGTGCTATTCGTCGGCTTCGGACTTGTTCTTGTCCTTGCCATCGCCCTTCGTCTTGAACGGATTGTCCTTGATCGGATGTCCATTCTTGTCGAATTTGACCTGGCTTTCCGGATGCGTCTCATCGAAGCCTTGGGCGTACCTGGTCTGACGCCACTGGTGGATGGACGCGTTGGTGCCGCGATGGTGCACATGGTAGACACGCTGCGCGCCACCCAGCGGCACGCCTTCCTTGGCCACGGCGATCTGGTTCACGTTCGACGGATCCATGATGGCGATCGGCGCGACCGGTTCCGGTTCGGCCGGTGCAGCCGTATGCTGCTGCATGCGCGACGGCAGCCATTCGGCCAGCCTGCTTAACAGCCAGCAGACGATGAAATAGACGACCGCGGCCACCACCAGCGTCTGCAGAATGTTGAAGTACATCGATCCAAGTCGACGTGATTCCTGCAGCAGGTCGGTGTACATGATGATCGAGCCGAGCGCGGTGTCCTTCAACACGACGACCAGCTGGGTCACGGCTGCCGGCAGCATGGCGTAGATGGCCTGCGGCACTTCGATCTGCAACAGAGACTGCGTACGGGTCAATCCCAAGGCGAGCGAGGCCTCACGCTGGCCGCCCGGCAGATTGCCGACGCCGGAGCGCACCAGTTCGGCGACCACCGAACCGTTGTACAGCACCAAGGCCAGCACCACGGCCCAATAGGACGGGCTGGGCAGGCCCGCGAACGCGAACCATCGCCAGAAGAAGATCATGAGCAGCAGCACGGGAACCGCACGGCAGAACTCGACGATCACGGCGGAGACGCCACGTACCAACGGGTTCGGCAGCAGTCGGCCCACGCCGAACACCAAGCCGAACACCACGGCACCCACCACGGCCACGATGGTGGCCTTGATGGTCATCCACAGTCCGGGCAGGTAGAAGTCGGTCCACGCCTCTCGTTCGACGGCGGGCTTCCACAGCTCCCAGCTGAGCTGGTTCTCGCCGTCCGGCGGGTTGTGCAGGCGCATGAGGATAAGCACGAGCACCACCGCGAACAGAATGCCCGCGATCCAGTTGACGATGCGAATGGTGCGCCGGCCCTTGGGACCGGGCGCGTCGAACAGCACGGAATTCGAAGTATCGGCCATATCCGTCACCTCCTTACGGCGAGTTTGTTGGACAGGTACGTGGTGAGCATGCCGATGGGGATGATCAGGATCACGTAGCCGAGCGCGAAGATCAGGAAGATTTGGATGATCACGTCGGGACGGAATTCGATCATCTCGCTCATCAGCGAGGATGTTTCGGTGGCCACGGATGCGGCGGCGGCCACGGTGGAGTTCTTGAGCAGGGCGATCAGCGTGTTGCCGAGCGGTGCCACGGAGCCTCGGAAGGCCTGCGGCAGAATGATCTCGGTGGCGGACTGCATGAAGCCCAAGCCCAGCGCTCGTGCGGCCTCGGCCTGGCCAATCGGCACGGTGTTGATGCCCGAACGCAGAGATTCGCACACGAACGCCGCCGTGTACAGGCTCAGGCCGGTGACCGCGAGCCAGAAGAAGTTCGTGGTGAAGGTGTCGGAGAAGCTGAGCTTCAGCTGCGCGTAGGCACCCAGCACCATGAACACCATGATGATGGTCAGCGGCAGGTTCTTGAACAGTTCCACATACGCACCGGCCACGGCCCTGAGCGAGGAAATCGGCGAGATGCGCATCACCACAAGGATCACGCCGAGGATCAGGGAGAACAGGGCGGACCATAGGGTCAGTTCGATATTGACCAGAAACGCGCCGAGCACGTCATACTGGCTGAAGAGTTCCAGGAATCCGCTCATCAGGCCTCCTCTCCTTCGTCCGGGGTGGGCGGGTTGTAGCGTACGTCGGGCGTGTAGTTGGTGCCCTTGGTGTTATCGCTGATGGCGTTCTCCCACGAGCCGTCCTGAATCATGTCCACGATGGCGTTGTTGATTTTGGTGGCCAGCTGCGTATCGCCCTTCTTGATGCCCACGCCGTAGTGTTCCTGCGTGAACGGTTTGCCGACCACCTTGAGCTTGCCGCGCGAGGCGGAGGCCAGGCCGGCCAGGATGATGTCGTCGGTGGTTACCGCGTCCACGATGCCGGAGAACAGGGCAGTGGCGCATTCGGCGTAACCGGGCTGTTCCATAAGCTGGACTTCGGAGGCGAACTTCTCCTTGACGGTGGCGGCGGAGGTCGAACCGGTGACGGAGCATAGGCGCTTGCCGTTCAGGTCTTCGGGGCCGTTGATGGAGTTGTCGTCCTTGCGCACGAGCAGATCCTGTCCGGCCACGAAGTACGGGCCGGCGAAGGAGACGGCCTTCTTGCGCTCGTCGGTGATGGAGTAGGTGGCGAGGATCATGTCCACGTCGCCGTTCTGAATCATGGCCTCACGCTGCTTGGAGGGAGCTTCCTTCCAGATGATCTGGTCTTCGGAATAGCCGAGTTTCTTGGCGATGTACTTGGCCACGTCCACGTCGAAGCCCACGTAGGTGCCGGACTTCTTGAAGCCCAGGCCGGGCTGGTCGAATTTGATGCCGATGCGGATCTTGCCGGTTTCGTCCGCGCCGCAGGCGGCCAGCGACATTGTGCAGGCCACGGCGGCGAGCGCGGCGATCACGCGGCAAACCTTCCGTTTGAACGTATTGGTGAATGTCATTGGATTGCGTACCCGTCTTTCAGTGGGTTCGTCAGTGGGTGAGGATCTTCGAGAGGAAGTCCTTGGCACGGTCGGTCTGCGGATGCTCGAAGAACTCGTCGGGCGTGTTCTCTTCGAGAATCTGGCCGTCCGCCATGAAGACGATGCGGTCGGCGGCCTTGCGCGCGAAGCCCATCTCGTGGGTCACGCAGATCATCGTCATGCCTTCATGCGCGAGTTCGACCATCACGTCGAGCACTTCGTTGACCATTTCCGGGTCGAGTGCGGAGGTGGGCTCGTCGAACAGCATGACCTTGGGGCGCATGGCGAGCGCGCGGGCGATGGCCACACGCTGCTGCTGGCCGCCGGAGAGCTGGGAGGGCATCTTGCTGGCTTGGGAGTCGACGCCCACGCGGGCGAGCAGGTCCATGGCCAGTTGCTCGGCTTCCTTCTTGTCCATGTGACGCACCTTGATGAGGGCCAACGTCACGTTTTCAAGAATGGTTTTGTTGGCGAACAGGTTGAACGACTGGAACACCATGCCAACTTCGGCCCTGAGGTTCGCGAGCTCCTTGCCTTCCTGTGGCAGGGGCTTGCCGTCGATGCGGATGTCGCCGGAATCGATGGTCTCGAGGCGATTGATGGTGCGGCACATCGTGGACTTGCCTGAGCCGGACGGGCCCACGACCACCAGCACCTCACCCTTGGTGACGGTCAGGTTGATGTCCTTCAGGACGTGCAAAGCACCGAAGTGCTTTTCGACGTGGGTCAGTTCGACTAGCGGACGGTTCAGGTCCTCTTTGCCGGGAACCAGCGGGGTCAATTTGGCCTTGCTTGGTGATGTTGTGCTTGTCGTGCGCGAACGCACTGCTGTTTCATTGTTCGTTTCAGACATGAGTGGGAGGATAGCACACCGACGTTTCCAACGTGTTCACAGTATGTCCACACAGTTGCTCAGTCGATGTCTCATCTCCGCATCAGACATCGTGAAGGCGGCATTGGGCATCGGCATACATTCTCGCTGAGTCGCGCATCGCTCGGCGTCTGCTGTGCGCTGATTGCCTGCTGCGTGGTGGCTGAGACGTTGCTGCGACGGCAAAGCGGGCACGTGTTGTCCTATCTGCTGATTCCATGTTTGGCCTTGGTGTCGTTGGCGTTGCTGCCGCGTATGCCGCAGTCGGGCGCATGGCTGGCGGTCACTTTGTATTGTGTGGGGCTGGTCTCGCCGTTTCCCATGTCGTATTCGTATAAATGTGCTAGGCATTTTGAGCGTGGCTAGCTGTTCGCACACGATGAGTGCTGTTATACGGTGGACGACACTCCCGAAGCGCGGTGGATAACCGGGCGCGGCACACGATATGCCGGTGGATAACCGGTTCGCGCCGCTTAAGTTATCCCCATTTTCCAGTTTTGCCCCTATGCCACCGTGGAATGCGCTACGCTCGGCGCATGAACGGATACAGCGAAGTGCCGCACAATGGCGAAATCAACAACTATCTGCGCAAAGATCTTGACGCCAAAGCCACGGCCAAGAACACGGCCTGTTGGAATCTGCTGGGCAAAGTGCGCACGAAACGCACGTTGTGTTTCTCGCTGTATACCGCATTGGAATTATGCGGCGTGGAGTTGCCGAGGCACAGCACGTTGCCGCAGAAGGATTTTTATGTGACGGTGAGGAGCAAGGGGACCCGCTCTTCATTGGACAATGTCGACTATCGCATATGGAATGCAAAGTTCAACAGTATCGCTTTCTCAAACGGCGTAACCTGCATGCATCCCATGGATGCGTGGATACAGTTTGCCCAATATCTCAACCTCACTGAATTAGTGGTGCTGGCTGAAGCGCTCATCAGACGTTATGGATATGCCATTGAACAATTCACTCAACGACTAACGGCCTTTCACCGCGTTATTGGCCGTGCGCGTTGTGAGGCGGCGCTGAAGCTCGTAAAACCATCGGATTCCGTTCAGGAAACTCGTACACGCTTGGCGCTTATGCTTTTCGGCCTGCCCATACCGCAAACACAATATGGCATTACCGATTCAGAGAACGGATACACCTACACCGTTGACATGGCTTATCCACAATACAAAGTCGCTATTGAATATGATGGCGATCATCACCGTCGCTTCCGCAAACAATATGTGCGGGACCAGCAAAAACGTCGACGTCTGCGGCAATTGGGCTGGACCGTCATCGAGGTGTTCGCCGATGACCTGTGGAACACCGCCAAACAACGTGCCTTCGCACAAGAGGTTGCCACCGCGATGCAAATACCGCTTCCTGGCCGTCCTCAACCTTCATGCCGGGTATTAATAGACGGCAGCCTTACCATCAATGCGCGCAAAGGGGAATACAGGAGGCGGAAACAAGCAAAACACAACAAAGCATCACAACATTGATCAAATACGGAGTTGCGATCGCTCCTCATGGGGCGGTAATTTGCCCATGGGGCGGTTTGAAGAAATTGTGAAACCGCGGAATTAAGCCATTTTGACCTACCGCCCCATGGGGTTTTCACCGCCCCATGGGTTGTTTACCGCCCCATGAGGAAGTTACCGCCCCATGGAAGGATAATCGGCAAACGCCAAGGGGGACACCGCATGGTGCGAGGTTTGCCGCATGGCGGAGGTGCCATCGGGCGGAGTATTTGGCACCCCTTGGCAGGTATTTGGCACATTGGGCCCCACCCGCAAAAAGCAAATGGCCCTTGGAATTATTCCAAGGGCCATTTGCGGCTAATAGCACCGGAGCATTACTCCTCGAAAATTAATCTACGCGTGCGGAGACCGCCGTCCGAAGCCGAAGGCGCACTGAAGTACGTCGAGTGCTGAGGAAAAGCGGTATACGCTCCGTAGATTAGTTTTCGTCGGCGTCCGGGTCGTAGTCGACGCCAGTCTCGGCGCGCTGCTCGTCGGAAATCGGGGCCGGAGCACCGGTCAGCGGGTCGCGGCCGCCGCCGGCCTTCGGGAAGGCGATGACGTCGCGGATGGAGTCTGCACCGGCCAGGATGGACACGGTGCGGTCCCAACCGAGGGCCAGACCCGCGTGAGGCGGAGCGCCGTACTTGAATGCCTCAAGCAGGAAGCCGAACTTCTCGTCGGCCTCTTCCTTGGTGATGCCCAGCACATCGAGCACACGGGCTTGGATGTCGTCACGATGGATACGAACGGAACCGCCGCCCATCTCCTCACCGTTGCAGACGATGTCGTAGGAATCGGACATGGCGTGCTCGGGATCCTTGTCGAACTTGTCGATCCAATCCTTGGAAGGCATGGTGAACGGGTGGTGCATGGAGGTCCACTTGGAGTGGCCGACAGCCACATCGTCATCATCCGGATCGTCGGTGGGCTTGAACAGCGGGAAGTCCACAACCCAAGTGAAAGCGAACTTCTTCGGATCCAGCAGGCCTTCGCGGGAGGCGAGCTCCACACGCACGGCACCCAGCAGCAGCTGGGCGGACTCGCGGGAACCGGCGGCGAAGAACACGGCGTCGCCTTCCTCGGCACCGACGGCCTCGCGCAGGCCGTTGCGCTCCTCATCGGACAGGTTCTTGGCGACGGGGCCCTTGAGCTCGCCATTTTCGCCGAAGACCACGTAGGCAAGGCCCTTGGCTCCACGCTGACGAGCCCAATCCTGCCAAGCGTCGAACTGACGACGCGGCGTGGCGGCACCGCCCTTGAAGACCACGGCACCCACGTACGGGGCCTGGAACACGCGGAACGGCGTGTTCTTGAAGTACTCGGTCAGCTCCACCAGCGGGTTGCCGAAGCGCAGGTCCGGCTTGTCGGAGCCGTACTTGTCCATCGCATCCTTCCAGGTGATGCGCGGCAGCGGCAGGGGGGCCCCCTCACCCGGGCGACTTCGT
>OGPA01002610.1_pt1 | contig 12585 bp, 9 predicted proteins | sample 1552841 | NCBI WGS metagenome assembly OGPA01 (sample SAMEA2579916, study PRJEB22360) | human gut metagenome | reverse complement strand
GGTAAAGGGTTATAGCAATGAAAAGATAGCAGGATTGATGAATATAAGCGTCAACACTGTTAAAAAGCATTTTCACAGTCTTTATGAGAAAATGCATGTAACAAATCGTGTACAGCTTCTTCAGGGATTGCCGTTATCTACAGATAAGATCAATTTTGATGAACTTTAGCTGAAATATGACGCATATAATTTAATATTATTCATAGCAAAAAGAGAAGTCTTTGCAAAGCGCAGATCCGTTTTGTGAGACTTCTTTTTTAATGTGAGAAAAGGTACAAAAGGTAGTAGATTTTTACCTAAAAGAACCATAGAAAGAAAAAACTTATCCATGAAAATCAAACGAAAGAGCGATTTCTTATGAAGATGATAATTGATAAAGTAAAGCTAAGAAACTTTAAAGAAGGGACGGCGCGTTATGAAAGAAGAACTGAAAAAAGCAAAGAAAGCTTCTGCAGATCAGTATGAATCCATGAAGCTTCGAATCGCATATATGTATGAAAATGCCGGAACTTCCGCACTGGAGACACTGCTTTCTTCCGAAAGCCTTGCAGAATTCCTCAATCGCGCGGAGAATGCGATACAGATTTCTACATACGACAGAGACATGCTGGATAAATATGTGAGTCTTCAGAAGAATATCCAGGAGAATGAGAAAAAGGTTGAGACGGAGTCCGCAGAGATCGATGATCTGATGACGGAGCGTGCAGCTAAACAGCAGGAAGTGCAGTCCATGGCTTCCAGCACAAGCGATGATATTAACTCTTATGTAAACCAGATCAGCGCCAGCCAGGAAGAGGCTCAGCAGCTGATGGCAGATATCAGTAATGCAGACAGCAGTATTACCGCTCTGGTACAGCAGGCAGAGGCGGAGAAGGCTGCAGAAGAGAAAGCTAAGGCTGAAGCGGCAGCAGAGGCTGAGAGACAGGCAGCAGAAGCGGCAGCCCAGGAAGAAGCCGATCAGGATAACGAGGACAGTGAAGAGGCTGATTCTGACGATGATTATGGCTATGATCCGGAGGAGGATACAACCGAGTCTTCCAGTAGCTCTACAAGTACAGACATTGTTGTAGAGGAGGAAGAGGAAGCGGATGATGTACAGTCCGGAAGTTCCGAAGATGTTTCCGAGGACAGCTCCCAGGAGGAGGTTTCTGAGGAGGTTTCCAATGATGAGACAGCTTCCGAGGAGACGGAAGATGCCTCTGCGGATACGTCCGATTCCGGTTCTTCCAGTCAGGGAACATATCTTGGAAACTTTACACTGACCGCATACTGCAACTGTGCACAGTGCTGCGGTACAGCCGGCAATCTTACAGCCAGCGGAACAGTTCCGACAGCAGGACGTACCGTTGCTATGGCAGGTGTTCCGTTTGGGACCAAGCTTCTGATCAACGGCACTGTTTATACGGTAGAGGATCTGGGAACTCCTTACGGACATGTGGATATCTATTGTGGAAGCCATTCTGAGGCATTAAGCTTCGGACTTCAGTCTGCAGATGTATATCAGGTGGGCTGATCCGGGAAAATCCAGAGGAGAATATTTAAGAGAAATACAGCGCTGCAGGATCGTATGCTGATCCTTGCAGCGCTGCTTTTGTATGCATGACGCAGATATGTGTTTCGTGAAGTGTAGTGTGTGGAAATTCACAAATTTCCTGCAATCCGGAGATTTTACAGATACGGCGTACCCGGGATCTCCGGATAGGTTCCCATACCGATGAGAAGCTCAAGGCCTGTCTGACGGCCTTCCAGTACAGCAGCTTTTACAGCACTGGCATCACCGGAGATGGCGATGATCACTTCATTGGAATGACTGGTACCGATATTCGGAGTCATATATTGTGTAATGGATACTGCTGCGGATTTCACGGCATTATCTGCCATCACAAGACCGATAGCAGCCGGAGAACCTGCCATGAAACCAAATGCTTCACCCAGAGGTGTGCCGAAGGCTTTATGGATAGCAGGACCTGCACTTGCGGAAAAAGCAAACTCCAGGTGGCCGGATTCGCTGATGTAGACCTCACCTGCATATTTGTTAGTCAGTTCCAGAGCCAGAGAAATGGCGTGACGCACGTCGGATACATCATTTCCGCCAAGGACGATATAGTTTCCGTGACCACCCCAGCCCTTGGTGTCTCTTGGAAGTTCAATGGAAAGGACTTCTGTATTTGTGGCTTTTACTGCATCGTCAATAGCTGTGATCTGGCCGGCAGCGCCTGTTCGGGAACTGAAAAGCCCCAGACAGTGGTATTGGGTACCTACGTTCATCTCTTTAAGCAGAGAATCATCAACTCCGGAGATCACGAGTCCGATTGTGTCAAGGACTGCGGTCCCTACAAATTCAGTCCGTGTGCAGTTGGTGCTGATGTTATGAATATCGTGTATATCCATGTGGAAAAATCCCCCTTTTTGCTGAAAACTCATTGGTTTCAGTATAGCATCAGAGATGGGAATTTGAAAGTGAAAATTGACAATATCATTTGTAAATGGCAGGTTTACATAGTAGTAAACGGCATTGTAAAATGTAAACTTAAAAAATAAAATTAAGTTGACATTCAAATCCTGCTGTGTTAAATTGTTAACAGCGAAAGAGCGGATATCATTTATAAAGGACAGGAATGATCTTCCGACAGGAAAAGCAGAAAAGGAAAGAAAGGATACAGATTATTATGACAACAGTGGCAGCAGGCAGAAGCAAGACGTATGATCTTGTTTACATTGCAGTTTTTGCAGTAGTGATGGCAGTTTGCTCATGGATTTCCATTCCGGCACAGGTACCGTTTACTCTGCAGACATTTGGAGTATTTATGGCAGTTGGTGTGCTTGGAGGAAAAAGAGGAACTCTGGCAGTTCTGGTTTACGTTCTTCTTGGAGCAGTAGGAGTTCCGGTTTTTGCAGGATTTTCCGGAGGCATTGGAGCTCTTCTCGGAAATGCAGGTGGATATATCATTGGATTTATCTTTTCCGCACTTGTTATGTGGGCAATTGAGCACGTTTTTGGCAGAAAGCCGGTTGTTCAGATCATTTCCATGATCGTTGGACTGATCGTATGCTATGCCTTTGGAACCGCATGGTTTATGTTTGCCTACACAAGAAGCACAGGTCCGGTAGGCCTTATGGCAGTTCTTGGCTGGTGTGTGTTCCCGTTTATCATTCCGGATCTTATCAAGATCGCACTGGCTTATGTTTTATCAGGAAAGGTACGTAAATATGCAAGATAAAAGCAGTGCTACGGCATATGCTTCTGATGAGGGCACAGAGGAAATAGTCATTCCTCTGCGCCCTCATCATGGTATGTGCCTGGCGTATTTTAAGGGGGAAGGCTACAGTAACGGTTTTACTGCACATATGGCCGAGATGCTGAAGATTTTTCTGGAGGGAAAGAAAATAAGGCTTCATGTGGATACGGATGAGATCTGCTCTGCCTGTCCGAATAATCTGGGCGGACATTGCGAAGCCGGAGATAAAGTGGCAGAGTATGACAATGCCGTGCTGGAAAAATGTGGACTGAAGGCCGGACAGACATTGCACTTCAGCGAATTTACAAAAAAAGTCCAGGAAAAAATCCTTGCGACGGATAAACGTAAGGAAATCTGTGGAAACTGCCAGTGGAACAGCATCTGCGAAGAACAGAAGAGCCGCTGGGCATAAAAGAAAGCAAAAATATAGAAATATAAAAAAGTATATGATCTGAGAATGCCGGAGGAAATGGCAATGGCTGTTGCATTTCCTGAAATGATGTCTTGGAATATATACTTTTTTTATTTGAAATATCAGATAATAATATAAATATTTTGAAAACAATTTTTAGTTGAGAAAAAAACAACAATAACCGCGAGGCTTTTTTGCCAGATATGTATAGACAAATAATTTAAGCATTGATAAAATGACGATATGTTAGTTTGGACAAACTAAAGCGTGCTTGACAGAGCACTTCTGCGGAAACTGACATATGTTGAATATTCTGCAGAAGAAATTTCAATTAACCAGAGCAGCTGTAAGGTCATGATCTGGTATAAAGTCGTGTAATATAAAAGACAAAGAGGAGGACAGGTATGCATAAGTGGAAGCTTTTTAAGAAGTCAGCTGCACTCGTTCTGAGTTCAGCGGTGATCGCGTCAGGAGTGCCGGTAACGGCAATGGCGTCTGAGGCGGAAGTTTTTAGTGACGTGTCAGAAGAAACACAAGGAGAGACAGCACAGGAAGAAGGAGAGAACGAGGATCAGGAGTCGGTTTCCCAGGACCAGCTGGAAGTTGGTGAAGCTGATATTCAGTCGGAAGAGCCGGAAGAAAGTGATGCAGAAGCTATTCAGGAAGAAGTAGCAGAAATTTCAGCAGAAGAGATTCAACAGGAAGAGGAACCGCAGATCCAGGAGGATACAGAAGAGGCATTCGGTGATGGAGAAGCATTTATGGCAGAAGCAGGCGAGGTTCTTCAGGATGCTTCTGAGATCACTGTTGCAGGAGTGAAATATCTCTGGTCCATGCAGCCGGCAGAGGGATATACACAGATAGGAACAACAGGCGTTTATGTAAAAGTGGCAGATGGACAGACCGCTCTGAACGGAAAACTGTACGGAACGACAACTTTAAGTTATTCGGAATTTTATGCCGGGGATACCACTCAGGAGAGCTATGACGCTATCACTTCGGCAACAACGAGTAAAAATCAGATTTTTGCTAATGAGGACAGCACAGAGGTGACTTCTTCCGGATATCAGATCCAGGGTGTGAAGAATGTAAGTGTTGCAGTGGACGCGGAAACCTATGTAGATGCACAGGCGCTGAAAGCTGCTTCCAAGCTTCCGAGAGAGGGTGTCTATACAGAGGCAGCAGATATTACGCTGAATGAAGCACCGTCACAGGAAACAGGACAGTATAAAACTCTGAATACAGACGGAACATATAGTGCAACAAAATTCGATGTAAAAGCAACGGTCACAGATGCATCCACCCAGATTCAGGCACCATCGATCTGGGGTGATTACATGCTGGTGGTAAAAGAAGCCGGCACAAAATATCTCCGCAATTCCAGACAGGGTGATTTTGCTGTAGGCGGAAATACACTGGGAGTGATCCTTGAAACTGCCAGTGGCAAGAAGGTAGGACTTCGTCATACCTATGAAATCTGGGTACAGCCCTACGAACTTGCGTTTTCAGCAGGATCCGGGCTTATCGGGGAAAAAATATCAAAGGTGACTTATATTACTCCGGACGGTTCCTATGTATATGAGTTCGGAGACAAAGCTCCTCTTGTGAAAAAACAGCCTGAAGCAGGAATGAAGGTACAGGCGGCTTTTGTAAAAGAAAATACAACTCAGGTTAAAGTAGATGGCCTTGACAAATATGAAAATCCTAAGGTTTCCGTATACTACACAACAGGAAGTGGTCATGGTAAAAAGACAACATATGTTGTAGATCATGCAGTGGCAGAGAACGGGGTGGTAACCTTTGACAGCAGTGTAGCCAGGGCCGGGGATGAGATCTACACGGTTATGATCTCAAGCGACAATTATGTGGATATGACAAAAAATATCACACTGACAGGCCAGCCGATCACGGTTTCCAATGTTTCCTATTACTGGGTAAAGGGAGCGTTGGATGGATATACACAGATCCCGGGAACAGATATTTATTATAAGGCGGCAAATGGACATCAGGCACTGACAGGAATACTTTACGGTACGGCATCTCTGTCATACGAGGAATTTTATGCGGGAGATGCAACGAGCCGCAAGTATGATTCCGTTACATCTGCCACAACCAAAAAAAGTACTGTTTTCGGAAATGCAGATGTTCAGAATCTGACAGAAAATGGCTATGAGATCGCAGGAGTAAAAAAGGTTAATGTAGCTACAGATGCAAAAACGTATGTAGAGGCGCAGATCCTTTCAGAAGCGGGAGAACTTCCGGAAAGCGGAGTATATACAGAAGCAGCAGGGATCACCCTGGGACGTACTCCGACGGTAGAGCCTGGGCAGTATAAAACACTGAATACAGATGAAACATACAGTGCTACAAAATTTAATGTAAAAGCAACTGTGACAGATGCGGAGGCAACACTCAAAACATCTTCTCGCTGGGGAGATTATGAGATTGATGTAAAAGAAACCAGCACAAAATATCTCCGCAATACAAAGAGTGATTCCGATTTTGCAGTTAACTCCGGGATTCAGGGAATGATCCTGGAAACAACAGACGGCGGAAAATATGGCATGCGTCATATGAACGAGATGTGGCTGAAGGTGTATAAAGTTGCCTTTGCAAAAGATACAGGTCTTGAGGGAAAAACCGTAAACAAGATCACGTACATTATGGCAGACGGCGCGTATGTATATGAATTTGCAGATGGTATTTATGTTAAACCGCAGGCAACAGAAGAGATGGCTGTTTCTCCGGAATTTACGGACAGCACCCATGTTAAGCTTGCAAATCTTGATAAATACAAAAATCCGAAGGTATCTGTTTTCTATACAACAGGTGTCGGACATGCTTCAGAGACAACATATCTTGTACAGGATGCAGTAACTACAGATGGAGTGGTTGCTCTGGATTCCACTGTAGCGAGACCGGAAAATGAAACCTATACAGTAAGAGTTTCCAGTGATGGTCATGCAGATGTTTCTGTTCAGCTGGTGTATGGAACGATTGCTTTTAAAGAAAATTCAGGAGTTCTTTATATCGGAAGCTCCAGACAGCTTGAAGCAACAGGCGAGAATTGCAAGGATGTAACATACGCTTCCGATAATGAAACGGTTGCATCTGTGGACGAGAACGGAAAAGTAACTGCGAAAGCAGCAGGAACAGCCGTGATCACAGCAACATCTGCAGCAGGAAAAACTGCACAGTACAAGCTTACTGTAAAAACGCCATCTGTAAAACTGAATGCATCAGCGAAGACGCTTTATGTAAAAGGATCTCCAGCTACAGTGACGCTGAAAGCAACGACCGCAGGTGTTACCGGAAAAGTAACCTATACAAGCAGTAAACCATCTGTTGTAGCTGTAGCCGCAAATGGAAAGGTAACTGCAAAGGCGGCAGGTACAGCTGTGATCACAGCGAAATGCGGAAATTATAAAGCAACCTGCAAGATCACAGTTAAGAAGCCGTCTGTAAAAGCTTCGGCTTCAGCGAAGACTGTATTTGTGGGTGGAACAAGCCAGATCAAAGTGAAAAAAACAGGCGTTAGCGGAAAAGTTACTTATACAAGCAGTAATAAATCCGTTGCAGTGGTAAGCGCAGGCGGAAAAGTAACAGCAAAAAAAGCAGGAACAGCTACAATTACAGTAAAATGCGGAAGCTACAAAGCAACCTGCAGGATCACAGTAAAAAAAGGTAGCCTGAAGATCACATCCAAAACAGCTGTAAATGTAAAAGCAAAGAAAACAACAGCCATCAAGGCAGTTGCTACTTCAAAGGCAAAGATCACCTACAGAAGCAGCAATACAAAAGTTGCTACTGTAAGCAGCAAAGGTGTTGTTAAAGGTGTGAAAAAAGGAAAAGCTGTTATCTATATAAGCAGCAACGGAATCACAAAAAAGGTAACAGTTACAGTGAAATAAGCATATATTTCACTTGAATATACTTGATATGTTATAAAGAACCTTTCCCAAAACTGCTTCGGGTCTGCGAAAATGCATGCCCGAAGCAGGAAAAAAGAAAAAATTCGATTTTTTTGAAAAATTTTAATTTTTTCTATTGACAAAGTACAGAAACTCTAATATAATAGCTCTTGCAGTTGAGCAACACACAAACAACTGAAACAGAATAACGAAGCGTGGCTCAGTTTGGTAGAGCGCTGCGTTCGGGACGCAGAGGTCGCAGGTTCAAATCCTGTCGCTTCGACTAACAGCTTGAGAATCCCTTGGTTGAGGGGTTCTTTTTTTGCCTGTGAAAAATGAAAGAATGTAAGTCTGTGTTACCTCAATGAGAAAAGAAAGGAGAAAGCCTTTGGTGAATGTCCCGAGCATGGACCACCAGGGGTTTTTTTATATTTACAGATGAAAATATTCTTGAATGCTTTAAATAGCAGTGCTATAATACAGATATAAAGAACAACCGCCCACAAGGGGTTGACCTTATAAGAGAAGATTAGAAAATCCCACCCTGTACTCGGCCAAAGTTTTGGGGTGGTTTTTCTATGTAAAGAATTACTTACAAAACGTTAATACGAACGTAAGCAATGCTAGAATGAACATGCCAAAAGCCATAAGATCTTTGAAGTCAAAATAATTGTTGTTCATCAGCACCACCTCCATCCTTTTGGGACTAGAGGTCAGCCACCCTGTAACACGATTGTTCCTGCACAGTGTAACATATACGGAGAATCCTGACAAGCGCATAATGTTCTAACATAGTAATGCTTTTTTGACAAATGCGCAAATTATCTGTACGTCTTAATTCTTCACCTGTCTGTTAATATTCTGTTTCGGTGTACTGATTCGGGTATAGCCGTATTCTTTCGACTAACAGCTTGAGAATCCCTTGGTTGAGGGGTTCTTTTTTATGTTTGTACATCCTGGAGCTTTTTTCAGTTGATGGAATGATTTCTCTCGATCTTCATATATATTAACGAAACCGAAATACCGGAGGGACGTGCGTTGGCTGGATATCAGCGTTTTGTTGCGTATGTGTACGAGTATCGGAAAGGAAAAAAAGATAGCAGCAGCGGTTATGTGAGGGTGGAGGCCAGAGATAGGAAATGCCGTGTGGAGGTTCATCTGCGCTGCGTTGGACTGGAGCCTGGAAGTCGGTGCAGAGTGTATGGGTTTGTGCGGCAGGAAGGGCTGATGGATGGTATTTTGATTGGAAGCTGTGTTACAGGGCGGGAGCGGATCGAGTGCGCACTGGAGACGGATACAGGGGATATTGGAGGCATGGGAAAAAGTCTTCAGGAGCTTGGAGGACTGCTTCTGATCTCCGATGCCGGCGGATTCTGGGGAACGGAATGGGATGATCAGCCGATCCGGCCGGAGAATTTCCGCGAGTGGAAGAAAAAAGAAACGGAATCTCGGAAGGCAGCGGAGAAAACAGGAATGGAACCTCGGAAGGCAGCGGAGAAAAAAGGCAGAGAGCGGGGAGAAAAGGAAGAAGGAAATCAAAAAGATGGAACCTTGCCAGAAGTGCAGGAAAATAAGAAGGAGTCAGACAGGATCATGACGGTGGAGGAGATTCAGGAGGATGTATTAAAGACATCGGAAACCGGAAATTCATATCAGGCTCCCGGTCCGCATCCGCCGGAACCACCACGACCAGGCCAGCCGTCACCGCATCCGCCGGAACTACCACGACCAGGCCAGCCGTCACCGAATCCGCCGGAACTACCACGGCCAGGCCAGCCGTCACCGCATCCGCCGAAACCATCGCGACCGGAGCCATCTCGTCCACTTCCGGGAATACCCTGTGATGATCCCTTTAACGACGGCTATTTCACAGACTGCCGCAAGATCAGACCATCGGACTGCAGTGCCTTATGCAGAAAAAACGGCTGCTTCTGCAGCAACCGTTTTGTCATGTACGGATACCAGAATTTCGGCCATCTTCTGCTGTGCAGAAATCCCCGGGGACAGTACATACTGGGAGTACCCGGTGGATACAGCCAGCAGGAACGGTTTATGGCCAATATGTTTGGCTTTCCCTACTTTAAGGAATGTCCGGATATTCATATCCCAGGCGGAAAGGGAGGATACTGGTACTGTTTTATTAACATCTGATCAGAAAAATTTCGGCATCCATGCAGATAAACAAACAGTTTTGCAAATCCGCAGATCACAGCTCCATACCACGAATTTCTACTACCGGGATCGTCTGAGACAGGATATCCCGGTAGTTTTTCATTTCTTCCTCGGAGCAGGCAGAGAATCCCGGTATCAGAACTCCGTCGGAATCCCGGTAAGCCTGGAGATAATAAGCTTTTGCACCGCTTAACCACCGGCTGATCTCCTGAAAATCTTTTTCGGAATGAAGTTCCCTCACAACTGTTGTACGAAATTCATAATCAAGGTGTCCGTCCAGCAGCCATCCGGCAGTTTCCCGGATCCCATCCAGATCAGCATGTACACCGGTAAGCACATGATAGTTGGAAGGACAGGCCTTGATATCCATGGCAACCTTGTTGATCAGGTCAGCTGCTGCGAGATTTTTTACCACGGAGGGGCGGGAACCGTTGGTATCGAGCTTCACATCATAGCCCAGCTCCCTGATCCTGCTGAGAAATTCCGGCAGCTCCGGTGCAAGTGTGGGTTCACCGCCGGAAATACAGACGCCATCGAGAATCCCCTTTCTTTTTTTTAGAAAAGCCAGGATTTCCTCCTGGGAATATTCAGGCTGGGTGTCAGGCTCTACGACAAGAGCTCCATTCTGGCAGAATGGGCAGCGGAAGTTGCAGCCGCCTAAGAATATGGTACAGGCTACCCTTCCCGGATAATCCAGCAGGGTTGTTTTGTTAAATCCACATATTTTCATAGGAAAATCCCCTTGTTTCTCTTATTTATGATACTACAAGCATACTCTCCCCCGAAAAAAGCTGCAAGCCTTTTTAACCGAATCAAGTAAGTTTCCTGCGGAGCTGCGAAAAGCAGTAAGCAGAGATGGGGACTTGCTCATGGAAGAAAAAAACATATAATTTATGGGCTACACCTCCTGGGGCTGCATTGACCTTGTCAGTGCATCTACAGCAGAGCTGAAAAAACGCTACGGCTACATCTACGTGGACCGCAACGACGATGGAACAGGTACACTGAACCGTTATAAGAAAAAATTCTTCTATTGGTATAAAGATGTGATCGCTACCAATGGTGAGTCCCTTCACAAATAATCTGGCTGCTTGACTTTCCGGAAAAAAGCAGATATAATGCATTCATTGACGCAGACAATGGAGTTCGCGAGAGCTTCCGTTGTCTGCGTTTTTCTGTTATACAATAAGAAAACGCTGCAGAAATTAGTGTGGAAATTTCTGTGGCGTTTTTGGCTGTGTGCGAATATCTGTTTTGCAGCAGATTGACATGGAATATTTGAAAAGTTATAATCGAACGGACAGAAGGCTGAGAGCAGTCTTAGTATGAACAGATAGAATCCCGGAGCTTTTTCCGGAATGTGAAGTTACAGGAGGAGTAAAAACGTGACAGATCAGGAACGTTTTATGAAAGAGGCAATCCGCCAGGCAAAAAAGGCCCGTGCATTGGAGGAAGTGCCGATCGGCTGCGTGATCGTGCATGAGGGAAAGATCATAGCCAGAGGCTACAATCGTCGCAATACAGATAAAAATACCTTATCCCATGCAGAGCTTAATGCTATCCGAAGGGCAAGTAAAAAGCTGGGAGACTGGCGTCTGGAGGGATGCACCATGTATGTAACGCTGGAGCCTTGTCAGATGTGTTCCGGTGCACTGGTACAATCTAGGATCGATGAGGTGGTGATCGGCTGTATGAACCCGAAAGCAGGCTGTGCCGGATCTGTGATGAATCTTCTTCAGATCGAAGGCTTTAATCATCAGGTAAAGATCACAGAAGGGGTATTGGAAGAGGAATGCTCCGAAATGCTTTCCACATTTTTCAGGGAACTGCGGGAGAAAAAGAAGCAGGCAAAAATCCTGAAGAAGCAGGAAGCAGAGCGCCTTGCCGGGCAGACACAGTCAGAGAGAGCGGAACAGAACGAAAAGTCCCGGGAGATTTACTCTTGACATAATCCTGTGAAAATATCAAAATAAAATCATAAATGGATTTCACTATTACAGACAGAAAATCCATTCAGGTCAAACGAAAGTCGTTGATACAGGAACGACAGAAAATGGAGGAACAAAAAATGGAACTTGAAGCTTTAAGAAAAGACATGGTAGCAGCAATGAAGGCCAAAGATAAGGTAACAAAGGAAGCAGTTTCCGCACTGATCGCAGCAGTAAAAAAAGCTGCCATTGATGAGGGATGCCGTGATGACATCAAAGGAGAGCTTGTAGACAAAGTTATCCTGAAAGAGCTGAAAACAGCAAAAGAGCAGATCGACACCTGCCCTGCAGAACGTACAGATCTGAAAGAGGAGTATCAGGCAAGATATGATATCATTGCGAAATATGCTCCGAAGCAGATGGATGAAGCAGAGATCAAGGCTTATATCGAGGAGAAATTTGCAGATGTTCTGGCAACAGGAAATAAAGGCCAGATCATGAAGGCAGTTATGGGAGATCTGAAGGGAAAGGCAGACGGCAAGCTGATCAATCAGGTAGTTGCCGGATATTGTAAATAAAATAATAGTACAAAAAATCCCGCCGGATCAGTCATAAATGACAGACCCGGCGGGAATGCTGTTTATATAGAGATCATATATTATAACCTTTTTTACGCGCGCCGCACCTCGGAATGGTCTCACAGACGTTACCTTTACAGTTAACTCAGCCCAGGCACCCTCACGGCACACAAGAGCTTCTGCTTAGTGCTGCTGCATTCCTGCCCTGACACGGTTCACAGATTCCTGTTGCGTAAGACCCAGACGTCAACGCCACTTATAAAGGGCTGCTCTGCAAGATACAAGCCTCAGATTGGCATCACCCCTGCTGTAGCGGATTGCAGGTACAGGGCACCGCTATCTCCC
>OGPA01002603.1_pt1 | contig 12598 bp, 11 predicted proteins | sample 1552841 | NCBI WGS metagenome assembly OGPA01 (sample SAMEA2579916, study PRJEB22360) | human gut metagenome | reverse complement strand
ATAAAATAAAATGGCGGAGAGGGTGGGATTCGAACCCACGGTCCCTTGCGAGATCACTGGTTTTCAAGACCAGCTCCTTAAACCACTCGGACACCTCTCCATTGCTTGAATCAGCTTATTTATTATATCGCATCTCAAGCGAAATGTCAAGAGATTTATGAAAAAATGTGAATATTAACAAGTTTCAACATATTATTTTAATGATTTTATATAATTTATAATAGAAATTTTATTATTTTCCAAATTTTCATATATAACTTCTTTTAATAAATACTCAAGCATTTTGCCGTTTTCTTTGCCTTCAAATCCCAATTTCATAAGATCATTACCGTTAACTGCAAGTCTTTTTAAAGTATAACACTCTTTGTTTTGTATTATTTCTTTTGCTGTTTTTTCCTGCCAATTGGATTTTTTCAGACGTTCACGGCAAAATTCCTGTTTGGACATAGAATCTGCTCTCTGTACATTAAGAAGATTTATAAAATTTTTTATGCCGATCTTATTCATAAGCAGCTTGATTTCAGGTTTATTATCAAGTTCATCACTATGATGATAAATAACACAAATAATATCTTTGATGTCTTTTGATGAAAATCGTAAACGCTTTAGTATATCATATGTCATTTCCGCACTTTTAACTGCATGACCTTTAAAATGTCCTCTTCCGTTTTTATCCAATTTAAAGCAATCCGGCTTAGCAATATCGTGAAAAAACATTGCTGTTCTGACGTTTTTTTCTGGTACAGATGCACCTACCGCATGAATAGTATGTTCCCATACGTCATATTTATGATATGGACTATATTGTTTAAATCCATATGATTTTTTAATTTCCGGTATAAAAACTTCAATAACGTCACAATATTCTCTCAAAATTTTTTCTGCACTGTTTCCAAGAAGAATTTTTACAAATTCTTCCCTGATACGTTCGGCAGATATATTTTTGATAAGATATGCATATTGGTGAATCATTTCGCTTGTTTTATTTTCAATGTGAAATCCAAGCTGCGAAGCAAATCTGAGCGCTCTGAGGATTCTTAAAGCGTCTTCTGTAAAACGCTTCACCGGATCGCCTACGGTACGAATAATTTTGTTTTTCAGATCAGATCTTCCGTTAAAATTATCAGTAAGCTCACCGGAGGACTTCATTGCCATAGCATTGATCGTAAAATCACGCCTTTTTAAATCATCATACAAATTACAGGAAAATGTAACCTTATCCGGATGGCGATTGTTACTGTAAGTACCGTCAATTCGGTATGTAGTTATTTCAATTTTTCGGGAATCGATTATTATTGTTACTGTACCGTGCTTTTCGCCTATATCAATTATCTTGTGTTCTTCAAAGCACTTTTTTATTTCAAAAGGAAGTGCATTTGTTGTAATATCAAAATCACTGGGTATCTTTTGTAGCATAATATCCCTTACGCATCCACCCACAATATATGCTTCAAATCCTCTGCTGCTAAGCTTTTTCAAAACATACAGAACATAATCGGGAAGCTCAAACAAACCATTCACCTCGAAGTTATTTTATTGAAATTTATTATTTTTATTATATCATATAGTATAATTTTTTTCAATTCTTCCTATACACAAAATATAAATTGTATCTTAACATTCATTTTACTGGTTTTTCTAAACGTTATCATAAAATTTTCACATAAAAAGGTATAATATAAATATAGCAAAAAACAAAAAACATGATTTACATAGAAAGGGTGTTTTAAATATGGATAACTTCCAGAATAATAACAATTTAAACAATAATGAAAACGGTCAGGAACAAAATAATACTCAAAGCTCATTCAGCTATGATTATGCCAAAAATGATACTATTAACACGTCTGGTACTGTTGTAGAAGAAAAACCCAAAAAGAAGAAAAAAGTTTTTACAAGAGTTATTGCCTTTGCAGTATGTGCAGCTGTAATTTCAGCAGGCTCAATATCGGCTTATAGATATATTGACGATAATTTCTCATTTGAAAACTTTTTCGGTCGTGGTACATCCGACAGTTCTGAAGCAGATCTTTCATCAAAAGAAGCAAGTAAAACAAACAGTAATGCTTCCAATGAAAAAAGTTTAATCGAACTTGCTTCCAGAGAAGACAGTCTTTCAGTACCTGATGCTGTTTCAAAGGTAATGCCGGCAGTCGTAGGCATCTCATCTGAATTTCAGGTAAGCGGTCAGAATAACAGCAGCAACTGGTTCTTCGGAAACTACGGCGGTCAGACCAATACTCAGGTTGCCACTGCAACGGGTACCGGTATCGTAATGACCTCAGAGGGATATATTATTACTAATGCTCATGTAATTTATGACACAGGTACTGATACAAACTACGGAAAAGCAACAGGCGTATCTGTTTTAATGTCTGACAAAACAGAATATGAAGCAACTATTATAGGGTATGATACAGATACAGATATTGCAGTTTTGAAAATTGATGCAAGCGGTCTTACGCCGGCTGAATTCGGAAACAGCGACGATCTTCAGGTTGGTGAGCTGGTTCTTGCAATCGGAAATCCGCTGGGATTTGAACTTTTTGGTTCTGTAACAAGCGGTATTGTTTCGGCTTTGAACCGTGAAATCAATATTAACGATAAAAAAATGAGTCTTATCCAGACTGACGCTGCGATCAACTCCGGTAACTCGGGCGGACCGCTGGTAAACAGCTATGGTCAGGTAATCGGTATAAACTCTGCTAAAATGACATCAACTTATTCAAGTGCGTCTGTTGAAGGCTTGGGATTTGCAATTCCTATTACACAGGCTAAAACTATTATTGACGATCTGATCAATTATGGTTATGTCAAAGGCAGACCTCAGCTTGGTATTACATGTATAGACGTTGATGAAACCACAGCAAACCTATATAATATGTCTGTAGGTGCTTATGTTCGCTCTGTTACTCCAAACGGTGCTGCTGATCTTGCAGGTATTCAGGAAGGTGATATTATTATTGGTGTTAATGGTACCGCTGTTTCAACTACTGAAGAAATCAATGAAAAGAAAAATGAATTTAAGGCCGGAGATACTATAACCTTAACTATTTCAAGAAATGGTAAGGATACAGATGTACAGGTAACTTTACAGGAAGTAACTCAGGGCGATACTCTCTTCGGAGATCAGGAAGCTGTTGAAAACTAAAACAATTTACTCTCCTATTCTAATATAATCAAATATCCGGATAGAAAAAACTATCCGGATATTTTTTATTTATATATGTCTGTGATTCTTTCTGCTATTTCTTTAAAAATCGGAGCCGCACAGTCATTTCCGTAACCGCCGTCCTCACACAGAACCGTTACTGCATATTTCGGCTCGCTTACCGGAAAATAACCTGTGATCCAGCCATGACATATTTCTGTTTCATCTGTTCCGAATCTGCCGGTCTGAGCCGTAGAAGTTTTTCCTGCGGCATATGCGTTGCGGGGGCGGGCATTGGAATTTTCATTGTTATTTACTGCTGCGATCATTAGATCCTGTAATCTGAACGCAGTATTTCTGTCCAATACCTGAGTATATTTTATCTGTTCTTCATTTACAATTGTTTCACCGTTATTTGTGATTCCCTTTACAAGTCTTGGTACAAATAGCTTTCCCTCATTAGCTATTGCCGCTGTAAATGTACATATCTGAACCGGAGACGCCATAAGCTTTCCCTGTCCGAATGAAAAATTAGCTTTTTCCGCCGGCAGAGATAAATCGTCTAAGCTTTGTAAATTACCTCCTGACGCTGTAATTCCGGATGCGAGAGGTATGCTCATTCCAAATCCCATTTTTTCAGCGGTTTCACGAAATAACTGATTGTCTATATGCTTTGCAAGTTCAATAAAATAAGTGTTGCATGAATTAGTCATAGCTTCTGTCATATTTTGTACCCCATGTCCGCTGAGGTCATGGCATTTAAAAACCTGACCGTCAATTTCAGTATAACCTGTACAATTATACGAAAAATCCTCATTGATTCCCTGAGCAAACGCTGCCTGTGCTGTAATAAGCTTAAAAATTGAACCTACATTATATGAATACAAACATCTGTCAATTAAAGGAGAATTCTTGTTATTTACGGCTTCTTCAAGATTTTCTACGCTGTAAGAAGGAAAGCTTGCCATGCCCAGAATATCGCCTGTACGTATATCCATTACTACTATAGCGCCTTTTTCTATTTTCTTTCCGACAAGCTCACAAATTGCTTGTATATATTTGTCAATAGTAAGTACGACTCCTGCGGTCATTTCGTCATCTGCTTCGATTTCTTTATTAAGTCCCTGCAAAACAGTTCCTTGTCCGTCTATACTGTAGGTAACGGTATTTTTTTGTACATTAGATCTTAGAAAATCATCATACGCAGCTTCAATTCCACTTACTCCTTTACCGTCCTGTACATAACCGATTATATGCTGTGCAAGCTGATTGTCGCCGTATCTTTCAGGAATTTCAAATACTGTTATATCGTCGCTTTCAAACTCGCTGCAGTTTACCTGACAGACAAAAGGACTGCCGTAAACAAGCTGTGAATAAAACTCGTCTTTATCTGTTACAGCCGGAAGAATTTCCTCGGTCGCAGAGGAAGTCGGATTTATAACCGCATAATAATTCGTCTGATTATTTATAAGCTTATTGTAATTTCGGTCGTAAATATTTCCGTTTGTGTTTCCTACCGTAAGCTTATAAACGCCTTGATTTTTTCCCGTCTCAATATAATCATCATTTCTAACGATTACATATATTCTCATATATAATACTGAAAACATAAATGCAAATGTAACCGCCAGTATTATCAGTCTTTTATACATAAAAAATCCCTCCTGCTTTTATTATTGACTCCGCAGAAGAGATTAAACATATATACACTATAAATTCTCAAGTACTACTGTAAAAGGTCCGTCATTTAAAAGTTCAACTTTCATATCAGCTCCGAATACGCCTTTTTCTACTATTGGTACATGCTTTTTGCATTCACTGATAAATAATTCATACAACTGTTCGGCCTTATCGGGCTTTCCTGCATTGATAAAATTGGGTCTGTTACCCTTACGGCAGTCGGCATAAAGAGTAAACTGAGAAATAACAAGCAGAGATCCGTTTACGTCATTAACTGATAAATTTATCTTATCGTTTTCATCAGAAAAAATACGCAGTTTTACTATCTTATTAACAAATTTTATCACGTCTTTTTCTGTATCCTCCAGACCAACTCCCAAAAATACAAGCAAACCGTTTCCTATTTTTCCTTTAATTTCGCCGTCAACTTTAACCGACGCATGAGTTACTCTCTGCAATACTGCTTTCATGTTACACTTCCTTTAGTATTTTAATAAGTTATTACGTATATTTATACCGGCTTTTCTGGCTTGTAAATGCTGATATTTTCTGGGTATTCTGTAAAGTACGCCGTCTTTCATTAATTTTGCGCCTGTCTGATGAAAATGAAAATCAACGTTTTTTTCAATGCACTGCTCTCTGATGGATAAAATCCACTCATACTTACAAATCCGTGCATTTTCACCTGATTCACCACCAGCAGAAACCTGTTCGATTCGTTCATTTAAATATTCCGACAAATTAATTTCTTCAATCAGCGGAGCGCATATTATAACCTTATGTTTAATGGGTGCTTCAAGAAATATCGGCAGTCTGAAATCAGCAGTACGCTGACATTCACAGGTACAGCCAATTATTACGTTATCATATCCGTTTCCCCAATCCTCGGGAAGCCCTTCATAGAATCTGTGAATACGCTTGGTAATAATAAAAAAGTCCAGATCTCTGCGCCTTTTTATAATTTGCCATATATCGCTGCGCCATTGGTCAGCTTCGTCGATAAAGAAATCAGAAGTCAAACATGTTGCAACTGCAAAACCGTCGTTCTGAAGTTTCCATTCTCCTGACCTGTCTCTGTTAAGCGGCATATTAAAATTGCTTGTTTTCTCAACCTTTCCGCTGTCTTTACCGTATCTGGAATCTGTACGGTAAACATAACAATTCTGACATCCTTCGCTTATTTTATGACATCCGTGCCATGGATTCCATGACTGCATCAGTTTATCTCCGTTTCTGCAAATATTTTTCCAAGACTGTCATGAATTACCAGATCGCAATATATATCAGCAGAAGTTTCAGTTTTATTTATCAATACCAGCTTGCAGGTTCTTTTTCGATATTGGATAAGTCCGGCAGCCGGATAAACGTTAAGAGAAGTGCCGCCTACTATTAATAAATCAGCGTCTGTAATAGCCTGCACAGATTTTTCAACAGTATTATCGTCAAGTCCTTCCTGATACAAAACAACATCGGGTTTAATAATTCCACCACACTTACAGTGGGGTATTTCTTTGCTTTGACGAATATATTCGGCATCATAAAATTTATGGCATTTCATACAGTAATTTCTGAGTATTGAGCCATGCAGTTCATATACAATTTTGCTTCCGGCACGCTGATGAAGACCGTCGATATTCTGAGTAACAATTGCTTTCAGTTTTCCTGACCGTTCAAATTCAGTCAGTTTGAAATGAGTAATATTTGGTTTTGCGTCAAGGCAAAGCATTTTATCACGGTAAAATCTATAAAATTCTTCTGTATTTTTCATAAAAAAATCATGACTTAAAATTATTTCCGGAGGATAATCATATTTCTGATTATAAAGACCGTCAACACTTCTGAAATCGGGAATCCCGCTTTCTGTAGAAACTCCGGCGCCTCCGAAGAAAACTATATTTTTACTTTCATTTACAAACTGTTGAAACGATTTATTCATTGCTTTCACCTATAATTTTAACGTAATAATGCCTGTTTCTGGGATCGTCATATTCACAAAAATAAACTCCCTACCATATCATTATAACACACGCTGTTAATAATTTCAATATCAATCGAACGAGAAAAAATCTGTTTCTCCAACGTATAACGTTTAGCAGAAAAAATTACAAGCGGCAGAATTACTCCTTGCCGCTTGTAACGATATCAATTAAGTTTAGTTACTAGTTATTTCCAATTAATTATGTTTCCATTGCTGTCTTTTAATGTATAATTACTTAAACTGCCAGTAAAAATAAGTGTTTTATTATTGTACATGTCAACCTCACTGCTGTTCAATGTAATTATTGAATAAATAGGATTTTTGGGAGCGCCCAGATTAATTTTAACAGGAGATGTTGTTGTTGCTGACATATATGCAAATACACCGTTTTCAATTGTAAGGGAATTTACAAATGGAAGGTTTAATTGTCTTAGCTGATTACAATTACTAAAAGCAGATGCGTTTATTTTTGTTAATTGACATACTCCATAGGCATCCGAATCAATATTGAAACTTGTCAATGACGTACATCCTGCAAAAGCACTGGTTCCGATAGTTCTTATATAACGTGGTAAAGTAACAGATTGAAGCTGAGTACAGTTTGTAAATGCACAGTAATTTATTTCAGTTAATCCGTATAAACTGGTCAGATTAAGTGATTTAAGCTTACCACCATAAAAAGCAAAGTTATGTATAGTAGTTACACTTCCGGGTACGGTTATAGTTTCTAGATTTAATAATCCGCTGTTTGCACCGGGTCTGGGGGCATCAGGATAGCCGATTTGTGAAACAGTATAGGATTTATTATCATTGGAATTATATACAATTCCAGGGATACTGAAGTTTTTTACTCTACTATCAATTAATCCCATAAATGAAACGCTGCTGCCATTGATTTTATATGAAGCGCCATTATAAATAAAATCACCATTTATATTGCTATTTATAGGTGAAGTTATATTATATGGATTTAGAACAGCGTGTCCGAGATTACTTGATCCTTTATTAATTATATTCTGCAAAGCCGTTATATCATTTTCATTAATAACACGATTTTCATCAGCGTCTGCGGCCTGTAATGGAAATTCTGCCTTACCGGTTGTCAGGAAGCTCTGAAGCTTGGTAATATCATTTGAGTCGATTTTACCATCCAGATTTAAATCGCCTATTTTACATACTCTTTCAACATGACCATTACGAGCCAAAATTCTTAGTCTGCTTGCAGTTGCCGCATAATATGTTATGCTTCCGGAATTATTATGATATGCTATGCGTGTCTGATCCCAATCGATTTCACAATGACCGTCAGCATTACATTGAGCAAATGTTATATTACTTCCGGAAATACCAGTAATAATAATACTGTGATTTGCTGCAGCTGATTCATATGTGGATATTCGTAAAACATCGCCTAATTGAGGCTGATATAAACTTTTAGTACCGTCTGAATATGTTATATATCCTGTACTATCAATAGGATACCGACAGAATACGCTTGCCTTATAAATATCTGACGCTATTTTAAGGGCAAATGCATAACATTGGGAGTATGTTGTATTATGAGGTTTACCTCTGTCATCAGTATAATGTTCGATTATAATACTGTAATCCGGTTTATAGAATTGAAAATATGTAGTACTATCCATTATATTGCATCGATCGTGATTAGCGCTTCCTTCATATGTTGGTGTACATGGAGTTAAAGAAAAGGAATCTAAATTTCCGCCGTTCCAATAAGTCTGCTGATCATGAGCTGTTTCTGGATATTTTGATTTTTCTTCATTAACATAAGTGCTCCAATTATTTTTAATTTCATTTTGTGTACGAGAGCCATTTTTAAAAACTGTTGGCGGATCAGCTGATACACTAATAAAAGACATATAAGATGCTAATGTAAGTACAGCGCATCCAATTGATAATATTTTTTTCAAACCTTTCATTTTTACCTCTTTAATAAATTTATTTAACCATGGTTATGTTTTAATTATATACCAAAAATTTACAAAAATCAACATAATAATAAAAATTAATTAAATTTGAAGAAATATTTATTTTTTCTTAAATATTATGTGTATAATATTACTATGAATTTAATAGTGCTATCAGGTACATAGTCGTAATTTTGTAAAAAATATGCCTCATATCACGAATAATAACTTTGAATATACAAAAAAAGTAGACAATGAAAAAGAAAAGTGATAAAAGTGATATAATAAAGGAAAACAGCGTATTGTGCCTGACTGCTACTAATATGCATTCGGATATTTTGAAATACAATACCGTATAAGGATTGTGCGGCTAGATTGTTTTTTGATAGTTGTTTTTTGAAAAATACGGATTAACCCAGGAAATGTTCAATCTCATTTTTATGAATCGATAATTCTTGGTATTTATAAATGATAAAAATGACCGTCGAAAAATCGGCGGTCATTTCAGGTTATAACATCAGACAGTGTATCTGTGTTTCTTATCGTCGCATTCAACGAATACGTTTATTTTAACGCAAGACTCATTATCATCATGTTTATCATCGGGACATGATACTATTGGTTCGGACTTAGAACATTTATCGCATTCAACGTAGATATTCAGTTCAACACAGCTTTCATTCTTGTCTTTCATTTCACTTCACCTCCATGTTATATAATATGATTGAAGAGGAAAAAGCGTTACATAATTTATGTTGATATTGGTGCTGGATTTTCTCAATAATATAATGGTATGTTGTACACGAATGTGAAATACAACAAAGCTCGGATACGTTAATTAACAGATATTTTACGGCATTAAAATTGAATTAAATTTAATTTCTTTGACTGTTGCTAACAAACAGCAAAAAAACGAAAACAAACGCCGTTTACAATTTCTTGCAAACGGCGTAGCTATGTGGTTTATGCTGGAGCTTGTGACGGGACTCGAACCTGCGACCTGCTCATTACGAATGAGCCGAATTGCATTTGGTAATTTTGAATAACGTTGAACAAACGGCTTGTTTACGTTGTTTTGTTAATTTGTCGTTTAGTCTTTTTTAGTTGGTTTTAGTTAATTTTTGTTCTATTAGTGCCCTCGTAGTGCCCTCAATTTTTATAGGGCACTATTTTTTTATGCCTGTTTTTTATCCTTTGATTCATGTCGTGTAATTAACATGTCTTGAAGAACATTAGCTGCCTGCTCGTCTGCTTCTGCAATGTAATGAAGATATTTATTAGTGGTCGTAATATCTCCGTGTCCTAAACGTTCTTGAACTTGTTTGATGTTTACGCCGCCGTATAGCAGCAACGTTGCTGAGGTATGACGCAGACAATGAAACTTACGATGCTCTAAATTATTTCTTGCAAGAAATTTAGAAAACCATTTTGACGGTGTATTAGGGTTCATTATTTCGCCATTCCACTGTGTGAATAACCAGTCGTGTTCGTTCCATTGACTACCCAGACGTTTAGCTTGTTTGTCCTTTTCGGCTCTCAGCAGCTTTACAAGGTCAATACAATATGAATTAACAGCAATGGTTCTGACCTCATAATCTTTAGGCGGTTTTGTTGCAACTGGTTGACCTTTTAATTTATATGCTGATCTTTCAATAGTAATTTTATTGGTGTCGGGATTAATGTCAGTGAATTTCAAACCTACCAGTTCGCCACTCCTTGCCCCCGTCATTATGGCGAGCTGTACTAAAACTTGGAATTGCAAATCCTCGTTTTCTAGACAAGACAACATTTCAGCGGCTTCTTGTTTAGTGAAAATTTCTATTTTTGGTGCAACTGATTTTTGAAGTGTAAGTTTTTCGGCATTAGCAGGATTTGAAGAAATTATATCTAACTTAACAGCTTGTTTTAATACTGATTGAAGCACAGCCAATTTTCTTTTTATTGAAGATTGTGCCAATTTTGGGTTATCAATATTAATTGAACCGTCTCTGTTTTGTTTTACATCTCCTGAAAGATACTGGATAAATTTTTGTACATGAACTGATTTGAGGTCAGACAATTTTATGTGCCCCAATAAGGGAATAATTAATTTTTCTATAATACGCTCATAATCCTGATATACTCGTGGTGACAGGACATCTTTTTTTATATCAAGGTATATCTTACAGAATTCTGACAATTTCATATTTTTGTTTTTTCCTATTATACCCTGCTTACATTGCTCCTCAAACATAACAGCTTGCTTGTTAAGCTCCTTTTCAATCTGTTTAGCTGTCATATTGGGAGCGGGCTTGTAGGTCATTTCATATGGTTTTAATTTATTTCCTTTAACATCGTATCCACGAGAAACTCTAATCCTATAAGATATAATTTCGCCGTTTTTATTTTTGCGAGTGCTAATACTTGCCATATCCATTCTCCTTTTTTGTGCAACATGCACTAAAAAACATATTTAAAATTGACATTTTGAAACTTCCGTGCCAGGAAATACAACTTCTGTGCCAAAACTATTGCAATATAAAAATCATCGAGTATAATAATATCTGTAATCTAGATTCGACAAAATTTTAAAGAAAGGGGATAATATTATGCAACACTGGATAAATATTTAAGTGATGAATCTCGTTTTCCCCAAGGAATTGGAATAGTTTTATAAGAATTGCAAGACTCTATAATATTACCTGGTATTTTTTTATTGTCATTTAAAAATATTATTAATTGACTGTCGTCTGCTCTAGTTTTTTGTGTATCTTCCCATTGAAATAATGTCAACAGTACTTTGTCTTTAGTAGGGCTATTAATACTTTTTATAATAGTTTCTTTTTTATCTTTAATTTTTGGCACTAAAAAATCAAATTTATGATTAAAACCTGTTTGACCAACAAAAGACACATCTTGAGAATATATAACATTTTTTTCATTAAAGAAATCCTTAATTTCATCCGCAAAAATAGATATTGTATTACTTCTTGATGTCATATACAAATCATTTATAGCCATCATACATTGAATTAAAGCATGTTTTTTTTGAGGAAAAAAGCTAGGAGTTGTATTAGTATACAGTTCATTATCATCAGAAATTTTAATACCGTACCCATTAACAATTCTTTGAAGTAGTTTTTTTCTTGTTGGTGTTGTAATATCACATCCACAAGTGATTAAATCTTCTATGGTATACCCATCATCAGTTAAATATATGTTATCATTTTTTTCTTCAATATATATTTGTATCCAATCATTATGTCTGTCTAAAAAAGGGGTGGTTATTTCAATGCAATTTTCCAATTCTTTTTCAGTAATACTATTTTTTAGCCATCTTAAATATTCATCTACAAATTTACTCAAATGGGTATCCTCCCTTCAATATTTGTAAATTTTGGATTTACAATTTTGCAGTATTCTAAAAAGTTAATTAATGTTTGAACATTATTATCCTTTTCAATTAAATTATCAGGTACTTCAATTGCGAATTTATCGTCATATCCTTCTTTAATAATGTGTAAATGATTACCTGATACTAATGTTCCATCAGGATTAGTATGTGGTGGACCATTCAGATCTAATCTTAGTAAAACAACGTCCTTTGTGTATCTCTCTTGATATGACATTTTATGTTTTCTTCTTTTACTTTTCCCTGGTGTTATATCAATTAAAAATTTCATTCTTTTATCCAAAGAATACGCTTCTATTATTTCCTTTTCTCCGTAATCAGGAAAAATAAAATTTGATTTATTATACTCTACTTGTTTTAATACATTTAATAGTTCTTCAATTTGTTTTTGAAAAAGCATATTTTGATACTCCATAATATTATATTTCATAATAATCATATCATATTAGGAATTTTTTTACAATTAGAAT
>OGPA01002602.1_pt1 | contig 12603 bp, 16 predicted proteins | sample 1552841 | NCBI WGS metagenome assembly OGPA01 (sample SAMEA2579916, study PRJEB22360) | human gut metagenome | reverse complement strand
TAGATACCCCATAATCAATAATTTTCGTACTTCATAATACGCGCCTGAATGTTATCATCCATAGAAAGCTGATTGCGTACCATCGCCCAGTTAGCAACCGGACGGCCATTCCACTTTTTATATAATTCTGTGATGCGCAAATAAAGCGCTTTTCTTACCGCATCTTCGCTGGGAAAAGACCCTTTTTTGGTAACCTTTCTAAAGCTGGAATTTACAGATTCTATCGCATTTGTTGTGTACATAATTTTTCGAACTGCACTGCCATATTGAAAGAGCTGTTCTATATACTTCCAATTTCTACTCCAAATATCTATCGCTCCGGGATATTGACTCCATGCCTGCTTAAAGCGTTCAAATTCTGCCTCCGCCGCCTTTAAACTTGGAGCGCCATATACTTTCTTCAATTGGGCTGTATACGCCTTATAATCTTTGGATGGAACATACTTGATGGAGTTGCGGATAAGATGAACGATACAACGCTGTATAATGGCATCCTTAAATATAGATTTTGCACCTTCTTCTAATCCGGACACGCCATCCATACTGATAAATAATACATCTTCAACACCTCTGGCTTTGATTTCATCAAAGATCTGCATCCAGTAATGCTTACCTTCTGTTTCTCCAATCCAGAGCCCCAAAATATCTTTTATTCCGTTTACATCATACCCCAGTATTACATATACGGCACAGTTTTTCGTTTCCATGTCCTTGCGGATGGATACATATAAACAGTCAACAAATAAGAACGTGTAGAATTTTTTTAGCGGTCTGTTCTGCCATTCTTCTGCTGTTTCCATGACACGGTCTGTGATAGTGGATATGGTTTCATGAGAAATCTCGAATCCATAGATATCCTCGATTGTTTCTGCTATATCACGCTGGCTCATTCCGCGGGCATACATGGACAGAACCTTATCTTCAATACCGCTTACATCTCTGGTTCTTTTCGGAATAACCTGCGGTTCAAAGGTTGCCTGTCTATCTCGTGGGACATTGATTGGAATTTCACCATAACCGGTCTTTATATTTTTTTGACTATATCCATTTCTGCGATTATCTGTGTTCTTGCAGCCGTGTTCATTCACTTCATAACCTAGATGCTGCTCCATTTCACCTTGCAGCATTGCTTCAAACATCGGACCGAAGATATCTTTTATTGCTTCCTGCATATCTTCTGCTGTTTGGGGCTGATATTCTTCCAGGATCGCCTGTACGATTGGATTTGATTTTCTATTGCGTTGTTTTTTCGATGCCATAATTGCTGTACTCATCCTTTTCTTCTTCCTTTCTGTGAGTGTAACACATCTTGTGCATAAAAATAAAGTGTGCTATTAGTTTTTTTCTAATTTACACACTTTATCTTACACTCCCCACTCAATTTTATTTTTTGGAGGGCTACTGTAATGCTTAAAATATGTATTGATTTCATTGGAGTATCTATAGAATTATTTATTCTTTTTTTATTCTTTCACTCTATTTTTCCTGACGAAAAAAAATTTAGTCTAAAACTTTTAATCACATCAACTATTACTTTTATTTTAACCTTAACACTTTCAACTGTATCACTTAACTTAGTTCAACGAATTCTTTTGGTCTGGACAGCCTATTGTATTTTTTCATTACCATTTCCTGCTGAACTATCTAGAAAAATTTTGCTCTCTTTTTTTCCGGTCAGCATTAACAGTTGTATGGAAATTTTAGCAGGCGCAATTCAAATTGTAATTTATGATTCCATTCAACTCATTATCACCAATAATACTTTACAATATACACAAGGTATTATATTGTCGAAATGTTTATCATTATTATTTATCTTTTTTCTTGTTAAAAGTAGTTATAGTTATTTAAAAACCATATCCAAAATGATTTTAGCCGCATTTGTATTTGTTTTATGTATTAGTACGATATTAGTTCACCAGCTGTTTCCATTATTATTATTGTCTGATGATACCTATCTACATTTTGAATTTTTATTTATTTGCTCCTCTATCGTTAGCATGAATGTTGTCTTTTTTTACATTATCTATTATATTAACAAGCAAGAACAAACGAATCTAGATTATATCCATATTACAAATTCACAAAAAGCTCAAGAAATTTTAACTCGAGAATTAACGAAAAAGCAAGAAGAAACTAATATTTTAATTCACGATATTCATAATAAATTACTTACTTTATCTACATATGCAAAGCAAAAAAATTATGCTAAGCTACTGGCCAGCCTTCAATACTTGGATGAAGAATTACAAACAAATAAAATTTCATTTACTCGTTATCCAGAACTAGATGTTTTACTATATACTAAAATTAATTCTGCCAAGCAAAAAGACATTATTATCACTCCCATAATCTCTGATTTTGAACTTTTTTCAATCAATATTTTTGATTTCAATACAATCATAGGTAATTTATTAGACAATGCCATAGAGGGTTGCAAAATCAACACTGTTACTGGAAGAAAAAATATCAAATTCATTATAAAGACACAAGGAAATTTATTATTCATTATTGTCGAAAATAGTTTAAATGAAAAAATCCATATCACTAAAAATCAACTTATTCCAACAACAAAAAATGATAAAAAATTGCATGGTATCGGGTTGAAAAGTATTCAATATTATGCAAAAAAATACCATGGAAATTTTCACATTGATTCTACCAACGACAAATTTACTGCAATAGTTATGCTTCCACTTGTAAAGTAAAATAATAAATGACTGTGCTGATTGAACATAAATTTGTTCAATCAACACAGTCATTTTTCATTTATTACAATTAAATCAACGAATCTTACAATCTATATTCAGGTTAACAGTCTTTATGTTATACTTTTAAAAAAACAGGCAAGGTTAGATTATATGTTCAAAAAAATTACAACAAAAATTACCAATAAATTATTCACAACTCACATACTAAATGAAGATGATATCCCAATATTTCATTATTGTTTAGAGTCTGTATTACTATTATTTTCTTTCCTTTTGGTGACACTTTTTTTAGCTTACATTACCGATTTTTTATTACCATCACTCTTATTTTTAATAGTATTTTTAACATTACGCAGCGTCGCAGGAGGATTTCATGCCCCAACACCTGAAGCATGTTTTTTATTAAGTATTCTTTCCTTCTGCATATTTCGATATATTAGTTCAATATATCATTATCATCCTATAGTAATGGTGATATATATTTTGGCTTGTATTATTATCTATTTTACAGCACCCATTGAAGCTAAGCAACGGTGTACAAGAGGCAACTAACAATATGAAAAAACAAGTGGTGTGATGGAGTGGAAAAATCATATTTTCCACTCTATCTTTACGCAGTCGCTGGTTGCGCTGATGGAAGAAATCAGACAATCGGCGGCTGTTCTTTTATCGTCAAAACTGATATTGTCCCAATCGTCCAGATAGCCGGACAGCAGTTCAATCTGCTTCGGGGACATGGTTTCAACGGTCAAGTCCGCAATCGCTTTTGAAAGCGTTTGGCGGCGGGTATCAAGTTCTTCGATTTTCTTGTTGGCGTATGCAAGCAAGGTGGCATTTGCCCCGGTCAGCGTATCAAGCAGTTTTTCAATCTCGGCTTCGACCTGTGCCAGTTCTACCTGATGGGCGGTAATCTTCGGGTTGACCGTTTCCTCGCCGCCCCGCAGATGCTTGAACTCTCGGAATTTTTCTCTCATAGCGGCAAAAATGAATTGTTCAAAATCTGCCTTGCGGAGAGTGCCGCATCCGGTACAGCCTTTGTGATCGGAACGCTTGGTACAGCGAAGGTAATCACAGCCGGAAGGGCTATGCGCTACCTTTAAGGCATAGCCGCAACGCCCGCATTTAATTTTTCCGGCAAGCCATGAATTTCTTGCTTTCCGTCCGTTCTGGAAGGTCTTGTTTGCCAAAAGCTTTTTCCGACACCTTAACCATACATCCGAAGTGACAAGTGGCTGGTGGGGAGCGATAACAAGTATCTGGTCTTTCAAGCACCTGTCCTTGTCCTCTTTTACATCCCGGCCTTGGTAGAGGTAGCAACTGTTGTAACCGTCAAAATCGGCGGCGTCATTCACAATGGCTGCGCCTTGGCTCTTGAAGAACTCATACAGTTTCAAATCTGCTTCGGCATAAACAGGATTTCTTAGAAGCTGGGAAAGGAATGTCCGAAAGAGTGACTTTCCGTTTACCTTTATATCCTGTTCCTCAAAATACCGGGTAATATCTCCGAAGGAGGTCTGCGGCTGGGAGTACATGGCGAACATCAGGCGAACAAGGTCTGCTGTTTCCGGGTCGGCAACCATTTTCTTTGTATGGATACCTTCAATCACAGTAGGCTCTAACTGATAACCGAAGGGAGCCTGACCGCTCATGTGAAAGCCTTTCAGACACCGGGAGTAATAGGCATCCGTGACACGCTTCTGTATTGTCTCACGTTCAAGCTGGGCGAATACGATACAGATATTAAGCATTGCCCGGCCCATCGGGGTTGAAGTATCAAACTTCTCCGTGGACGATACAAACTCTACATCGTACTGCTGGAATAGTTCCATCATTGTTGCGAAGTCCAGAATGGAGCGGCTTATTCTGTCCAGCTTGTAAACGATAACACGCTTTACCCGGCCCTTTCTGATCTCTACAAGTAGCTTCTGGAACTCGGGCCTGTCGGTGTTCTTTCCCGAATAGCCTTTGTCCTTGAATACTTTACAACTACCGCCTTTCAACTCGTATTTGCAGAAATCAATCTGGCTCTCAATACTGATACTGTCTTTGCGGTCTACTGACTGTCTTGCATAAATTACATCTTCTCTAATTTCCATGTTGGGCTCCTTTCCTGTGGGAATGGAGCTACCAACCTACAACTATATTATACCATTGATAGCCCCGGACAACAATGTTGTGGAGCATTAGCACCGTTTGTCCCCAGTGGGGCGGTACTTGCTGAACACCTCATACAGACAGCGTTCAATCTCTTTTTTCCGTGTTTCCTTTTCTTTTGGGGAAAGCACCGGCGTAAGACTTTCCAGCACAATGGTTTTCCCCTGAAAAGGAACGGACTTGGTTTCTCTGTGATAAGTAACGGATTGTACCATCAAAGCCTCCTTTTCAAAACAGGGTGTATAAGCCAGCAATTTCCCTCTTGTCCTGTGGGGAAACGTCAAAGAGCGGCACCAGCGAAGGTGCCGCCCTTTGAGCTTTCTCCAGCTTCGAGACAACTTGGCCCGAGGTCAGTAGGAGCTGTTATAGTAATGGTTTGCGGCTTCACGAACCGCACGAATGTCGAATACCTCATAGAGCTCGGCAACGACTTTTTCAATGTCCTTCGGCTGAAAACCACAGTTTTCCATAGCCATGATGGCATAACCCCGGCAGGCATCGTTGCTCCAAGGCTCCGTTACCATATCCTGAATTTCTTTGAATGTCTTTCCCATAGAGAACTCCTTTTCAAAAGCTGGGGAGCCGCACCGGAAGGTTTGGCCTGTCACAAGACAGTAAAGCCGGGGGCTCCCCATGAATTGATACTTCTAAATCAGATACCCGGACGGGTGTAGGCTGTCCACCCCATAGGAATTTCACCTCCCCCCATTCTGATGGCGGGACATTCTCATTGCCTGCGACGGCTCACGGCTTGCAAGACCGCTTCAACGCTCGGACTGTGACTGAAAGCAAGTTTAGATCGGGACACGCACCTTTGCCCGGCAGACCAGCCACGGTCTGCCTACTGCATGGGCTTTATCGCTCGCTCCATTCTCTGACAATGGAGGTCTTTGCGGGCCTGTCGCTTGGGTGCGTATCTTTCGTTATCCGGGTATCCTTTTATTCAATTTTCAAACTGCAAGGAAGGCCAGCGTTTACTTCGGGCCAAGTTGGCCCGAGGCTGTATGCCTTTCGTAAGCCTGTTCAAAAATTGATCTAATTCGGTACAGTTCACAGAGATTTTTTCAAATATTTTTCCATGTTCCGAAGTCCCCGCTCAATGGCAAGGCGCACCACCTTTTCGTTCACGCCCTCGGCTCTGGCAATGTCGGTCTTGCTCATGCCAAGAATGAAGTGGGCGTAGATCCTCTTGGCCTGTTTGTCCGGCAGGCTGGCAATGGCAGCATGGAGCTCTTGCATGGTAACTTTCCGCTCGTAAAGCTCACAAGGAGAAAGTGCAACGAAAAGGGCCTCATGCTCGATACCATCATCCCGGTCAAGGGAATAGTAGGCTTTGTGGCGGTAAGTCCGCAGACGGTAAGCCGCTTCTTTGCGGTCAAACTCTTTGAACATTTCAGCCACATCATCAGTAACTTCGATAAAGCAATCGGATGTATAGAACGGGTAATAGTCCCGCAGATTGATAATAGTCATGTTGACCTCCGTTTCGGTGTTGGGTGGATAAGTGACCGAAACGAAGGCGGCGGGGAGCGACACCGAGGCTGAACTTCGGGCCAAGTTGGCCCGAGGCGGCTCCATAAGAACGTAAAAACGCCCGGGCGGCATAAAGCCACACGGACGTATGAAATGACATTATTGTTTTGGTATTTATTTATTTCATATGTGTAACCGGAATAACCCGGAGGAGGGGGAAGGCTTTTTTTAACTGGTTCAGATTACGGGTACTGTGTAAAATAATGGACATGGCAATTCCTCCCGGATACCGCCATGTCCTTAAAAATGGGCGAGTTTAATACACCCTCCGTATTCTGATTTTTTGAAAAGAAAACGGCGGCTTGAAAATGTTATTTCAAAACCGCCGTAAGGCCACTATATTTTGTTTAGGCGCATGAATACTCAACTGCCACAACAACGGTTTTTTTATTATGCCGTTGGGCAGATTTTTGATTATGAAAGTTGCACTATTTTAATGCTTTTCTAAGAATTTTTATTAACTGGTCAACTTCTATTTCGTCTAAATTTTTTAACACACCACGAAATACTTCATTTTCCACTTCAATGTGTTCCTTTTGTGCTTGGATTCCCAAATCAAGCAACTCTAATCCATATGATCGTTTATCTTGGGGGACATTTTTTTTCCTTATATAATTTTTGTTTTCTAATCTGTTTATTGCGCTGGTTAATGTACTTTTCGGAAGTCCCAGTGCGTCACAAATATTTTTCAAGATGTTATTTGGATTCATTTCAACCGCTTGAAGAATCCCCATTTCCAACTGTGTTAACTCAGAAATAGCCGGATATTTTCCAGATTGAATTTCTTTTTTCATAGACATTCCAATAATATGCCATAGTTCATTTAGTTCTTCAGTTTTCATCCTTGACATAAGTGCCTCCATATTGTACGATTATCGTATAATAATAGTACGATGTTCGCACTAAAATGTCAATACCAAAAGGAGAGATTTATATGAATTTTGAAATTATAAAGGCAACAATAAAAAATGCGCCAGAGATGGGTTATATTCACGCTTGTTCTTGGCAAAAAGCCTATCACAATATTATTCCAGAAAGTATTATAAACACTTTTACTGCCGAACAACGGACACAAGTGTTTGAGCAAGCCCTTAAAACACGAACAGAAGAATATTATTTATTTCAGGTAGATGATCTTCCTGCTGGGATAGCTTTACTGTATAAAAGTCATGAAGATATGTCGGCAAGTGATGAAGGTGAAATATATGCAATTTATTTTCACCCCGATTACTGGGGAACACCTGCTACCCAGTTAGGTTTTCAATTTTGCATAGAGCGATTAAAAGAATTAGGATACAGACAGATACATATATGGGTCTTGGAAGAAAATCTTCGAGCCCGTAAATTTTACGAGAAAAATGGTTTTACTTTTGATGGTAAAACACAAGAAATTATAATAGGAAAGCCATTACTTGAAATTCGATACTCTATGGATGTAAATACTGCAATTTAATTTTGATACGAAATAAAACACTACCTTATATCTGATTTAATTACATTCTCATAATTTAACCCGAAATGTACAATGATATAGGGTGATATGAGAATGAACCAAGATGAAAGACGATTTGACTTTCATGGTTTGGGTTTGGCAATCAAGCAGGCCAGAGAAGAACGGGGCTGGACGCAGGCTTACCTTGCGGAATTAGTTGGTAAAACAGACCGCACGATTATGAGTATCGAAAACAAGGGTCAGCACCCCAGCTTCAATTTATTCTTCCAGCTCGTTACCATGTTCGATATTTCCGTAGACCAGTTTTTCTATACGGAAGGACACCGGGGCGAGGACAGTTGCCGCAAATCTATTGATGTTATGCTGAACTCAATGGACGAGAAAGAGCTCGTTGTTATGAAAGCCACAGCAGAAGGATTGAAAAAAGCAAGAGAAACGGAGGTCAAATAAGAGGGCCTTCGTTTTTCGTATTTATAGGGTCATTTCCGGGGTTCCGCTAAATGGCAAGCAGGGCAACTGTGGCCACAGTTGCTATTTTTGATATTCCGGCCTTGCGGCCAGAACACAAAAATCTGCTTGTTGGGGAGCCTCCCCAAACCCGGCGCTTCGGGCCAACTTGTCCCGAAGTGGTAGCGTCGCTTCGCTCCTTATACGTCACAGTCCCTATCGCTCCTGTTCCTTTTTTCTGCCCGGCTCGGTGTAGCCCAGCAGATAGTCAATATTCGCTTTGACCGTTGTGACCTCCTGCATATCCTGTTTCGCTTTTCGGTACTCGGCATAGAGCTTCTTTTTCTGTTCGGCCAGCTTACGCCCATCCTCTTTGAGTGCGTCTATCTTTGGGAGCTTCGCCCCTCCAAGGATGGCTTTGAAGTCGGCACAGGCCGCCCGGTAAAGCTCTATATCCGCCTCATGTTCCGCAAGGAATTTCCGGCTGTACTTGCTGGCTTTGTACTTTTCAAAGACAGGCCGGGTCTTGGCATACTGTACCGTTGCCGCTTTCAATTCCCGGTTCGTCTGCAAGGCCGCTTCGGTCTGCTTGATCTGGTCGGACAGAGAATGAAACCGCTCTGTTGCAGAAGCCGCTTTTTTCTCCAACTGCTCATATTCCAGAAGGTTGTTGTCCTGCAAATAGGCAAGGGCTGCGGCCATCTGTTTTAGATTGAATACCTTGGCCCACCGTTCATATCCCTGCCCTTTGCCTTGGAGCTTGGATTGAATGTCGATAGCCAGACTGACCCTGCGGCGGCTCTGCCCGGTGCGCTTATGAGAGCCAGCAATAGCCGACTCTATATCGGCCTGACCGTATCCTTTTCCAAGCGTAGAGGCCCGCAGGCGGGTAAATCGTTCCTGACCGGGGGCCCGGAAGCTAATCACACCACGTTGCTGTTTGACCTCGTAGCCTGCCTGCTCCATCAAAGAGAGGAAAGCCGGAAGGTCAGCGGGGCATTTATCAAGAGCGGTGTCAATGGCGATACACAGCTTTTGCTGATAATTCAGCGGCCTGTCCCGGCCCGCCGTCCATTCTCCATAGTGCTTGAACTTCCCCTGACTTTTCAGCTTGGGGTGCTTGACAATGGACAGGCCATTTTCAAGACAGATGGTGTCTGACAACCTCCGCAGAGCTCGGGCAGAGCCAAGGAAATCCCGGTACTTCCGGGAGAAGTCAAGGCTGGTGGAATTATAGTAAATGTGATTATGAACGTGGGCGGTGTCCGTGTGAGTAGTAACGATAAACTGGTGCTTGCCCTTCGTCCAGCGCATAGCCAGCTCGTAACCGATACGGTTGGCTTCTTCCGGTGTGATCTCTCCGGGAAGGAAGGACTGGCGGATTTGATAGCACAGCACATCCTTGTCTATGGTTTGCTCTCGGCCAGTAGTTGCCTTGTACTTGCTTTTCCATAAAAGAAATTCAGCGTCCACCGTGGCCGGGTCGCATTGATAGGAGGATATGTATTTTCCGTCCTCGGTCTTAACCGGATTTTTCCCGTAGTCGGTACAGTCTTTTATGGACTGTGCCACAGACAGGCCCGGTGTGGTCTTGCGCTTCATCAGGCGTGTGGTTGCTATGGTCATCCCTCCTTCCGAAAGAAAACGGCGGCCTGTTCAGACCGCCGCATGGTTGCCGGATACTTCGGGCCAAGTTGGCCCGAGGCTGTCAGCTTGTGATGAAGTCCCGCAGAGTGTAGTTAAGGTACTGCACCCTTGCCAGCAGCCATACCGCCATTGTCGGAAGTCCATACGGAGAGGCCAGAAAAGTAAGGAGCAGATAAGCCGCCGCCCCGATGTACTTCTGGGTAAACAGCAGGGCCACGCCCACAATGGCAAGGAGCACAGACACAAGGCCCATGAGCCATGCGGCGATATGAAGCAGGAACATCATCATTGCAACGAAAACTGTCAGGATTGCCACCACGGGAGCGGCGAAAATCTTTAATACTAATCTCATAGGTTCAGCTCCTTTCTTATCTTTCTACCTCTATTTTACCATGCCAAAAATTCGTGAACAATGTTGTGGACGGTTAGTAAATCTTGTCCCGGGACTTCGGGCCAAGTTGGCCCGAGGCAAGAAAAAAGAGGGGTGCAGACCACACAGGCCGCACCCCTTCAATCATTTCTCCACGATAGCGGAAAGCTCCCCCAGCACAGCGGACACCATTTCCCACATCCGGGCGTAGTCCTGTTTCAGCCCTTCGATTTCCTCCGGGTACACACCGTAGGTATGGGCGTGGACGGCCACCTGATTGAGATTGTTGGAACAGCGTCTTTGCAGGGAAACCAGCTCACGGACAGGGGCAAGGTCAACGTGGAGGATATAGCCATTTAAGGCCATCTTCCGCATATAGGCCCCGGCGTTGGTAATACCGACTTCGGCCATACGCTTCTGTATCTGTTCCAGCTCGTCGGCTGTTACCATCACATGAAGGTGCTTATCCCGCTTGCGGCGGGCGGTCATCGTTCCTCACGTTCCCGGCTCCGTCTGTGGTGGGGCGGCTCCTTCACTCTGTCTAACTCCTTCTTCTCCGGGCCTTTCGGCAGGGGCGAAGGAGGCAGGTTGTTCAAGATACCGTCCAGCATATTGTCATTCTGTTCTGCGGAAAGCTCTGCGGTATGCAGATAGTTGTCCTTCTCGTTCATGCGTCCTCCTTATCTGTCCTCATGGGACTTGTGGTGTCGGGCCTTGTCGGGCTCCTTTGGAGGCTCCGATCTGCGGGCTTCTTGGAGCTTGGCGGTAATGGACGGGCGGGCCCTGTCCCGGTTAGGATTGCCGGGAGCCGGGTGGAGTTCGTAGTCATCTATCTGCTTTTCTGTCAGGGGCTTCAAATAGGCAAGCTCGCCCCATGCCCGGATGGTGCCGCCCTCCACCATGCGCCGCTCGTCAAAGTTGATGATCTCCACCGGGGCATTGCCGGGAGGCTTCGGGAAGGTGCCAAGGTCAACGGGCCGCTGGGTGGAATAATAGCGGTAATAGTCCGGCTTTTCTCTCTGGCTCTCCGGGCGTTCCTGCACATGGAACAGCTCCTTGTAATCGTCAATGCGTTTTAAGAAGTCCTTCTCGGCCCACTTCATTTCATTGTGGTAATGGCCCCAGTAGTAGTCCCTCTGTCCGCTTTCCGTTTCTGTGAACTGCCAAGTGACAAAGGGGTTCGGGGCGGCCTCATTGTGTCCGAGGGCAAAGCCCCGGTCATTGTCAAAGGTCACGGTTTTCAAAATTTCATAGCCTTGGATGGTTTCTATGTGGGTTCCTCCTTTCCAGTCCTCGGGCCAGCTTGGCCCGAGGTGCCATTTGTTACGAAATACCCGGTCAAACCGGGGGAAAAGGTATTAGGATATTCCTGCCCCAAAAACAGGGCCGGAAAGCCCCGGAATACCGGGCTTTTTCAAGGGGCAAATCGTAACAGTCCTACCCGGATTTCAGCCGCTTTTTCCGCATCCGTTCCCGGCTCTTTCGGCGGTTTCCTTCGTCCCTGCACCGCTTGGAGCAGTAGGCTTGCCGCCCCTCGGGGAAGAAGGGCTTGCCGCACACCGCACAAAGCTTGGTATCAGGTGGAAGCCCTTCGTCACAGATGGACGCTTCCAGCACCGGGTCAAGGGGAAGGACGCTCTCCCGGAAATAGCGGCAGTAGGAGCCCGTCCACCATTTCCCCAGCATATAGCAGGAGCAGTCCAGAGGGAGGCACAGGGCCTCCCCGCTGTCATAGTTGGCGCACATCTCCGTAACAAGCCCCCGGATTTTCTTCCGCTCATTACGGGTCAGCTCCCGGCTCATTACTGCCTCGGGCCTCGTCGGCCCAGACTATGCTCTGTTCCTTCGGGCCAACTTGTCCCGAAGTCACCCCGCTCCGTTGTGCCTCCTTTTCCCACAAAGTCCTTCGACTTTGCGGGAGCCCTTCCATCCGAAGTGCGGGGCTCCACAAGGAGGGTGCGGAACTTCTTCCGGCAACGCCCGTTCTGGCCCTTGCACTCCTTCAGATGGCGGCAGCCTGCACAGAGGTCGGAGCCGCCACGCCCCGGACGGGGGATTTCTTTCATCATTCGTTCAAAGGGACTGCTGGTAAAATTCATCTGATTTCCTCCTTTTCTTCGGTTTCGTCCTCCTCGTCCCACGGGGGGCCGTCATCTTCAAACTCGTCATAGTCCGGGTACTCTCCGCCATCGTCCTCCTCGGGCTGGTCAGCCTGCTGGTGTTTCGGACGGTAAATCTTGAAATACCATGCGGCCCCGCCGCCGATACCCATGACAGCCAGCACCAAA
>OGPA01002596.1_pt1 | contig 12626 bp, 12 predicted proteins | sample 1552841 | NCBI WGS metagenome assembly OGPA01 (sample SAMEA2579916, study PRJEB22360) | human gut metagenome | reverse complement strand
AGCGCAAGCGCTCGCCAGAAGGGTTTAAAAAAAAAAACCCCCCCCAGCCGCAAGATCAGCCGTATGGCAAAGCGTGCTAACAAGAACGCTTGATCGCTTTCTGATTGACGAACAAAACCTCTGTACCGGGTTCCCGGCACAGGGGTTTTTGTTTTGCCCGCTTTTCAGGGCACGGCAGCAGGCCGCTCAAAATCGCACAGGGTGGCAAAATCGAACCCCGGTGCCTGCTCCAGAAGCTGCTCCGGCGGCAGGCCGTCGGGCGGCTCGGCCAGCAGCGCCCACGCAGCCCATGCCGTGGGCACCGCCGCCGCAAGGGCCAGCCCCGGCAGCGCCAGTGCCGGGCATGTATGGAACGCACTGCCCGGCGGCAGGGCTGCCACCGCGCACAAGGCCTGTGCAGCCCAAAGCTCCCACAAAAGGGTCGTCCAGCGGTGCTTCATCCGCATCACCTCCTGTTTTGCACAGTTTACCGCAGTGCGGTGGAAAAACAGGGCGAAGGGTGGCGGACAAAGTGACAATGTTCTGGTGTATTTCTTCTTCAGTTCTGGTCGTGACTTTTACCCACCCAGCTGCACACCACGCCGCACACAAGGCTGGTGGTAACACCGGCCGCAGCGGCGGTCAGCCCGCCGGTGAGGATGCCCACAGCACCTTCTTCCTGCAGCGCGGTGCGCACGCCCTTTGCCAGCAGATGGCCGAAGCCCAGCAGGGGAACCGTGGCCCCGCACCCGGCAAACTCGGCCAGCGGGGCATACCACCCAATGGCCGAAAGCACCACGCCCGCCACCACATATCCGGTCAGGATGCGGGCCGGGGTCAGGCCGGTCAGGTCGATGAGCAGCTGTCCCGCCACGCAGATGGCCCCGCCCACACAGAAAGCCCAGAAATAGTTCATCTTACTTCTCCTTTTCCGGCGCACGCAGCTCCACCAGATGCGCCACCGCCGGGATGGTCTCCTTCTGCAAAAAGGTGGTCTGGCTCATCAGGGCCCCGGTGGCTGTGAACAGCACCCGCTTCTGGCTGCCCCGGCGCAGGCGCGGCAGGATGTGCCCGCACAGCACTGCCGCGCAGCAGCCCGGGCCGGAGCCGCCGCTCTTTACGCTCTGCTCGTTTGCATCGAACAGGATGCACCCGCAGTCCACATGGTTTTTGATCAGCAAGCCTTCTGCGGCCAGCAGCTCCCGCAGCAGCTGACTGCCCACCTGCCCAAGGTCGCCGGTATAGATGCAGTCGAACTCCTGCGGTTCGGTGCCGGTATCCTTAAAATAGTGCAGCAGGGTGGAAGCCGCTGCCGGGGCCATGGCAGCCCCCATATTGTTGATGTCCTTTACCTGATAATCCTGCACACGGCCAAAGGTGGCAGCGGCAATGCCAACGCCTTCGCCCTGCGGCTGCAAAAGGCAGCATCCGGCAGCGGTGGCAGTCCACTGGGCCGTAGGCGTGCGCACCGCGCCGTAGCTCAGCGGCGTGCGGAACTGCCGCTCTGCCGCGCAGAAGTGGCTGGAAGCCATGGCCAGCAGATTGCGCACAGCACCGCCCTCGCACAGAACAGCACCCAGCGCAAGGCCCTCGGCCATGGTGCTGCAGGCCCCGAACAACCCGGCAAAGGGCACGCCCAGCTCCCGCATGGCATAGCTGGATGCCGTGCACTGGGCCTGCAGATCCCCGGCAAGGGCCAGCTGCACCTTTTCCTGCGGAAGCGCCGCCTTTTGCAGGCACAGCCGCGCGGCGCGCAGCTGCAGGTATTTTTCCGCAGCTTCCCAGCTGGACTGGCCAAAGCGGTTGTCTGCGCTCAGCTCGTCGAACTCTGCCGCCAGCGGGCCTTCGCTCTCTTTTTTGCCGCCCACCGCTGCACCCGCAGCGATCACCGGCAGTGTCTGGAACAGCAGGGTATCCCCGCACCGGACCGTCATAGGCAAAATTTCTCCTTCGTGGAAAATAGATGAAAAACGTTCCATAAAATGTTGTATAATAACATCATGCTGCAATCTTACGGCACACTTGCCCGTGTTTATGACAGCACAGGCACACCCGCCATGCCCAGCACCCACAGCACCGCGCCGTACACCACCGCCGCCAGCGTGCCGTACACGATCACCGGCCCGGCAATGGTGAACATCTTGGCCCCGGTACCCAGCACCCGGCCCTCGGCCTTGAACTCGATGGCCGCGCTGACCACCGCATTGGCAAAGCCTGTGATGGGCACCAGCGACCCGGCCCCGGCCTTTGCGGCCAGCTTCTGGTACCAGCCCAGCGTGGTAAGCACCGCTGAGAGCACGATCAGGCTGCAGCTGGTCAGGGTGCCGGCAAGGTCGGCTTCCACGCCCATGGCAAGATAGCTCTGGCGCAGCACTTCGCCCAGCAGGCAGATGCCGCCGCCCACGCCAAAAGCCCACAGGCAGTCCAGCCCCAAGGGCGAGTGCGGCCCGATGCGCCGCACCCGGCGCGCATATTCCTGTGCTGTCATTTTCATATTGTTTCCCCTCCGGGCATAGCTTGCCCATAGGAAGCAAACTCTATGCACATCCACCGGAAAGAAGGTATTCCAGATGAATCCGTCTGTCCATCCTCATCACCGCCGCCATCTGCGGCCCGCCGTGCGGCGCGTGCTCACCGTTACCGTCGTGGCCTGCATTGCCGTGGGCGGGGCCTCGTTCGTGCTGCACAGCCGTTCCGCTGTGCCTGCCGCCTCGGCAACTTCCACGTCCAGCGCCTCGGCAGCATCAGAGGCAGAAAGCAGTCTGCTGACCGCCCGGCAGGCGCAGGCCATTCTGGATGATCCCCGCATGGTGCTGGTGAACCACACGAACAAAATGCCGGACGATCATACCTTTACCACCAAGGCGTGCGGCTCGGCCACCGCTGTGAACAAGACCCTGCAGACCGAAGCCGCCGATGCGTTCCTCGCCATGCAGGCCGCCGCCGCAAAGGACGGCGTGACCATCTGGATGCAGAGCGGCTACCGCAGCGTGGACTACCAGAAGAACCTCTACGACCAAAAGACCCAGTATTTCCGCAATAAGGGCCTGAGCGAAGCCGAAGCGAAAAAGCAGGCGGCAAATATCGTGAACCCGCCGGGCTACTCGGAGCACAACTGCGGCCTTGCTGCCGACCTGAACAGCCCGGAGCACACCGACCTGACCGAGGACTTTGAAAACACCGAGGCCTTCCGCTGGCTGAGCGCCCATGCCGTGGAATACGGCTTCATCCTGCGGTACCCCAAAAACGCAGAAGCCGTTACCGAGATCACCTACGAGCCGTGGCACTGGCGCTATGTGGGGCCGGAAAATGCGGCCCTGATCCAGCAGAGCGGCCTGTGCTTTGAGGATGCCGTTGCCGTGCTGCAGAAGCTTGCTGCAGGGGAGAAGATCACCGGTTAAAAATCCGTAAAACCGAGGGGCTTTTCGTTGCATTTTGCACACAGTTATGGTAAGATAACAATAGTCTGCCCTGATGCAGGACCGCTTTGGGCAGCTGCAAAAATGTTTTGAACAAAAGAAGGAATATTTTATGATAAATCGCACAAAAATCTTTACAATTGCTCTCACCGGCGCGCTGGCTGCTGTCGCTCTTACCGGCTGCGGCGGTTCCGCCAGCTCTTCGGCCGCTCCCTCCTCCGTTTCCACCGCTGCTGCGGAATCTCCCGCTTCCAGCGCCGCCGCATCCGCTGTTGTGGACAATGCTGCCGAGAACGGCTCTGATGCACTGGACGGTGTTTTCAATGCTCTGCTGGAAGCCGACCCCATCTCCAACCAGTTCGAGATCGCAGCCATGAACATTGAGTACGATTTCGGCCTGCAGGCAGATGATGTGGTGAGCTACAAGGGCGTGAAGAGCAACGACAACGGCGATGCCGGTCTGGTGCTGGTGCTCGAAGCTGCCGACGGCAAGGCCGAGGACGTAGCCAATCAGCTGGCTTCCTACCAGCAGGATCAGGTGGCCTTCTACGGCAACTACGCCGAGTTTGCTCAGGCGCAGGATAACGTGGAGAACGCTGTCATCGCCTTCAAGGGCAACACCATTGTCATGGTGATCGCATCCAACGAGTGCACTGCCGATCTGGACAGCGCCGTGGACAGCGCACTGGCAGACTGAATCTGGATCCACCCAAGGCCGGTGCCATTTGCGGCATCGGCTTTTTTCGGCTAAAAGGAGGCTGACGCTTTGGTTTTCAGCACCATCATCTTTCTGTTCCGGTTTCTGCCCATCACGCTGGCGCTGTATTACCTTGCGCCCGCAAAGCTCAAGAACACCGTGCTGTTCCTCTGCAGTCTGGTGTTCTACTGCTGGGGCGAGGTACGGTTTTTCCCGGTCATGGTGGCCCTCATCCTCATCAACTACATCAGCGGCCTGTGCATCGAGCACTTCGACCAAAAGCCGGCCCTGCGCAGGACATTTCTGCTGGTGGCCCTCATTGGCAGCCTTGGGATGCTGTTCTACTTCAAATACGCAAACTTTGTGCTGCGCAGCGCAAACGCCCTGCTGGGCACCGCCTTTGCCGAGATCCAGGGCATTGGCACTCTGCCGCTGGGCATCAGCTTTTACACCTTCCAGACCCTTTCCTACTCCATCGATGTTTACCGCCGGGATGTAAAGGCAGAGCGTAATATCATCGACTTTGGTGCCTATGTGGTCATGTTCCCTCAGCTGATCGCCGGCCCCATCGTGAAATACCGCGATGTCTCTAACCAGCTGCACGTATACCGGCACCGCTACAGCCTGCAGCAGATCGAAGAGGGCATGACCCTGTTCACCTTTGGCCTTGCCAAAAAGGTGCTGCTGGCGGATGCCATCGGTGCTTTGTGGACAGACATCATCGGCGTTGCGGACAGCCCTTCCACCACCTTTGTGGGCCTTGCCAATGCATCCACCCCGCTGGTGTGGCTGGGCATCATCGCCTACAGCCTGCAGCTCTACTTTGACTTTTCCGGCTACTCCATGATGGGCATTGGCATGGGCAAGATGCTGGGCTTCGACTTCCCCGCAAACTTCAACTACCCTTATATCTCCGCATCCATCACCGAGTTCTGGCGGCGCTGGCACATGACCCTTTCCGGCTGGTTCCGGGAGTATGTGTATATCCCTCTCGGCGGCAACCGCAAGGGCCTGAAGCGCCAAATCTTCAACCTGTTCGTGGTGGAGCTGCTCACCGGCATCTGGCACGGCGCGAACTGGAACTTTATCTGCTGGGGCCTGTACTACTTTGTGCTGCTGGCTGTAGAAAAGCTGTTCCTGCTGCCCCACCTGCAAAAGGGCAGAGTGTGGCCCCACATCTACACCCTGTTCCTCGTGGTGGTGGGCTGGGCCATGTTCGTGGGCAACGATACGGGCGTAAGCTTCGGTCTGCTGTTCCACAAGCTGTTCGTTCCTTCCGGCGGTGTTTCGCCGCTGTACTTCCTGCGCAACTACGGTGTGCTGCTGGTGGTCAGCATCCTCTGCTGCACCCCGCTCATTGAAAAGATTTGGAACCTGCTCAAAAAGAATGCCGTCACCCGCTGTGCCGCCATTCTGGCGCTGCTGGTGGTCTCCACCGCCTATGTGGTGGGCAGTACCAACAGCCCGTTCCTCTATTTCAACTTTTAAGGAGGCGTGAAGATGGACAAGCATTCCAAAAAATCTTCCTCGCTCCTGCACTACCCGGTGCTGGTGGTGTTCAGCCTGTTCTTTATTGGTCTGTTCGCACTGGACCTTATTACACCGGACCGCGCCTACAGCGAGATGGAAAACACCACCCTTTCCCAGCGCCCGGCGCTGACCCAGCTTTCCGCCAAGGGGCTGAACAGCTACTTTACCGCCTACACAAAGTACGTGAAGGATCAGGTGTTCGGTCGCGATGAGTGGATCAGCCTGCAGAGCGTAGTGGAAACCACCCTGCTGCAGAAGGAGCAGAACGGCGGCATCCTGCTGGGCAAAGAGCACATGATGTTCCCCCGCACCTTCAGCCTGCTGGACAGCGAGAACCGCACCCTGCCCAAGAACACCGCCGCTGTGGAAGCACTGTGCCAGCGCCACCCGGGTAAGGTGGATGTGCTTCTGGCCCCGGCAGCATCGGTCATTTACCCGGAAAACGTGCCTGCAAACGCGCCGCTGCTGGACGAGGATGCCTATCTCGACCAGCTTTCCGCCGCCGTACAGGCCGCCGGAGGGCGCTTTGTGGATGTGCGGCAGACCCTTGCCGAACACAAGGACGAATATATCTACTACCGCACCGACCATCACTGGACGAGCCTTGGCGCTTATTACGCCTACCAGCAGCTGTGCGGTACGCTGGGCCTGACCCCCTTCGACCCCGCCGCGCACACGGCTCTGACCGCCGAAAATTTCTACGGCACCCACTACTCCAAGGCCCGCACATGGAATGCCGTGCCGGATACTATCACCTACTACGACCTGCCGAACAGCCTGACCATCTATAATGTCACCGCTGCAGGTCAGCCCGCAGACGGCCAGACCACCGGCCTGTACGACACGGACAAGCTGAACGTGTACGATAAGTACGCCATGTTCCTGCATGGCAACAACGGCCTGAGCCGCATTGAGGGCGACGGCACCGGGCGCATTCTGGTCATCAAGGACAGCTACGCCAACTGCTTTGCACCGTATCTGACGGCAAACTACGCCCAGATCGATGTGGTGGACTTCCGCAACTACAACTACGGTCTGGATCAGCTGATCGCGGATAACGATTATGACCAGATCCTGGTGCTCTACAGTTTTGACAGCTTCAAGAGCGACCCATACCTCTACCGTGCCGGTGTGGCCGGGTAAACATGGCAGCGCCTTTTCCGCAAAGGAAAGGGCGCTGTTGTTTTATGTCAAATTATTGCAGTCTTTTTTCACAAATTTTTCTAGTTCTTTTCGGAAGTCTCTCCAGTTTTTGCGCACTCTGCCCATTCACCCCTTGCAAAAAATCAACGGGTGTTGTACAATGGCGATATAGAGCAGTTGCTCTTCATCGATGGTTCGATCTGGTGTGAACAGTGCATAGAATGTGCTGATACGATCTTTGATTCAAAGGAGTGTTATTATGGAAAACAAGATCATGATGCCTGCTTCCTACAACGTTCTTTCCTGCGAAGAGATGACCTACACCGAGGGCGGTGCTACCTTTACGGAAGCTCTGCTGAACTGGATTCCGCCCATTGGCTGGTACATGGGTGTTACCGCCATGCGCAACTACCGCAAGAGCCACCCCAACGACTGGCTGGATACCGGTCTGGATGCTCTGAGCCGCGATATGGATTCCAGTGCGCAGAACATGCTGCGTGATCTGGGACGCATCGTCTGGGTCACCGCGACCAGCGCTACCGGCGTTGGTTTTCTGGTCAATGCTGCCATCGTCCTGCTCTGACCCTGCTCATAAGATCCGTCCGGAGAGACCAAAGAACCCTTTACCCGCGGCCTTTTCCGCCAGAGAGGGCCGCGGGCTTTTCATCAAGCAGAAATAAGAAATCGGCTGCCTGAGCACTGTATACCGTCTGAACGGTCTTTTGCCTGCAGAGAACAGCACTGCTTTCCTTTTCCTGCAAGCAACTACTCGCGTCATGCGGCGGCGCGCCCTGCTTTATGAGAACGATCTCCAAGCGCATATCCCGGTTTATTTTTGGGTTTTAAACAGTGCGATCTTGCACTGTCTGGATAGCTTTGATTCAAAGGAGTGTTATTATGGAAAACAAAATCATGATGCCTGCTTCCTACAACGTTCTGTCCTGCGAAGAAATGACCTACACCGAAGGCGGTGCTACCGTCGGTCAGGCTGTCGCTGCATGGCTGTGGCCCGGCTACGCTACGGTTATCGGCATCAACACCTGCCGTGAAGCACGCAAGAAGGATCACGACAACTGGGTATCCAACGTCTGGAGCGATATCAAAGCCGACTGCAAGGGCAATGTGACCAACACCTTCTACCATGCCGGCATGATCTTCTGGAATGCTGCATCGACCATCAGCAGCTTTGGCCTTTCTGCCGTTATGTCTCTGGGCATCATCTACTTCTAATTTTCAGGAGTACACCAAAGGGCTTTTTGCGGCGGCTCTTCAACGGAAGAGCCGCCGCTTTTTTTATCAAACCTAAAAAAGGAGTTTTGCTTTATGACGAACGCCATTACTTATCCTGCTGCATACAATGTTTTGTCCTGCGAAGAAATGACCTACACCGAGGGCGGCGTAGGTGTTGTGGAAGCCGCCATGGCATGGTTCCCGCTGTACGGCTGGTACAAGGCTGTTTCTGCCATCCACGATTACCGCAAGGCAAATATCAACTCCAACTGGGTGGAAAACGGCATGAACGCTCTGGTTGCCCATGCTGAAAAAAGCCCCACGAACACCATCCATGACATCGGCTGCAGCTTCTGGTTCATTGGTTCCTGCGCAACCATCATCGGCCTTGTGCCCAACGCCCTGTTGATCTTCGGCAACTAAGTCCCGGTCTCTGTTCTGAAAAAGCAAAAGCGGCGGCACCTCCCGTTTGGGAAGTGCCGCCGCTTTTTATGTTATGCGGTTTTCAGTCTCAGTTGTTGAACATGTCCTTCAGCTTTTTGAAGAAGCCTTTGCGCTTTTCGTAGTTTTCTTCTTTCAGGGTGCCCTCGAACTTCTTCAGGGCCTCCCGCTGGGTCTTGTTCAGCTTCTTGGGGATCTCCACCTCGCACTTGACGTACATATCACCGCGGCCGCGGCCATTCAGGTACTGGATGCCCTTGCCGCGCAGGCGGAAGGTGGTGCCGCTCTGGGTGCCCTCGGGCACGGTGTACTCCACCTTGCCGTCAATGGAGGGCACCTGCACGGTGTCGCCCAGCACGGCCTGACTGTAAGTGATGGGCACGGTGACCCACACATCGTAGCCGTCGCGCTGGAACACCTCGCTGGGGCGCACCGTGACCATGACGATCACATCACCGGAGGGACCACCGTTTGCACCGGCATCGCCCATGCCGCGCAGTGCAAAGCTCTGGTCGTCGTCGATGCCCATGGGAATGGACACCTCCAGCGTCTTTTTAGCAGCCACCTTGCCGCTGCCATGGCAGACCTTGCAGGGATTCTTGACCAGCTTGCCCTTGCCGCCACAGCGGGAGCAGGGCTGCTGGGTCTGCATCACGCCAAAGGGGGTGCGCTGCTGACGGATCACGAAGCCGCGGCCGCCGCAGTCCGGGCAGGTCTGCTGACGGTTCAGCGTGACCTTTTTGGCGCAGCCGTGGGCGGCCTCCTCAAAGGTCAGGATCACATTGGCCTGAATGTCATGGCCCTTGCGCGGCGCGTTGGGGTTGGAGCGGGTCGAGCCGCCGAAGCCGCCAAAGCCGCCGCCGAAAATATCGCCGAAGATGTCGCCCAGATCGACGCCGCCGGTGCCGCCGAAGCCGCCAAAGCCGCCACCGTAGCCGCCGCCGGTCTGGCCGGCCCCATAGTTGGGATCGACCCCAGCGAATCCGAACTGGTCATAGCGCTTGCGCTTGTTCGGGTCGGAAAGAACATCGTTGGCCTCATTGACCTCCTTGAACTTTTCCTCGGCGTCCTTGTCGCCGGGGTTCAGGTCGGGGTGGTACTTTTTGGCCAGCTTGCGGTAGGCGCTTTTGATCTCGGCATCGGTGGCGTTTTTGCCGATCCCCAGCACCTCGTAGTAATCACGTTTTTCTGCCATAGAATCTATCCCCTCTATTTATGGGTTGTGAAAAGGCTTCCCCTTGCGGGGAAGCTGCCCGCGGAGCGGACTGATGAGGTGAGACCTGCCGGATATTACCCGCAAACAGGCAATCCCGGCAGCTTGGCCCTCATCCGGCCTTGCTTCGCACGGCCACCTTCCCCCGCGGGGGGAAGGCTTTATTTTAACTTTCTCTATAACCCCCAAGGGCCGCCGCCGGGTTTGCCCAGCGGCGGCCTTATTATGGGTTTGTTACAGCTTAGACCTCGTGGAAGTCGGCGTCAACGGCGCCGTCGTCCTTCGGCTGCGCACCGGCATCGGGGCCGGGCTGTGCACCGGGCTGCTGGCCCTGTGCCTGGGCGGCCTGCTGGTAGACCTTCTCGCTGATGGCGTAGAAGGCCTTCTGCAGGTCATCCTGCTTTGCCTTGATGTCATCAACGCTGCCGGACTTCAGGGCTTCCTTCAGGGCAGACAGCTTGGTCTCGACCTCGCTCTTTTCCTCGGCGGAAACCTTGTCGCCGAACTCGCCCAGTGCCTTCTCGGTCTGGAACACCATCTGGTCGGCGTTGTTGCGCACATCGACTTCCTCGCGGCGCTTCTTATCCTCGGCGGCATACTGCTCGGCGTCCTTGACAGCCTTGTCGATGTCGTCCTTGCTCATGTTGGTGGAAGCAGTGATCGTGATGCTCTGCTCCTTGCCGGTGCCCAGGTCCTTCGCGCTGACGTGAACGATACCGTTGGCATCAATATCGAAGGTGACCTCGATCTGCGGCACGCCGCGGGGAGCCGGAGCGATGCCGTCCAGATGGAAGGTTCCGAGGCTCTTGTTGTCGCGGGCAAACTCACGCTCGCCCTGCAGGACGTTGACCTCAACGCTGGGCTGGTTATCAGCCGCAGTGGAGAAGATCTGGCTCTTCTTGGTGGGGATGGTGGTGTTGCGGTCAATGATCTTGGTGCAGACGCCGCCCAGAGTCTCAATGCCCAGGCTCAGCGGGGTAACGTCGAGCAGCAGCAGACCCTTGACGTCGCCCTGCAGAACGCCGCCCTGGATGGCAGCGCCGACAGCAACGCACTCATCGGGGTTGATGCCCTTGAACGGCTCGCAGCCCAGCTCCTTCTTGACAGCGTCGTAGACGGCAGGGATACGGGTGGAGCCGCCGACCATCAGGACCTTGGCCAGGTCGGAAGCCTTCAGGCCGGCATCGGCCAGAGCCTTGCGGACGGGGGTCATGGTGCGCTCGACCAGATCAGCGGTCAGCTCATTGAACTTAGCGCGGGTCAGCGTCATGTCCAGATGCTTGGGGCCGTTGGCGTCCGCGGTGATGAAGGGCAGGTTGATGTTGGTCGTGGTCGCGCTGGACAGCTCGATCTTGGCCTTCTCGGCAGCCTCCTTCAGGCGCTGAGCAGCCATCTTGTCCCTGCGCAGGTCGATGTTGTTCTCGCGCTGGAAGTCCTCGGCCATCCAGTCGATGATGCGCTGGTCGAAGTCATCGCCGCCCAGGTGGGTATCACCGTTGGTAGCCAGAACTTCGGTAACGCCGTCGCCCATCTCGATGATGGAGACATCAAACGTACCGCCGCCGAGGTCGTAGACCATGATCTTCTGGTCGGCTTCCTTATCGATGCCGTAAGCCAGAGAAGCAGCCGTAGGCTCGTTGATGATACGCTTGACGTTCAGGCCGGCGATGGTACCGGCGTTCTTGGTAGCCTGACGCTGGCTGTCGTTGAAGTAGGCGGGGACGGTGATGACGGCCTCGGTGACAGGCTCGCCCAGATAAGCCTCGGCGTCAGCCTTCAGCTTGGAGAGGACCATAGCGCTGATCTCCTCGGGGGTGTAGTCCTTGCCGCCGGCATGGACCTTTTCAGCCGTGCCCATCTTACGCTTGATGGAAGAAATCGTGTTCTCGGGGTTGGTGATGGCCTGGCGCTTTGCGACCTGGCCGACCAGACGCTCGCCGGTCTTGGTGAAGCCGACGACAGACGGGGTGGTGCGGGCGCCTTCGGCGTTCGCGATGACGACGGGCTCGCCGCCTTCCATAACGGCGACGCAGCTGTTGGTAGTACCTAAGTCAATACCGATGATCTTGCTCATAAATAAAACTCCCTTCAAATTTGCTTTGAATGCAGTGAATGTCAATTTATATGGAAACGAATCATTTGATTCGGTTCGACGTGTTTTCTTGGCTCCCTCGGCGAGGGAGCTGTCGCCGCAGCGACTGAGGGTGCGAGCCTTCCGGAAGGCTCTACCCCTCCGCCCTGCGGGCACCTCCCCTGCAAGGGGAGGCAAGTAAGCGGTGCGTTATTCTGCGACGACGACCATCGCGTGGCGGATGATCTTGTCACCGATCTTGTAGCCCTTCTGGAAAACCTGCACGACGCTGCCGCTCTCCTGCCCTTCGGCGGCGGGGACCTGCTGGACGGCGTTCATGAAGTTGGGGTCAAACGGCTGGTTCAACGCCTCGATCTCGGTGATGTGCAGCGTTTCCAGAGCCTTGGCGGCCTTGTCCAGCGTCATCGTGACGCCCTTCTTGTAGTTCTCGTCCGCGCAGGCGGCGTTGGCGGCCATGTCCAGCGTGTCCAGGATGCCCAGGATCTGGGTCACAGCGTGGGACACACCGTCGTTGAACTTCTGGTCAGCCTCGCGCTGGGAGCGCTTGCGGTAGTTGTCATACTCGGCAGCGGTGCGGAGCAGCTGGTTCTTGAGGTCGGCGTTTTTCTTTTCCTCCGCCTCCAGCTTGGCCTGCAGGGCCGCGGTCTCGTGGTGGTGATGCTTGCAGTCGTGCTTGCCCTCGTTCTTTTCCTCGGTCTGAGGGGCCTCTTTTTCAGGGGCCTCCTGTGCGGGGGTCTCGGGCTTTTCAGCAGCCGCTTCCGTCTCCGGGGCGGTCTGTTTCTTTTCTTCTTGGCTCATTGCGGGTCTCTCCTTCTTCGTTTATTGGCCCTGCCCGGCCATGCTCTGCCCCATTCTGGCGGCAAAGTAGTCCAGGATCGGCAG
>OGPA01002595.1_pt1 | contig 12632 bp, 13 predicted proteins | sample 1552841 | NCBI WGS metagenome assembly OGPA01 (sample SAMEA2579916, study PRJEB22360) | human gut metagenome | reverse complement strand
TGGCAGGCACCTCCCATTTACACATCATTGAACGGTGGAGTGTTCTTTTAAAGCAGTGTTTCGTATAATCTATATATCACATTTTGCAGAAGATTGCAAGCTTTTTATACGCTTTTCACGAGATTCAGCACAAAAAATGAACTCCCCTGAAGGCAAAATATTCACATTCCATGGTTCTATGAAAGCACCCGGAGGAATTGTGTCATTTTGACACAATTCCTCCGCTCACCGTGCCCCCTCCACCGGCTTCAGTGCACTTTTGCGGTATTGCAGAGGGCTTTACCCGGTGGCTTTTGCAAAGCGGGTGGAAAAATTGCTGGCATCCCCAAAGCCTACCTTCTGTGCAATTTCGCTGACGCTGTGGTCGGTGAGGACAAGCAGTTCCTTTGCCTGTGTGATGTGGAAGTTGACCAGATAATTATACGGTGTCGTGCCCATATACCGCCGGAACAGCCGCAGAAAATAGCTTTTGCTCATGTGCGCCTCTGCCAGCAGGTCGGCAAGGCAAAGTTCCTGCTGGTAATTTTTGCGCAGGGTCTCCGCTGCCTGCAAAATGACCTGCCGTGCGCTGGTGGTTTCAGCCTGTGCAAGAATGCTCTGCGCACACAGCGCCAGCATCTCGTGGAGAGCCAATCCGGTGGTCACCATGCTGTCCACGGTGCTGAGTACCACATGGCTTTCCCCCTGCTCGATGAGCCCCGCACCACGCAGGGTATAAAACAGAAGATATCAGGCTGCCATCTGGGCACAGCACGGTCTGTTTGCCTCCGGCCCGGACTTTGACATCACCTTTGGTCTGGTCCACACCATTGAAAAGAGCGCAGAAATTTACGTCAAGGTGCTCTCCATGGGCGGCGGCATCATCCGGCAGACCATCACCGACGACGACCTCCGTGCCATTGCCCACGACTTTGGCGTGACCCTGAACGAGAAGTTCCTCAACTGAGCCATTCTCCCCCATTTTTCTTCTTCATAGCAGAACAGGCATCCTGTCCGATACCGCCAAACGGTAACGCAGGATGCCTGTTCTGCTTTATGTTTCCCGGAACTCCATGGGCGTTTTTCCGGTGACTTGCTGAAAGACCGCGCTGAAATAATTGCGGGTGGCAAAGCCAAGCTGCTCGGAGATTTCCCGGACGCTGAGCGGTGTGCTTTTCAGCAGAACTTTCGCACGTTCGACCTTTGCAAACTTCACATAGTTCGTGACGCTCAGACCCGTTTCTTCCTTGAATTTGTGGGTGAGGTAATATTCCGTGTAGCCCACCAGGGCAGCAAGATCTTCTGCTACGATCTTTTTGTCCAGATTCATCTCGATATAATCCACACATTTCTGGATCTGCATACTGAGGTTCGGGTTCGTCCGGTGCTTGTGGACACGCCGGATGAAATCATCGTACATCATCATTGCAAGCGGGTGCAGCTCATCCAACGATTTTGCCGCTTCTGCCGTCTGAATGTAGCTGTCCCCCAGCGAGTACGCCTCCTCCGGGGAAAGACCGCCCTCAATGGCGGCACGGCACACCAGCGAGGTGAACACGATGACGGAAGTCTTACTCTGGCGCAGAACATCGCTGCTCTGCACCGGCACGCCTGCACTCATGCTCATACTGTTGGAAAGCGCCTGCTTGTAATTCAGGTCTCCGGTGCGGACCATTTGCAGCATTCCCTGCTCCGCCATCCAGATCTTATGCCGGTCATGGGGAATCGCATCGCTTTTCAGCCGTTCGTCCTGTGCTGCACTGCTGTTCACATCGCTCAACTCCAGCCGCTGCCCGGTCAGGCAGTAGTGCATCATCAGCAGATAGCGGTTCATAATGGTGTTTTGCAGGGTAGGAACTTCTTCAAGGGCTTTGTAAAGTTGGATCGTCCATGCCACACTGATCTCCAGCTTGCTGTAATATTTCAGCCCTTCCTCGATCCCGCGCATTGTCACATCCCGATGGAACACCGGCCCGATGACCCAGACACGCTTCAGTTTTCCCTCTTCCTTTTCAAAGGCTGTGCCCCACAAAAGACCCAATGCCGTCCCCAAGGTAACGGGTACATCGTTCCGATTCCCATGCTCCAGCATCCGCTGTTTGCAGCCGAACAATTCAAACGCACTGGCAAGAAATGCTTCGTCCGGGCAGTTGCTCCGCAAGAGCTTCCCCTGTGCATCATAGCACCATGTATATACATTTCCGCCGCACTGGACAAGCTCGGAAAACAGCATCATATTCTGGAGAACATTCATGCGTAATCCCTCCGGCTCATTGATAGAAACAGTATATCATACTTCCGCCGTTTTTTCTACCGATGCCCGGAGCCCCCTCTCGAGCCCCGCAATACTCCCCCAGCACCGCAAGGCTGGGCTTTGCGGTCCGCTCCATGGTTTCACGGTTCACGGCGATCAGGCCGAACTGCATGGCATAGCCCTTCTGCCACTCAAAGTTGTCCATCAGGCTCCAATGGAAGTAGCCCTTCACCGGGATGCCGTCGGCGATGCAGTGCTGCACGCCATCCAGTGCCTGCCGGATAAATGCCACACGGCGGGCATCATCGGCAGTGGCAATGCCGTTTTCGGTCACGATCAGGTCGCCCTTGAACTCCTCTGCCACCTTGCGAATGACGTGTTCCAGTGCCTGCGGATAGAACTCATACTCCATCTGGGTCAGTTCTGCGCCCTCCGATGCCGACAGCTGCCCCTGCGGGCCATAAAGGGTGCGGGTATAGTTCTGCACACCCAGGAAGTCGTCCTCTTTGATGTAAGGCAGATAATGGGTGAACTCCTCCTGCCATGCGGCCTGGGCAAAAGCTTTGCCGCCGGGCTGTGCCTGCAAGTCGTGTAGTGAGAGGGTCAGGCCCACCTTGACCTGTGGGCAGATGGCTTTGATGGCATCCCGTGCGGCTGCATGGGCACGCCGCACCAGCAGATCGCCCTCCGGGGTGCGCTCGCTGACAAAGATCTGCGGCTGGGGCGTGCCGAACACCTGTGCATTCTCCATGGCGGCAAACTTCATGTTTTCCATCATCTTCTGGAAATTCATGCCCACCTGCACCGTACCCTCGGCAGACTTTCCGGCCGATGCGGCATTTTGGGCTGCCTGTTCGGCCATCAGGCGGAACCGCTTGGAAATAGTGGCCAGCTGCAAGCCCATGTTGGCTTCGTTGATGGTGCAGACATAGCACAACTCGCTGCCCAGCTGCTCCATGACATAGACTGCATAGTTCTTAAAGTCCTCTACGGTGGACTCCGCTTCCCAGCCGCCCTTGCAGATGAGCCACTTGGGGCTGGTAAAGTGCAACAGGGTGACGATGGGTTCTACGCCGTGCGCTTTGCAGCAGGCGATCACCTTGCGGTAATGCTCGACGGCTTCCGGGTCGAACTTTCCTTCCTCCGGCTCCACCCGTGCCCACTCGATGGAAAAGCGGTAAGCGTTCAGCCCGGCATCGGCCAGGAGCTTGATATCTTCTTCGTACCGATGATAATGGTCGCAGGCAATGCCACTGGGCTCCGTAAAGCTGGAATGGGGCAGTTGCTCCTGTGCCCAGTAGTCACTATTTATATTGTTGCCCTCCACCTGATGGGCTGCTGTTGCAGCTCCGATGAAAAAGCCTTTTTCAAATTTCTGCATGATGGTTCTCCCCTCCTGCGTGTTACTTGTTAAGACTATTGTAGCAGACCTGTTTTGCCCCTATGGGGTAATAAATCGTGAAGTCGGGCGTAAATTCACGAATCACAAATTATTGCACGAATTTTTATCCTTAATTCAAATTTTTTGTCTGGCAGTACCTATTGCATTCTGTTATTCTGGTGTCAGAAAAAGCAGAACTCAGTTCACACAAAAAGGAGGAAAAACATTATGTTCCAAAAGAAACCCAGTGCCAGTGAGGTAGACGACGTCCAGTACCGCCGCGCCAAAACATGGCAGATCATCTGCTACGCCTGCAACGCCTTTGTGGGCATGAGCGTCTACTCCCTGATCGGTATGGCAAGTTATTCTGCCAGCATCGGCTACGGCATCACCACTGCAACCGTTGGCATCATCCTGATGCTGGCCCGCATTCTGGACGCCTTCACCGATCCGATGCTGGCATTCGTCTACGACCGCGTCAACACCCGTTTCGGCAAGCTGCGCGTTCTGCTGATCAGCGGCTACCTGATCGAAGCGGTGGGCCTGCTGTGTATGTTCAACCTGTGTTCCAGCAAGGGCTTCGGCCTGCCGGTGTTCGTTTTGACCTACATTATTTACATCATCGGCTATACCGTCAGCAACATGACCATCCAGACCCTGCCGGCTATTATGACCAACGATCCCCGCCAGCGTCCCACCATCGGTGTCTGGACCACTGCGCTGAACTACTTCGTGCCCATGGGCATGAGCATGCTGGTCTACACCGTCATCCTGCCCAAGTGCGGCGGCACCTTCAATCAGGGCTTCCTCAGCACGGTCTGCACCATCGTCCTGATCATTGCCGGCATCGGCACCCTGATCGTCTGCGCCGGCATCTCCGCCTACGATAAGCCCGAAAACTTTGAGGGCATCAGCAAAAATCACGAACCGCTGAAGGTTGCGGATATTCTTGAGGTGTTCAAACACAACAAGCCCCTGCAGTGCTATGTTGCCTCCCACGCTTCCGATAAGCTGGCACAGCAGGTAGGCAGCCAGGCCATCATCAACACGATGCTGAACGGCATCCTCATCGGCAACATGGGTCTTGCTACCACCCTTAGCATGATCAGCATGGTGCCTTCCATCTTCTTTGCGGCCTTCGGTGCAAAGTATGTAGGCAAAAAAGGCAGCAAGAAGGGCATCGTGACCTGGACCTGCGTCAGCATGGCCATCACCTCTGTGCTGATCCTGTTCTTCATCTTTACCGATACTCGTCAGATCGGTGTGATCGGCAGCTGGAACATGATCGTTTACGTCCTGCTGACCCTGCTGCAGAACGGCTCCAACATGTGCATCACCACCTCCAACAACTCTTACATGGCTGATACCATCGACTACGAGCTGGACCGCAGCGGCCGTTATATCCCGGCGGTTGTCTCCGGCACTTACAGCCTGATCGACAAGCTCATCACCTCGGTGGCTGCTGTCATCGCCACCGGTGCCGTGGCCATTCTGGGTTACACCACCACCATGCCCCAGCCCACGGATGCCTACACCTCCGGCATCTTCTGGATGACCCTTGCCATCAAGTACGGTCTGCCGATGCTGGGCTGGGTCATCACCCTGATCGCCATGCCGGGCTGCCCGCTGACCAAGGAAGAAATGGTCAACGTCCAGAAGCGCATCGCTGATAAGAAAGACGCCCTTCGTCATGAAGTAATTGCAGAACATATGCAGTAACACCCTGCAAAAACCGAAAGGGCTCATACTCTCTTTCGGTTTTTGCTGATTTGATCTATCTTTCACAAAGGAGTTTTTACCATGAGCAAGACCATCCTGCTGAATCATAGCAACTGGCATTTTACCAAGGAGAACACCGGCATCCCCACCGCCATTATGGGTGAGGCCATCACCCTGCCCCACACCTGGAATGCGGTGGACGGTCAGGACGGCGGCAACGATTACTACCGCGGCACCTGCTGGTATACACTGGCCCTGACAAAGCCCGCCATCCCGGCAGGCGGCAAGGCTGTTTTGCAACTGGACGGCGCAGCCATGACCGCCGCCGTTTACCTGAACGGGGAAAAGCTGGCCGAGCACAAGGGCGGCTACTCCACCTTCCGGGTGGACCTGACCGACCACCTCAAAGAGGAAAATCTGCTGGCAATTTCCGTGGACAACCGCGACAACGGCACCGTGTACCCCCAGAAAGCGGACTTTACTTTCTACGGCGGCATTTACCGGGATGTGACCCTACACATCGTCCCGGCAGAGCACTTTGCCCTGCCCGCTAATGGCGCACCGGCACTGAAGGTGACCCCCATCGTCACCGACCTTTCCGCCAAGACCTCCGAGGTCACCGTGGAAGCCGCCGTGGTGGGCGCACAGACCGTGACCTTTGCACTGGAGGGTCAGACCCTCACCGCCCCGGTGGAAAAGGGCACCGCAAAGGTTGTTTTCACACTGAACAACGCCCATCTGTGGGATGGCGTGGACGATCCCTTCCTCTACACCGTATCTGCCAAGCTGGACAATGGCGAGGAGACCTCTGCCCGGTTCGGCTGCCGCAAGTTTGAGATCGACCCCCAGAAGGGATTTCATCTGAATGGACGCAGTTACCCGCTGCGTGGTGTTTCCCGCCACCAGGACCGTAAGGGTATGGGCAATGCCCTGACCAACGAAATGATGGAGGAGGATATCTCCATCATTCTGGAAATGGGCGCTAACACCATCCGGCTGGCACACTATCAGCACGCACCGTATTTCTACGACCTGTGTGATGAAAAGGGTCTTGTCATCTGGGCAGAGATCCCCTACATCACCATGCACATGACCAACGGCCGTGCCAACACCCTGACCCAGATGGAAGAGCTGATCGTCCAGAACTACAACCACCCCTGCATTGCCGTGTGGGGCCTTTCTAACGAAATCACCGCTGCTTCTGCTGTCAACGAGGATCTGCTGGAAAACCACCGTCTGCTGAACGAGCTGGCGCACAAGCTGGACCCCACCCGCAAGACCACCATGGCAAACGTGTTTATGCTGGAGACCACCAGTCCTATTCTGGAAATTCCCGATGTGAACAGCTACAACCTCTACTTCGGCTGGTATCTGGGCGAATTGGAGCAGAACGACGAGTTCTTTGACAAATACCATGCCGATTTTCCGGACCGCTGCATCGGCTTTTCGGAGTATGGCGCAGATGCCAACCCCCAGTACCAGAGCAGCCACCCGGAAAAAGGCGACTACACCGAGAGCTACCAGTGCGTTTACCACGAGCACATTGCAAAGATGATTGCCGACCGTCCTTGGCTGTGGGCGACCCATGTGTGGAACATGTTCGACTTTGCCGCCGATGGACGCGATGAGGGCGGCAAGCATGGCGAGAACCAGAAGGGACTTGTCACCTTTGACCGCAAGATCAAAAAAGACCCCTTCTATCTCTACAAGGCCTATTGGAGCAAGGAGCCGTTCGTGCACCTGTGCGGCAGCCGCTATGTGGACCGCGCCGAGGATGTGACCGAGATCAAGGTCTACTCCAATCTGCCGGAGGTCTCGCTGTACAAGGACGGTCAGCTGGTGGAGACCAAGCAGGGCGACAAGGTGTTCACCTTCCAGCTGCCCATTACCGGCAAGCACAGCATTGAGGCACGCTCCGGTGAGCACAGCAGCGTGATCCTGGTGAACAAGGTGGACGCCCCCAACCCGGATTACGCCATGGACAACCGCAAGAACGTGACCAACTGGTTTGACGGCGAGCTGGACGAAAGCTGCTGGTCGGTGAAGGACAACATGGCTGCCGCCATGGCAGACCCGAAAGCCGGTCCCATCCTGAAGCAGATCCGGGAAAAGGCCGCTGCTTCCCGCGGAGACGTTGCTGCCGCCGTGAAGGACAATCCGGCTCTGGTGGCCATGATGGAGCGTGCCATGCAGCGGATGACCATTCAATCCATGCTGATGCAGGCGGGCACTTCGGAAGAGGACATCAAGCAGCTGAACCGTGTATTGCAGGGCATTTCCAAGGATTGATTCGATAAAACGAACCTATTGTAAGAACTTCCAGCTCAGTGCAAAGTATCTAGCACAAAAATTCTGATCTGCCATTTCCTCATCATTTTTCTTCCTCATTGTCCCCCATAAAACACAACGCCCCGCACCGGTTACTCCTTCCGGTGCGGGGCGTTATGTTTTGCGGGGAATATTTTTGCGTTACAGGGTATAGGTTCCCGGCTGCAAGGTCAGGTTTCTGCCATCCGGGAGGACAACTTCTGCGGTCAGATTACAGGGCACGGTGATAGTGTAGGTCACGGCATCGCCTGCATACTGCCAACCGCTTTCAATACGCCCCACCGGGGAATCGTACACCGCTTTTGCCCAACCCAGTGCAGGGTTCGGGGTTGGGGCGATGGTCAGGGTCTGACCTGCCAGATGGATGCCGCACACGCCGCCGAACAACCAGCCGCAGATGGCACCGTAGGAGTAATGGTTCAGGGATTTGCTGGGGTGACCATTGGTGTCAATGCCCGTCCATGTCTCCCAGACGGTGGTAGCACCCTGTTTGACCTCATAGAGCCAGCTGGGGGCGGTATCCTGCAGCAGCAGCTTGTAAGCGGTGTCCGCATGGCCATACTTTGCCAGCACCTCACAGAGGAAGGGCGTGGAAAGGAAGCCGGTGTTCAGGTGATAGCCGTTTTCCGCCACTATCCGGTTCAGCGTATCCGCAGCAGCCTGGCTCTCCTCCTGGCCCAGCAGCGCAAAGGCAATGGCACGGACGTATTCACACTGCCGGTCGGATGTGATTTTCCCGTTATCCGTAAAGGCTGCACGATAGGCAAGGCGGGCTTTTTCTGCCGTGTCACGGTACTGCACTGCGTCCTCTGCCTTGCCCAGAGCCTGTGCAATTTCTGCCAGAAGCCGCCCGGAATAAGCCAGATACGCCGTACCCACGCTTTTGCGGGGGTTCATCATCGCCTGCATGGGGGTAATGCCCGCTCACACCATTCGCCGTAGTCCAGACCGTTCAGCACCGTATGCAGAAAGCAGCACTTACCAGATCTGTGTTGGTGCATCCAGCCGGAATCTGCGCCTGACCGGTTGGATGGAATGGCAGGCAGCTCAGCCGCTGCCGGTACACTTTACCACAGCCTCCACCCTGAAGCAGGTCATGACCCACCCGGTCGGTGCTGCGATCATCGGACCGATCCTGCAGCGCATGGCCTCCGCCGCAGGCGGCGCGACCGGGAAAAAGGACGATGACGCTTCCTCGCTGTCCATGATGATGGGAATCCAGCTGAACACGCTAATCGATTTCCACGTTCTGACCGAAGAGCAGCTGAACGGCATCCTGGGCCAGATCAATCAGGCGTAAGGCAGGGATTGCACGATAAAATAAGTCCTACTCTCTCCACTTCACTGGCATAAATCTCTCAAAATCCTCTTGACGCATTCTACATACTGTGGTATTTTTCTTTTAAATCCCACCGTTCTTGTGGATTGGTTTGAAACCCTCTACAAGATGTGGTCGTGTTCATTTTGAACACAGCCACAGAAAGTGGTTGGTTATCACCGTGAGACCCACCACTTCAGTGAGGAAAAGTCCACGAAAGAATTTACCGCCCCGCAACACACCCGATTCATTTTGCCGCCGATTCACCCGACAAAATCATCGCTGCGCTGCGTGGGCGGTATTTTTCTTTTTCACAAATAAAATCTTATGTAGTTGTTCAATCTTCCAAAATTTGTTTTCGGTTGTTGACCACACAACCTCAAAGTGTTATTCTTGTGTTTGAAAGAAGCAGAACGTAGTGTCCGCACTGCGCCCGGCTTTCTTCATACTGTACCTTGAATCCTACATAAGCCGTCTGAACGTGATACCGTGCCACGACCTCACATTTTCTGTGAGCGAGCCGGACAACGCCGCTGCAAAACAGGGGCAGGAACTTCGTTCGGAGCAAACGGTGATTCCCTTACATGAGCAGGGATCTTTTACTTATTTTTTGCGCCTTAACAATTCGGAAACAATTACCCAGAAACGGTTTTGAGCGCAGCGGTAGAGGGCAAGAACCGTCCCGTGGCCACAAATTTTCAATTCTTGAAAATTTCCTGTCCATCCGGGACTTCGCTTCTCAAACTCTTGCGAGTTTTCTAAGTGATCTTGTTGGGGCGTGCCTGCCCCAACCCCTGCTTAGAACGGACGAGGAGGAATTGTGTCAATTTGACACAATTCCTCCTCGAATCTCAATTTATGCAGCTAATATCAATTTGCTGTTCCTGATACAGTTGGTTTCTGAGTAGTTCCGGTGCATCTCCGGTGAATACCTTTGCGGCCTCTGTATCGCCTTTCAAATACCACATAAACCATGCCGTCACATAACCATCGGCAGAATAAAGCATTTTTCCATGATCCATACCATTCCGCAGGGCGACTGCTTTGTCATTTTTCACGGCATCGTAAAGCTGTTTTGCACCATCGGGCGTAATAACGTCGCTCTCCGTTGCCGCCAGAAGGAATACTGGAATATTCGTTTTGTCCGGTTCGTAGTGCATATTCAGTGCTTCTGCCAGATCCAGTTGTGTGGGAGAAAGGCTGACCGCACAAGTGTACAAACTACCGTGCGGCTGTTCGTTGATAGCGTTGAACACGCCCACGCCGCCCTGTGAGTGACCGGAAATTCCGATGTGTTCCTCATCGACTTTCTGATAGAAGCGGCTGTCAGGATTCTCATTTTCATTCAGAAGCCATGCCAACGTCGTATCTGCCGAACTGCCAGAGCAAGTGCTTGGGTCTTCATTGCCAATGACGATGAATCCCCACGAAGCCAGATGCTTGAAGAGTGCTGGATATTTGGAGCTATACACACCCGTGCCATTCACCATCACCACAACAGGATAGCTTTTGGCGTTCTCTGTCAACTCCTTGGGGTAATAGACATTGATATTCCCCCATTCTTCTTCGGTGGACACTTCCATATGTTCCACCTGCGAGGCACCCATCGCCAGATATTTTGCTTCCAGTTCGCCGCCTGTTTTAACAATCTGCGTGTAATTGTTCGGAACGAATGGCTGCATGGACAGCAACAGTAAAATAATAGAAATTGTTATCACAAGGATCACCGCCACGATCAAAATTATTTTTAAGAACCTCAGAATCATCTTCCACATCCTAAATTATTCCTTCATGTACTTGTCCAGATATTCTACCACGGCATCCAGATACTCCATATAAACCTTATTGTCGTTTTGCAACCCATGGCCGGAATGCTTCGCTACGAAATACCGGTAATCTACTCCGTTCTTTTCCAGTGCGGCGACCAGCGGCTTGGATGCGGCAAATGGCTGCATCTTGTCGTGTGCGCCGTAGCAGAGGACAGAGGGCACCGTATCCTTTGTGACCCAGCGATCAGCAGAGATCGGTTTGACTGCATCCAGATAGGCACCAGATGTGATATCCTCCGGGGTCAGCGCCTGACCGGACATTACACTGAACAGTCCTGCGGCGGCCTCCGGGCTTTGGTCGAGACCGAAGATGCCCCAATCCTCCACATGAAAGCTGCCGGGGCCGACTGCTTCAAATACCATTTTGACCGGAAGCGGCGAGGTGTCGGCATCCCGGTAGGCATAGATCAGCGCAAGACATCCGCCTGCGCTGCCGCCCGCAATCGCCATCCGGTCAAGCTTATACCCCAGTTTTTCGGCTGCTGCAACCACAGAGGGCATGGCCGCTTTGATCTCCTCCGACTGGCTGTATACGCTGGCATCCGGGTTTTCTTCCGTAAACAATGTGTAGTTGATCCCTGCCGCCACATAGCCTTTGCTGCACAGCCATTTCAGCATCTCGGCATCACCGGCTTTGTCTCCGCTGGTAAACCCACCGGCGTGAAGATAGACCACAAGACCGTATGCATCCTGACTTTTGTCTGCCGGCACATAAAGATCAAACTTGTTGGCAGCACCCTCTCCATAAGGCAAGTCGGTGTACACCTTGCCAACCGTTTCATCCCAACGGGTGTTGTATTTGCCGTGGGTCGGGTCGCTGTTCATTTTGAGTAAAGCAGAGCCGACAAACGCTGCAAGAAACGCAGCAGTATAGAGCAATCCCCATTTCAGTGTTTTCACAGAATATTCCCTCCAAACAGCGTGCCGCCCAGCAGCAGATTCAACACTTCTCGAACTGCCAAACGTCCCAATACAAAAGCCACTGCAATAATGACGGCAAGTAAGATGATTCGTTTTGAAGTCATTGTCATAAAAACCTCCTTGACTTTTTGGTGGGACGAGTGTATCATCAAAACAGCGCTGAGTCAATCGTCTCAGCCAAAATGAGACAAAAAAGGGCGTTTGTATCATCCCATGAAGAACATGAACAATCAGGAAAAGAACACCTATGTGCGGCAGCACATTCTGTCTGCGCTGCTGGAATTGATGCACACACAGGACTTTGTGTCCATTAGCATTCAGGCGTTGGTGGATGCTGCCGGTGTTGGGCGGGCATCTTTTTACCGCAATTTCGCAAGCAAAGAGGACGTATTACAGCAGGAGTCTGTGCGTCTGACCAATGAATGGAAGACAAATTTTGACCATGAGCATCCTGATGGCACACCGGGTCAGGATAATCTATGGCTCGTCAGTCTGCTGGATTTTTACAAGGACCATGCTGAATTTTACCTTGCATTGTACCATGCAGGGCTTTCCAATATCATGCTGGAAACACTTCTTGGCTATTTTGACCGTTCGCCGGAGATTCCCAACGGGTTGGCGTATCTGAATTCTGCCATCGGTTATATGCTATATGGCTGGGTACATGAGTGGATGAATCGTGGAATGCAGGAATCCGGCACGGAGATTGCCCGGATGTTTGCAGAAGCACAGAAAAAACAGGCATAAAAGAACAGGGCGCATCCCATAAAAAGAGATACGCCCTGTTTTGCTATTCTTAATCTTCTAAGCCATGGCTCTCGGTTACGTTTTTCAAATATTCCTTCGGATCGCCATTCAGAATCAAATCGGCATAGCCAAGCGGGTCATTGTAGATGAGATAAT
>OGPA01002591.1_pt1 | contig 12645 bp, 13 predicted proteins | sample 1552841 | NCBI WGS metagenome assembly OGPA01 (sample SAMEA2579916, study PRJEB22360) | human gut metagenome | reverse complement strand
CACACAGCACGACAGTAACAATAAAGCGTCAAGGAGGTGCTATCATGGCTAAATGCGCAGTTTGTGAAAAAGGTGCTTATTTCGGAAATAATGTAAGTCATTCACATAGAAGATCTAATAAAATGTGGAAATCTAACGTGAAATCCGTTAGAGTTAAAACCGCTGCTGGCGGTGCACAGAAGATGTATGTATGTACTTCTTGTCTGAGATCCGGAAAAGTAGAAAGAGCATAATCATTTCATTAAAATGAACGAATAAGAAGAGGCACGGGATGTATCCCGTGCCTTTGTTCGTGTTATAATCACTTCTGCTGCTTGTTGTCAATAATATCATCTGCAGAACATGTGATATCCACATAGCAGGCAAAGGCCGGCTGAGATAATAATGATCACATTTTCTGTAACGAGCATGCCGATCACCATTCCGATGCCAATGCAGAACAACATTAATCCCAAAAGTCTTCCCACATCCGACCTCCGTCTTTTGAGGTTATATTATTATATGCAAAAAAGACTTTCGGGAGAATCACGAAAGTCTTTTTGTGAGTGTTCTTTTTCTATTTTTATTCATCGTTTCCATCATCTGAAGAAGTGTTTTTCCCAAAACCGGATGAAAAACGATCTACAAAATCCGGAACCATATCAAGAACCTTTGTAAGTCCATCCTGATTTTTGATATTTACCAGTTTGGTAGTTCCGTTCTGAATAACAAGGACAGCGCTAGGGGTGAGTTTTCCGGTCATACCGCCACCGCCGTTACTTTTTTTGTCACCTTCAAATGCACCAGCACCAACACCAAAGGATACATCTACTAGAGGAAGAATGATCGTATCTCCTACATGGATTGCTTCTCCTACAACTGTTTTGGCGGAAATGAAGGCATCCAGCCCTTTGAAAAGAGAGTTTACAGTGTCTTTGAAATTGTTTTCGCCTGACATAATCAGTCCTCCTTATTTATGCTTCCATCGTCTGATGATGTACTTGATATTTTTGTTAAAATATAATTCCAGAGCAGTTTTTAATAAAACGACTCCGTATATTCTGCCTTTTATCTGAATATTTCCCAGTATAACATTCCGGTCTTCAAATAAAGGTGTTACAGCAATGCAATTTTTGTGAAGAGGTATCGTCATTCCCAGAATTGCAAGTACGGCTCCTGTAACAGATGGATCTGAGCTTCCAAAAGTAAGTGTGCCCTGTATTCTGGTTGGAAATACATGCCGAAGCAACCGGAAAAACCTGTCCTTTATGAGAGAAAACGCAGCTTTTGTTCTGGGATGTTCAAGAAATTTCTGATATGATTCTATTTTAGCACAGATATTCTGGATTGTTAAAGTAAAATTTTCTACAGAGGAAGGAATACGGCAAATTTTCTGCCATAATCTGCTAAGTCTGTTCCAAAGATTCCGAAAAAATATGCCGAGTCTATAAAAGAGATGTCCAATCTTTGTTCGTGCATATTCAAGATCTGTATCTCTTTCAGAAGCTACGGTTTCTTCAGTGAGATCGGAAGCCTCATTTGTGGAACGACAGGAATCTGCTGTTGAGACATCTTTGAAATCTGTTGAATTTGTACTTTTTTCTGTATTAGCTGGCAAAGAATCTGTATGACCGTTCTGAGGCTTTTTTTCGGCAGGATGGCTTCTGTTTCGAAATTTCTGGATCAGTTTCATGATTGGGATTCCGAATAAACGAAAATCAAAAGCTGATGTACCGTTTTGGTATTGCAGCTGGAAAGAAACAACGCCAAAAAGCCAGCTGACACGTGCCCGTGCAGAAATATCCCGGAAAGAATCTGTTTCCTTAGTGCCGGAAGCCCTGTAACGGACCGGACAGAACAGAATGAGTAGCACTGCCACTAGTATGAGACCTAAAAGGATTCCCAGAAGGATCAATATAAACTTGAGTAATATCCATAGAATATGTAGCATGCGTTCACCTGTTCTTCCAATATTCTTTTATATTAAGTTCTCCGGTTTCTTCATAGATAGTCTGAACCATATCTGTAATAAGTTCCAGAGCCTCTTCTTTGCCTTTGGCAATACCTACGATCTCAGGACAGATACGTGCTGCTGTTTCCTGAACAAGTGTTAGAGTCGGCAGGATTTCCAGTTGGTTATGAGGATTTTCTGATAATGTGATCAGATAGATGCCAGGTACAGGTTTCCCCTGAATGAGTTTCAGCCGAATTTTGCTGATATTTTTTATACTCGCTCCTCTATAGTAATTCTTGTGCCACTTCAGCATCTGTTTCACTGCTCCTTTAGGGGAATATCTTTATATTATATTTCCCCTTTTTTTAGAATTTAAACAGGACTGCGTAAGATACGCAGCCCTGTTATGGATACATTTTCTGCAGAGCTTATACTCTGTGCTGTTTCCCCCAGAGTCCCTGACTCCGCATTTCCAGATATTCCTGATATGCTTTTTCTACAATCTGTTTCTCATTAGAGAAACGGAGAAGATGATAGATTTCATGAAATTTGTAATAACCGGAATCTACGAAAAATTCTTCTCTCTGAGGTCTGCTATGATAATTATCAGCCGTCATCAGATACCAGTGTACTTCTTTTGTAACGATATCTTCGGGTACTGTAAAATTATAATGACTTTTGCCAATATATTTCACTACGGAAGCTTTGACTCCTGCTTCTTCACGCACCTCTCGTAAAGCAGTCTGGATATGTGTTTCGCCCTGCTCCACGGTTCCTTTCGGCAGCACCCAGCCCTCATAACGATTCTTATAAGACTTGTACAGTGCCAGTATTTTACCACGATAAATTACCACACCGCCACAGCTCGTTGCTTCTATCATTTTGCAATTTCCTCCTGTACTGCGTGTGAGTTTTATATCTCGAACTGGTTATAGTATAACTCTTTTTTAATTAACTGGCAACTATAACTTACTGTTTGCCCAAGTTGCCGTGAACGGAGTGAACAGTAACATTTAATCAAAGTAATATGCATCAAACAGATCAGCAGCAATTGGAACAGCTGCTTCACTTCCTGTGCCGCCTCCCTCTACGATGATCGCAACAACAAGGTCTGGTTTGTCTACATTGGAATAACCAATAAACCAGGAATGACTGGATCCATTTTCGTCATATTCGGCAGAGCCTGTTTTTCCGGCAACTGTGTATCCACGTCCATTCAGAGCAGATGCTGTTCCGTTCTGAACAACACCCTCCATTAGTTTTCCAAGCAGTGCTGCTTCATTGCTGGTCATTAATCGTTTATAATCAGTGGGTTCTGTTGTACGGATCGTATCACCACCGGCATTTGTGACTTTGTCTATCAGATAAGGCTTCATCAGTAGACCATCGTTGGCAATGGCACTTGTGATCAGTGCCATATGCATAGGGGATACAAGGGTGTTTCCCTGCCCGATTGCAGTCTGCATGATCAGTGGAATTCCAGAACTTCCGTTCAGAGTAAAAGAACTTTTGCGATAAGAAGTCAGTGGAAGTTTTTTGTTAAAAAGAAGATCTTCGCTTGTTTTGAGCAGAGAGGCTCCCCCAAGTTCAGTTCCAATTTCTGCAAAAGCACAGTTACAGGAGTTTGCGAATGCAGTATAAAAATCTTCTGTACCATGTACTTTGCCATTATAGCACTGAATAGTATGATTTTCTTTTGTGATACTACCCTGGCAGTCAAATGAAAAACCATTGAAACTTCCTCTGGTACGAAAATAATCCAGAGCTGTGACAACTTTAAAAGTAGATCCCGGAGGATACTGCCCCATAGTTGCACGGTTCAAAAGACTGCTGTTTGTTTCATTATTGACAAGTGTATTCCAGTTTTCGGAAATTGTATTTGGATCAAAATCTGGTTTACTGACCAGGGCCAGGATTTTTCCTGTGGATGGTTCCAGAGCAACAACCGCTCCTCTTCTGTCACCAAGAGAATTATATGCAGTGGTCTGCAGGTCGGCATTCAAAGTAGAGACAACGGTATCCCCTGTGTTTTTGGTTCCCATAAATTCGTTACGGATCTGATTTAAAAAGAATTCATGAGAAGACAAAAGCTGAAAGTTAGCTTCGGATTCAAGTCCGCTTTTTCCGTTTGAATCGTAACCTACGACATGTGCAAAAACATTATTATATGGATAGGAACGCTCTTCGGTTCCATCTTCGGATACATTTGTCTGAGCAAGTACTTCTCCATCAGAAGACATGATTTTTCCACGGACAACGCGATCGGCAAAAGTATCCTGACGTGTATTATAGGGACTGTTGATAAAATCATCGCTTTTTATGGTATTAAAATAGATGAGATAACCGATCAGTCCTATAAATATAATGATAAAAAAGAATGAAACTCCGGTATAACCTTTGTTTCGACGACGCCTTTTTTTAGATCTGGCGCGTTCTGTTAATTGTTTCTCCTGCCCGGAGTCTCTGTATTGCTTCCTGTTTTCGTTTTTCAAATTCCTCGTCCTCGTCTTCTCTTAGAATATAAAGTCCCTGGATAATTGCAAGCATTAAAATTGTACATAAAAGAGAACTTCCACCATAACTTACAAGGGGAAGTGTTACACCTGTCATAGGGATGAATTTGGTAGCACCACCGATCGTTAGAAATACCTGGAAGGCATATTCTACTCCAAGTCCCAGTGCAATAAGCTTGTAGAATGGATTAATGATACGTAAAGCAATATTAACGATCATAAGGAAAAAGCTCATGCACACGAGAATCAGACAAATGGCAAAAATACCACCTAATTCCTCACAGATTGCACTGAAGATAAAATCGTTCTTGACAACAGGGATAGATTCTGGAGAACCCTGGTATAATCCCATGCCGAACCAGCCCCCGGTACCAATGGCAAAGAGTGACTGCACAATCTGATATCCCTCATTCTGATAGACTGCCATAGGATCTTTCCATGCGCTGACTCGCTGGCGGACATGACCGAACAGATGATATGCAACAACTGCTGCAGCTGAACCACCACCGATTCCAAGTGCAAGATAACCAACATTTCGTGTTGCAACATATACCATAACGAGATATGCGACAAAGAAGATCACTGCACTTCCAAGGTCCTTTGAGAGAACCAGAATACCCACGTGAAGTGCTGCAACGACTGTAACCTGAACGATTGCCTTGAAACTGGTATCTCTGGATAGAAAAGATGCCATAAAGAATACAAAAGTAATCTTGATTGCTTCGGATGGCTGTACACCCAGCAGTGAAAGTTTAGCTCCATAACTCGTTCTTGCAAGAGCAAAGACTGCAGCAAGAAGAATAATACCGATTCCGGCATATACCCATGTAAGTCTGCGAAGAAAACGCATCTTCCGGATCATGACAGGAATGACCAGAGCAATAGCACTGACGCCGGCTGCGATCAGAAGTTGTTTCTGTGCTGAAGATATATCCAGGCGGCAGAGCATAATAAAGCCAACACTCAACAGCATACACATATTGTTCAGAAGCAAAATAGATGCTTTTTTGTATAGCATTCGGTATAAAATCTGAATGGCAGCAAAAAACAGAAGCATTTCTGCGTAAAATTCAACTATCTTAAAATTGAATGTTTTAAGATAGAGAACAAGAAATGCAGTGAAATCAATGAAAAAAATCAGCAAAAGCTGTTGCCGGAGCAATTCGTTGCGATCCTCTTCATCAGACTGCCGTACAGTATAAAAACAGTGAAAGGTATATACGATCATCAGTGTCAGGATGATGTATTTGGATAATTCTACAATTACATTAATCATATGCCTTTACTCGGCTCCTCTTTTAAAATGTCCTTTGGTGTACTCCTGATTACCGGGTGTTTTGCCGTGCAGATATACATTTAAAAATTCCTGCAGTATGTCGGCAGATTGTTCCGGTGATTCGGTCGTAAAATTCAGTCGCAGACAGTTGACACCAAGATTTCGGACTTTCTGAGATTCTTTCAGAAGTCCGAAGGAAATACTGTTATAAAGAATATTATAACAGTATTCTTCTTTTTCTGTAGTTCCTGTTTTCCATGGGTGACATACACAACAACAGGAAAACTCTTTTTCATAACGGTCCTTCAAAATCATTTTTCTTTCGTTGCAGTCACATTTCAGCGTGTTTTTTCTTACACACTGCGCAGAAAGCATTAACGGAATGTTTCCGTATATGATCATCTCACTGTTGGAATTGTTTCGGTGTGCGATTTCTTTTTCATTTAATTCATAAGGAACTGTATTTCGAAGTATGCCTTCTTTCTTCCAGAAAGAGACAGATTCGTTATTCCAGGTATAGATGGAAGTATCAAGAACACAGTATTTTTGCCATCCAAGATGTCGAAGCATTCCATAACTTTCAAGATTTCGTACAAGAAATCCCTTCATTCCATTCTCAAGCCATTGGCTGCAGGTTTCGAAAAAGCCTTCTGGTGCTGAACCACGGGTGATATATGGGAGTGTCAGATACAAGTCCTTCTGATATTGTAATCCCTTTGACATGCAGAGGCTCATTGCATCGTAATAAAGATACATACCGGAAATCTCAGGATTTTTATATAAAAGTAATGCCTGATCTACAGTTTCGCAGGATACAAGGATTGAAAGGCTGGAATTTGTATCTGCCGGCTTGTCCGCTGTGGCCATAACAGGAGTATCAGTGGCAGAACGTCTGTAGGGTGCACATAGTTCCTGTTCCAACAGGGCAATCGCTTCGCGGCGGAGTTCATTTAATGTTTTGACCGGAAGAAAAATCTGCTCTCCCATCTGTATATCCAGTTCATCCCATTCAAATTCCGTATTTCCAAGTTTATCCATCTGTTTACGAATGCGATCTTCAGACATAGGATGTTCTCTGGCAAACTGTACTTCACCGGTTGAGAAAGTTACATGTATATCATGGCATGAAAGTTCCAGAAAAGCCGGACATTCCGGATAAAGAACCAGCGTACCGGAAATGGGTTCTTTTTTTCGAGGAAGATTTTCCGGAATTCCGTTTGTCTTTTTCTCGTTTGTAAAGGCCATCATAGATGGACCATTATGCTGTTTATAATAACCCTGACAGGAACCTCCACGGCTAAATATATCCAGAAGATACTGCCGGTCGCGGTCATTAACCTGATAAGTCATGTCACTGCTAAGAAGGATGTCCAGATATTTACGATACATTCCGGTAACAGCAGCAGTATATCCAGGCTGTTTCATTCGTCCTTCAATTTTCAAAGAGGTAACGCCGGCCTCCAGAATGTCGGGGAGAATGTCCACACTGCACATGTCTTTCAGACTGAGTGGACAGAAATCCTGTTGTCTGAATGAATAACTGCCATTCTCTTGCCGAACCTGATAGGGAAGGCGACAAGGCTGTGCACATCTTCCACGATTGCCGCTTCTGCCGCCGAGTATGCTGCTCATGAGACATTGACCAGAAAAACTGTAACAGAGGGCACCATGGATAAAGGCCTCTATTTCGATCGGACTTGCCTGATGCATGGCTGACAGCTCCTGAAGAGAAAGTTCTCTGGCAGCAACTACACGTGATGCGCCCTGTTCCTCAAGAAATTTCATTCCTTCGGGGCCGGTTACTGTCATCTGTGTACTTGCATGAAGATGCAGTCCCGGAAAATTCTGGCGTATAAACTGGAATACACCGAGATCCTGTATGATAACAGCATCAAGACCGTTTTCGTACAGTGGTCGCAGCGCATCATATAGTCTGTCCTGCAATTCACGGTTTTTCAGAAGTGTATTTACTGTCAGATATAATTTTTTGCCATGAATATGAACGGTATCAATTGCCTGTAAAAGTTCATCCTGTGTGAAATTGTGTGCATATGCCCGGGCACCGAATTCGGGACCGCCGACATAAACAGCATCTGCTCCTGCTCCCAGAGCAGCTTCAAAAGCTTCATAAGATCCGGCGGGAGCCAGAAGTTCTACATTATGATCTACTTTCAAGTGTATTCATTCCTTTTCTGAATTATGAGTATGAAACAAATAAAGAGGACTACCGAAGCAATCCCCTTCCTGCTTTTTTTATTTGAGTAATTTGTCTATCTCATCGTTAAGTTCCTTAACTTTGCCTTCAAGAAGCTCTTTCTGCTGCTGAGCTTCCTGGGCATTTTTTTCCGTTTCTTCGATTTTCATACGAAGAGCGATCAGTTCATGTTTCAGCTCATACATTTCCTGATCTTTCTGCTGAAGATCCTGTTCGAAAATCTCTGCCTGTTTTTTTGCCTTAAAATAATCATCTGTAACATTTAAACTTAAGAGCGTATGCTTGGTTTCTACAGGCTGACGGGTATATCCCGGCATTTCGCTCAATTCAGCTATTTTATTATTTATATAAGACGCCACTTTCTGAAAATATTCTTCAGATTCGTAACCACCCAGAGTGATGATTTTTCCTCCGATTACTACTTGTGCCGTATTTTTGACTGCCATAACAAGCCTCCCGTAAATTGTAGTTTCTTTCATTTATTATAATCGAAATTTGTAGAAATGTATAGGAATTTTTACGAAATCTTTTCAGAACTACGAATTTTTTTCAAAACCAAGGTGCTCATAAGCAAGGGAAGATGCTGTTCTGCCGCGTGGAGTCCGGTTCAGAAAACCATTCTGAAGAAGATAAGGTTCATAAACATCTTCCAGTGTGCCGGCATCTTCGCCGATTGCTGCAGCCAGTGTCTCCAGTCCAACTGGTCCTCCCTGAAAATTGACGATCAGAGTCTGGAGGATACGACGGTCAATTTTGTCAAGTCCATATTGGTCAACTTCCAGAAGATCAAGTGCAAAAGAAGCTACATCATAAGTAATACGGCCATCATATTTTACCTGGGCAAAATCACGTACTCTTTTGAGAAGGCGATTTGCAAGACGAGGTGTTCCACGGGAACGTTTGGCAATTTCCGCAGCACCTTTTGCATCAATTTCGACCCCCAACATCTGTGCAGAGCGCAGCACAATTGTCTGTAGTTCTTTATGATTATAGAATTCCAGGTGGTGCATAACACCGAAACGGTCGCGCAACGGAGCAGACAAAAGCCCAGCTCTTGTGGTAGCACCAACCAGTGTAAATTTCGGAAGATCAAGACGGATCGATCTGGCAGAAGCACCCTTTCCGATCATAATATCAATGGCGAAGTCTTCCATGGCAGGATAGAGAACTTCTTCTACCTGTCGGTTCAGACGATGGATTTCATCAACAAACAGAATGTCTCCTTCCTGTAAGTTGTTAAGGATTGCAGCCATTTCACCGGGTTTTTCAATCGCAGGTCCGGAGGTGACTTTCATGTGTGTCCCCATTTCATTGGCAATGATTCCGGATAACGTTGTTTTACCAAGACCGGGTGGCCCATAAAACAGGACATGATCCAGCGCGTCATGTCGTTGTTTGGCCGCTTCTATATATATTTTTAGTGTTTTTTTTGTCTTTTCCTGACCGATATATTCATCCAGTGTCTGTGGACGAAGACTTCCCTCAAGGGGAAGATCCTCTTCTGTAACATCTGTGGTGATCATTCTTTTTTCCATTTAAATACGTTTCTCCAATTTATAACTGTTTTAATGCAGCTTTGAGCAGGGCCTCCACGTCGTCTGGTGAAACATCAGTGACTTTACGAACGGCCTTCATGGCATCAGTACTGCTGTAACCAAGTGCGATCAGTGCTTCTGCTGCTTCCTGACGTCCGTCGTGGATCAAGAATCCAGAAACAGAGGCAGCCTCCTGTTCATGGGCAAGTTTCTTCTCAAATGCATCTTCAAGTTTCAGTTTGTCTTTTAATTCGAGAATAAGTTTCTGTGCAGTTTTTTTACCGATTCCTGGTGCTTTGGAAATGGTTTTGATATCGTCAGAAAGAACGGCAAAACGCAATTCATCTGCAGTCAGTCCTGCAAGAACTCCAAGCGCGGCCTTAGGCCCGATTCCGTTTACATTTAGAAGAAGGCGAAACATTTCCAGATCATCTTTGGAAAGAAAACCATATAACTGCATGGCATCTTCTCGTACCTGAAAATAAGTATGGATTTTGACTTCTCCATCTATGCGGGATACCTGCTCAATTGAACTGCCTGTCATAAAAATCTCATAACCGATGCCGTTATTTTCCAGGATGACGGCGTTTTCTGTAGTATCAGCCACAAGACCTCGAATAAATGAAATCATATATAATCTCCTGCTGTTATTTGCTGCAGCGAAAATAGTTGCAACAGATTTCTGTAATCAAAACTTACTTTCACAATGATAACATATCAATCTGCAAAAAGCAAACATCTATTCGAGTGTGAAATAAAAATCCCGGCTGGAAAATTTCTCAGCCGGGATAAAATTAAACATATGGAAAGAATGAGTATTTCTTTTAAAGAATAACGTGTCGCGGACATGCTTCTTTGCATGCACCACAGTTTGTACATTTTTCGTAATCAATGTGAGCGCAGAAATCTGTAACGGTGATTGCACCGTTCGGACATGTTTTTTCACATTTCTTACATCCGATACATCCGAGTTCACATGCAGTTGTAACGGCTTTTCCCTTTGCATGAGAGCTACAGCCAACAAATGTTTTTTGATCATATGGTGCAAGTTCAATCAGATGATGCGGACATTTTGCAATACATTTACCGCAGGCTTTACATGCTTCTTTGTCTACGACTGCAATTCCGTCTACGACATGGATTGCATCGAACGGACATGCTTTGACACAGCTTCCGAATCCAAGGCATCCAAAGGAACATCCTTTTGATCCGCCATTCTGCATCATGGCTGCCATCTGGCAATCTGTGATTCCTGTATAGTCATATGCCTGTTTTGCTTTTTCACAGGTTCCGGCACATTTTACAAATGCAACTTCGTGTACGCTTTCACCGGCTTCTTCGCCCATGATCGCTGCGATTTTTGCTGCTACCGGAGCACCGCCGACCGGACACTGTCCGACCGGAGCTTCTCCTTTTGCGATGGCTGCTGCAAGACCGGAACATCCGGCATATCCACATCCACCACAGTTGTTGCCCGGAAGCTCAGCGAGAATCGCTTCTTCTTTTTCATCTACTTCAACTGCAAATTTCTTGCCTGCAATTCCAAGGAAGACACCGATGAATACGCCGGTACCGCCTACGATAAGTGCAGCAATCAATACTCCTGTTATACTCATAACACGGTCCTCCTTCTGTTAAATGATTCCTGAGAATCCAAAGAACGCGATGGACATCAGTGCTGCAGTAAGCAGTACGATCGGGGTTCCCTGGAAAGACTCACTGATATCGTTGTATTCGATCTTCTCACGGATACCAGCCATGATTACGATCGCGATCGTAAATCCGACTGCTGTGGAGAATCCGTATACAACACCTTCAAGGATGTTATATCCTTTTGTTACACAGTTCAGTGATACACCAAGTACTGCACAGTTTGTTGTGATCAGCGGAAGATATACACCCAGTGCATTATAAAGCGGAGGCATAACCTTCTTGAGGAACATCTCTACAAACTGAACGAGTGCTGCGATGACCAGGATAAATACGATGGTCTGCAGATACTCAAATCCTGCAGGGTGTAAGATAAACTGGTAGATCGCACCAGTAATAAAAGATGCAATCGTGATAACGAAAACAACTGCGCCGCCCATGCCGGCTGCTGTCTCAATTTTCTTAGAAACGCCAAGGAAAGGACAGATACCGAGGAACTGGCTGAGTACGACGTTGTTAACAAGCGCCGAACCAACTGCTATAATAAGTAATTCTTTCATCTCTTATCTCCCTCCTATTCCTTTTCCTGACCTGTCGGGAATACGTGTCCGTCGCATCCGCCACATGAAGCGCATCCGCCTTCGCAGCATCCCTGTGCTTTGACAACTTTCTTGCCTTTTGCTTCCAGTCTCTTCATGATCTTGTTACGTGCAGCCACAAGGAATGCAAGTACAAGGAATGCACCAGGAGCAAGGATGAAAATTGTAACAGGTTCGTAGATATCCGGCATAATCTGAAGACCGAATACTTTTCCGGAACCGATCAGCTCTCTGACGATACCGATGCAGGTAAGACCAAAGGTAAATCCAAGTCCCATACCGATACCATCGAAGATAGACGGAAGAACCGGGTTCTTTGATGCGTATGCTTCTGCACGTCCGAGGATGATACAGTTTACTACGATCAGAGGAATATATACACCAAGTGATGCATAAAGTCCAGGTACAAAACCTTCCATAAGGAACTGTACCACGGTAACGAGTGTTGCTACGACTACGATGAATGCCGGCATACGAACAGAATCCGGAATGATCTTACGCAGCAGGGAAATCAAAAGGTTTGAGAAGATCAGTACCACTGTGGTAGAAAGTCCCATACCAATACCGTTGATTGCGGATGTTGTAACCGCCAGTGTCGGACACATACCAAGCATCATAACAAAGGTCGGATTTTCTTTTACAAGACCGTTATACAATCTTTCTGTACATTTATTCATTTCCACTACCTCCTAACGCTGTCTGGTAATATCCAAGTGCTGTGTTGACAGCTCCTGTGACTGCACGGGAAGTGATGGTTGCACCACTTAAAGCATCGATCGGCTGTCCGTCTCCGCCATCTTTGGATACATAGAATTTTTCAGCCTGCTGTCCTGCAAACTGATTATAGAAGTTCGGTTCTTTCGCACGCATACCAAGACCTGCTGTCTCGCTGATGGAAAGGAAAGAAATACCATTGACCGTACC
>OGPA01002589.1_pt1 | contig 12656 bp, 8 predicted proteins | sample 1552841 | NCBI WGS metagenome assembly OGPA01 (sample SAMEA2579916, study PRJEB22360) | human gut metagenome | reverse complement strand
AAATGGCTCAATCTCTGTTGGATGGTTATGTGTCTCATTCTTGAAATTAACAAGCCATTCCTCTGTCTTTCCATCAATCTCAACCGGAACAACAATTGAGCAGGCATTAATCTCATCAGATTCTTCCTGATCAGCTAACTTGCCCTCAGCCTTTAACTTCTTAGCACCCATAAGTGCAAGGTCCATAAGGCATACGAACTTGTCCTTACGGTCCTTATATATTTCTGCTCTGTCTGAAAGATACTTGTTATATGTAGCCTCCATAGGAGTTCTATAAAATCCGTCCTTAAACTTAACATCTGTAAGCTCTGTTGCAAATGTTGTGTGACGGCAATGATCTGACCAGTATGTATCAAGTACTCTGATTTCAGTCATAGAAGGATCACGCTTCTCAACACTAGCAAAATGCTCCTGAATGAACTTAAAATCCTTAAATGTCATGGCAAGTCCTAAAGAATCATATAATTCCTTTAACTTATCCTCTGGCATATCCTTGAATCCGTCAAAATAAATAACATCAGCAGGAGTCTTGAACTCAGTAACTAAAGTTTCTGGAATATCCTCTGCTGCCTGTCTTGAATCAACAGGGTTAATGCAGTGTTCCTTAATCCTGTTCTTCTCCTCATCAGTAACAGTTCCTGTCAATACATAAGTTACAGCAGTCTTGATAACTGGTGTCTCATTCTCATTAAAGAACTTAACACACTGTTCTGCAGAATCAGCTCTCTGGTCGAACTGTCCTGGAAGATACTCTACAGAGAACACGAAATCATCCTTTCCTGCTGGAAATGTTCCCTCATAAACATCATCTACCGGTGGCTCAGAAAAAACAGTGGTAAGTGCTTTCTTATATGTTTCTTCTGAAAGATTCTCAATATCATAACGGATAAGAACTCTTACATCTGTAATAGTCTTTATTCCAAGATATCCTCCTATCTCCTCAAGTAATTCTTTCGCATTAACTGCAAATGGTTTCTTTTTCTCGACAAAAACTCTCTTTACGCCGCTCATATCTTCCTCCTGAGATTAGTTATATTAATTATTAATATTTAACCATTGTATCACAATAAAACATATTTTCAAACAACTATTCATGCATTCTTCTTATTATCTTGTAAACAACCTGATTACCCATTACGGTAGGACCTGTATGTGCGAAGAAAACAATACCGTCTGTCTGTGATATTATCTCACTCTTAACAGTACCCTCGCATGGATCAAGAATCTGTGCTATAAGCTCACCATGATATACAGGGTCACCCGGCTCTTTAAGTCTCTTGTAGAATCCTGCATCATAAGTCTTGACTGCCATAAGGTCAAACTCGTTAATAACACTTGCAATATATCCACTGTGATTGTTGTACTTAAGAATACCCATTCTGGTTAAAAACCTGAGAACAGATGACACAGCCTGTCTTGCAGACTTCTCATCAATCATATCTGTGCTGTTAGTATATATTGAAAATGCATTAGTACCATTCATCTGCCAGTTATAATTAAGTGTCACTGTATCCATTGGCTTCGGCTTTCTAATAACAACATACTGAAGTCCGAACAGATTGGCAAGACTCGCACTCTGGAATCCCGTATCCATCATCTTTACATGAGGAATAAAATCACCAGGCATATAAAAGCTTGCAAAATGTATGCCATAACTGTAACCTTTAATTCTGTCAAAAAGTGTTCCTGCTATCTGCTTGGTTGTATCTCCATTAACATCCCCAGGAAATGCTCTGTTAATATCAGAATTATCTGTAGGCCAGAATCTCTTTCCAACATTCATGGAAAATCTGTTAACAGATGGGATAACAAGAATCTCATGATTGTGCGATATTGCACCATGAGCCTCAAGCTCTTTAAGTGCCTTAACAAGCTGCGAACATATATACAGCTGCTGTATCTCATTACCTCTTAATGCACCAACAATACATGCCGACTTCTCACCACCTCCGAATCTATAGCCTTCTATCTGATAATCTTCTCTATATATACCCTTTAACGAATAAATAATCTCTTTCTTCATTATCTGCCACCATAAACTCTTGCTATAAGAGCCCCCTTATGTACTACCGGATTCTCTCTTAATGTAAATATAATTCCATCTGTAGGCGATTCAATTCTCTGGATTATTCTTCCCTCAATAGGTTCGATAATATCTCCTATATGCGTTCCAATTCCAATCCTTCCCATAGAATCAACTGCTGATACGAATATTCCGCTTTCCTTAGCAGTAAGAAATGTAACTTCACCTTCTGTAGAGATAATAGGGTCATTAACATCCTTTGGCTCATCATCCCATATTCCCATATGCGACATAAGGTTAAATATACCATCAACAATATCCCTGCAGTACTTAGGTGTAATTCTGTTCCCAACTCCCATCTCTGTAACAAGAGTAGGCACACCAAGATGATTAAGACTGTATGCAAGAGTTGCATCAAGTACAGTAATAGATGAATATATCCATACAAACTGTGCATTCATCATCTTCGCATATGGAAGCAGCTTTTCCTGCGTATCATCATTAATTCTTACCTGTGGCATCTCATTTACAAATATATTACTTGAATGGATATCAATACACAGATCACTTCCAATAATATCTTCAATAATGCCTGCTGCCACATATTCAGCCATAGCGCCATTATTATCACCAGGGAAAACCCTATTCATATCAAGATCAAACATAGGAATTCCTCTTGAACCTGTATCAATACCAAGAGGGTTAATATCAGGATAAATGTCAACAATTCCTTTAAGCTTATCCTTTTCTCTCTCAATTCTTCTTATAATCTCATAACATATAAGCTGACCATCAAGCTCATCGCCATGAGTACCTGTAACAATTGATATTCTTGGTGTGCTGTGATTCTCATCTTTATTCATAAGTCTGTTCTTCCTGACTACCAGTCTTTCATGAACCGGAAGCTCAACAGAAACAACTTCTTCTATCATATCATTCTCCCATTATTCCCCGGATTATCAATATCCGGACCTTATTAATATCTATCTGAATTTTATCACACCTGAAATGTGTCTACAAGTCTTGTTCGTTCCAGAAATCGCGTATACATCTGTCTGCATTGCCAAGTGTCACCGGATATATCCTGTTCCACTCCCTAGGATACATGCTCTCATATTCACCAGTCATGAATCTGTCATCCAGAAGCGCAATCACACCCTTATCCGTATCCGTCCTTATAACCCTTCCTGCTGCCTGAAGCACCTTATTCATTCCCGGAATAACATAAGCATAAGAATATCCATTTTTGCCAAACTCATCAAAATAATCCCTTAAAATGTTACGCTCCCTGCACACCATCGGAATCCCAGTTCCGACAATAACAGCACCTATAAGGCTCTCATCCTTTAAGTCAATTCCTTCGGAAAATATTCCTCCAAGCACACAGAATCCTGCAAGCGAAGCCCCTTCTGGAAGTTCCTCATAAAATGCTGATAAGAAATTTTCCTTGTCAGCCTCCTTCATAAACCTTCCCTGCACAAGCACATTCACACAGCTTTCTGGTAAAAATGTATCTTCTCCACCACATTCGGTCACATTAACACCACTTTTCCACCTGAAGCACTCAAGAACACTCTCCATGTAAGAATATGACGGAAAGAACACCATATATCTGCCGCTTCTGCCAGAAATCATATGCATAATATAATCGTGTACCTTGGCATATTCCCTTACATTTCTTCTTGTATAACGGCTTGTCACATCAGTGGCCACGACAATTCTCTTATTATCAGGTTCAAAAGAAGAGTGTGCATACACCGCTCTTTCTGATACATCACCTGAAAGCATTTCCTTAAAATAATTCACCGGAAGCAGTGTAGCTGAGAAGAATACCGTACTTCTGCCCTGTGAAAGTCTCTCACTTATGTTGCCAGACGGGTCAACGCAGTACAGATGTACAAGAAAGTTTCCATCGTTATCATGCTCATTATAGTAGACATATTTTTCATCAGCACAGTCATACATATTAAGAAAATGTCTCACTGCAAAGAAAAACTCGAGCAGCTCGTTAGTCACAGGCTCACCCTTATGCCTTTCCATAAACTTCTGCATAAGTCCCATGACACGTTCAAGGCTGGCTGGAAATGTGCCAAGACCGCTCACAACCTGGAATGTATCACACTGTCTTTTATATTCAAGCAACTGCTTGTTACATCTGTCAAGTGCACCTGCAAGTCGCTTGTCCATCTCCTTGACAAGCTTCTTAGCCGCAAGAAAATCTTCTTTTTTCAACACTGCGCTGTACATTTCTCTTGCTCTGTCCACAAGGTTATGTGCTTCATCCACAAGAAACACATAATCACCCTTCGCACCATTGCCAAAATACCGCTTAAGCGACGCATCCGGGTCAAATACATAATTATAATCACATATAATTCCATCACACCAGTACGAAACATCAAGCGACATCTCAAACGGGCAGACATTATGTCTGTTGGCATATTCCATGACATTATCTCTTCCGATAACCATCTGGCTCGTTATTATGTCATACACAGCATCATTAATCCTGTCAAAATGTCCCTTGGCATACGGACATGCAACAGGGTTACAGTTACGCTCATCAAGTGGACATATTTTGTCCTTCGCTGTAAGAGTAACAGTTCTCATATGAAGCCCGCTATCCCTCAGAATAGCATAAGTATCCTCTGCAACAGTTCTCGTTATCGTCTTGGATGTCAGGTAAAATATCTTGTCTGCCATCTGCTGTCCTAACGCCTGCACAGCCGGGAACACAGTAGACAACGTCTTTCCGACACCTGTAGGTGCCTGAATATATAGATTGGCATTATCTTCAATAGCCCTGTATACACTCACGCACAGATTCTTCTGCCCCTCCCTGTATTCATAAGGAAACTTAAGTTCTCTTATTGATTCCGTCCTTTTTAGTCTTTCATCAAATGTATAATCAGTCCATCTCTTAAAGCCTGTAATCAGCTTATTAAACCACTCTTCAATACGTTCAAATGTGTACTCTTCCAGAAACTTGTTGATTGTCTCAGGCTCTGGTGTAACGTAAGTCATCTGAATTCCAATCTTTGGCAGTTTCTTCTGGCTTGCATATATATAGCCATACACCAGTGCCTGCGCCTTATGCACATAGACCGGTTCTTTCAGCAGGGAAACATCTGTCTGCATAGTCTTTATCTCATCAATTATTACATCGCTCTCCGGCTCTTTATTGCCATCCTCATCATAATTAATATCTGCAATAATACCGTCAGCCCTGCCTTCAACCTGTAATACATACTCAATCCCTAAGTCAGATACAAGCGGTATCTCAATCTTTAAAGGCACTTCGGCATGATACATAGTGCCCATGCTGTGCTGGATTTTCCTGTGAATCCTTGCACCCTCCTGCATGATTTTCACATCATTGCTGCCGGTATTCCTGTTGTCAATATCACCTTCTGCACACATGAATTCCACAAGATTTCTTACAGATATTCGAAAGCAGTTTCCATTTACAGAGTACATACTATCTCCATTCAATAATGTTCTTCAATATCATATATATAGGCATTGCCTGTCTTTCCGACTCTTTTCACCTGTTCCATGTAATTAAGCATTGCAAGTACGCTGGCAGCAGTCTGCCTGTCAATATGCGCTGCATTTGCAAAATCCGCTGAAGTAAAGCCATTCTCAAGCCCTTCTGGTACAAACTGCATATAATCCTGCGGACAGTCCAGTTCAACTATCTTTCTTATTCCAACAGGAATGCGGTCATAACGCACACTTCCGCGCTTCTTATCGTAACTCCAGCCATTAAGAAGCTTATATTCTTCCATATCAATCAGCAGCAATGTAACCTTAAGATTCTGATTCTTTAAAAATGCTTTAATCTTATACAGCTCAAACATCGCGTCATACATGGAACACCGCTTCGGAGACTTTCTTCTTGAAGTAATATCCCCAGTCTCCGGCTCTATCCAGCTTAAATACTTCTCATATGGCATTGGATATACAACCCTCACCTGATATTCATTCAGGAACACTGACAACTTATCCCTTAACTTGTTAAGCTGCCTCGTCTGAATCTCAATTATCCCATGCTCATTATATATATCCGCATAGTAACCGTCTATTGCAACCTCATGATTATCCTCATCAGGCTCATAATACATTTTAAGTACTGCATGCAGTGTCTTTTCCGATAAAGTGCCTATCCCCTTGTCATTGTGGCTCTTGCCGATTATCTTTTCCTTCGCTTCATCGAAAGCCCAGCTGTCTATATATTCTATTGGTTCATTGGAAGATTTCTTCTTCGGCATGGCTTATTCCTCATCACAACATATGTTCTATCATGTTATCAAGTATCTTACGATTGTCCGAAAAAATCAACCCTATGTGACAAATGCCCTGATATATTATAGAAATCCATTCTATAACCATCAGGGCATTAAGCATTTATTTACTTATCTTCGTCATCAATATCAAACAACTTTAATTCTTCAACATCATTCTTGCCGGATTTATCATCACCGTAAGATTTGTATAGTGAATCATCTTCGTCAAAACCAGTATCCGCATCGAAACCAGCGTCCTCGTCATCCTCACTGTCTTCATCATACTCTTCTATCTCTTTCTCGGTATACTCATCAAGGTCAACTCCGTCTTTAGAAGCCATATTAAATACCTTCTTAACCTTAGAAAGCTTAGCAGCCAGTATAATTGTGACAATGATAAACGCTACGATTATCACGCCAAGTATTGTAATTATTGTAAGCCAGAACCTGTTACCGCCAAATGTCTTATTATTATCAGCTTTGACAACTGTATCAGCATTTGTTGTCTTAACAACAGAATATGCCTGTATAGTTCCATCACTTACTCTGTATCTGAACCAGCCTTTCTCGCCAAGTGAGCTTACTCCGTAGAACAGGCAGTACTGTCTGTCGGCATCCATAAGCACCTGTACCTCTTTACCGTTCATGGTAAACTTGGTAAGAGCATAGCCAGCCGGTTTCTCTAACGAGTTCGTTATAGGCAGAACAACATATGTTATCTCTGGTTCAGCAACAGTATTGTATGGTGAAAATGTTTTCGCAGTCTCATCATAGATGTAGAACCCGCCTTTTCCATCTTCACTTTCAAGATACATAAGGATAAGACCTGTCTTTATGCCTTTAACCGCATTTATCTTCTGACCATTATAATCATAGTCAATCTCCTGATATCCATCCGGAATTGTGATTCCTGAATATTCCTTTACAACAGAATACTTCCTGCCATCTATCGTCACAGTTCCATCATTATTAACCGCCTGTGATGCATCTTCTGTAACAGCTTCTGTCTTTGACTCAGCCTCTGTTGTTGCTTCCTGACCATCCTCAAGTCTTGTTGTATATATTATATATTTCTTAACTGAACCATCTTCCGCAGTAACAGTAATTGTTGTTGTATTACTTCCCGGGTCCATTCTTCTACCGCTTATGCTTATCTTGGCAGCACTGTCATTAGCGGCAGCACTTACAACAAGCTCTGTGACATCAGCATCAACAGTTGCATTATATGTTGTCCTGTCTGGTGAAAATGCTGGTGAAAGCGTTCCCGGACTTATCTGCAGGGACTTTAATGTGTTGTCTGAGGAATAGCTGGCTGGAGCACGACCAGTTACCTTTCCTGATGAGGAACTGCTGACTGTTGCACGTTCACCATTAACAGATATCTTTGCATCACCTGCAACACTAAGCGTCGTTGTTCCTGCTGCAATAACTTCAAACTGCATAGATATAGATTCATTTGAGCCATATGCTGATGCATCAAGAAGTGCAAATGATACAACACCACTATCACCTGCACCTACAGGTTTTATAATTGAATTATCATATGACACTGGAACAGAGGCTGCATCAATAACATCAGATGCAGATATAATAACCGTTACCGTTATCGTACTTCCAACTGTTCCGCTTGCTGAACTTATAGATATAGAAGCCTGCTCGTCAGCCTTAGCATAATACACAGGAATCAATGCAATGCACATTGCCAGTACACCTATAAAAGCAAGTAATTTTTTTATCTTATTCATAGTCATCCTTTCAAACAATAATTATTGATTAATGCTTCCTATTCCAAGAATATATCTCTTAACCTTTGCAAAATCAAACAAATCAAGTTCTCCGTCTCTGTTACAGTCGGCCGCCTTCCAATATACTCCTGACGGGTCTGCTATACCTAATATAGATCTCTTTATCTGTGCAAAATCAAACAAATCAATCTCTCCGTCGCCATTGACATCCCCATATATAACAATCTCATATCTGCTGACCTCTTCGCCAGAAGAATTATATGTTATAAGGATATCGCCAGTACTAACTAATCCATCTTTCTCATTGCCATTCTTATTAAGTATCTTGGAATAAGCACCATTATAATTATCAATCTTATCAAGCACATCTTGGACATAACCTGATACAGTTAAACCACTTATGTATTTTTCATCCTCATCAACAGATAATGTTGTTGAAAATCCCGGATAAGCAACATCCGGTTCTGGATCAGGTTCCGGTTTTGGATCAGGTTCTTTATCCTGTCTTACAACAGTTATAGTATAGTCCTGATTATCGCCATTAGCTGCCGTAACAGTAATTGTAATATCATTACTTCCAACTGAAAGATCATGATATCCCAGTCCGCTTACATCTGCTGAAGAATCAAGTGTTGAACCTCCAACATATACAGATGAAGTATCATAATCAACTATAAGACTATACTCTGTTGTATACAGACTAAATGTTGGTGTTAGTGAATAGCCTTCAACATATAAGTCAGATAATCTGTTATTAGGGCTGCCATCTCCTGTCGGAATTTCACATACATTTTCAGGCATATTCTCATATACAGGTATTCTGAATATAAATGCTATATTGTTCTTATTACTGTCGCTATACCCCTGTGCGCTCTTAACTGATTCACTTCTTGGAGCAAGTACATTGGTCATATACTGATGACCTCTTCCAGTCATATCAAACTTTTCATAATAAAGAGTATTCTGACCTCTGTTTATATAACTTTTCCCAAGATATATTGCTCCACCAATAATAGATTTCATTCTTGTATTCCAAGGTCTTAATGTAGATGAATCTGGATAAGAAGCATATTTAAGTCCATTCTGGACTGCTGTCAATCCTCCACTAGCATATGCCCCTATATTGTAATAATTATAATAACCCCAGTAGTAGCCAGACTGTGTTCCTGATATGCTGCTTCCATATCCACTGTTACCCTGCTCCTGTAATATTCTTGAAGCAAGATGATATGGGCTTACCCCTGATTCCTGTCCTGCAAGCAGCAGACCGGTTATATATGTATAATTTCTTCCATCATATCTCAGGTCATGGCTTGAATTTTCCATAAATGTACCATCAACCATACTCTCAAGGCCGCTCTCATCCTGTAATGAACTGTCAAATGAAAGATTTTCAAACATAAATATATTATCTGCATTAAGGAAGTTTCTAGGATCAAGTGCATATTCAACAAGTGCAGATGATGCCTGAACCCAGCCACCTGAATCAAGCTGTGTATACTGTCCTGATTCCCAGTCATAGCAGCCATCAGCAACCGATTTCCATGATGACTTTGCTGAACCATATGTAAGGCTTCGGCCAATCACATTCTGGTTTTCCAGAACATCAGACCAGTCTTTTCCATTATGGTCCGCCACAAACACCCAGTTAGGATACTGCGCATGAAGCTGTCTTAAACCATCCTTATAACTATCCGGGAATCCTTGTGAGTCAAGGTATTCCTCAAAATCCGCATCCGGCTCATAATCACTTCTTTTATCAACAGTTATGTAGCCACCATATATATAGCCTCTTTCATAACTGCCATTAAGATAAAAACCTATGCCATACCATGTGTCGCCGTCATCGTCAGTTGTCTCTTCGTATATATCAAACTTAAAGCCACCATCCACCTTGGTAATGACTGAACCACTGACTGGTGATGTCCTTATACGAAGATCTGTAACATCATAATTAACATGGCCCTGACCAATGGACTCTTCCGCCTTAGTATTAAGTACAGAAATAACCGTAAGACATGTCAGCACAAGCATACATAACATGACACCAATTGCGGCTATTCTTTTTGCACTACATTTGTATCCTGATTTCATGTAATCACCTGACTCCTGAATGTATCGTATTAACTAGTTTCTTCCAAATTCTGAAAGCTTTAAGCCCTCATTTCTCTCAAGTACCATATTGACAGACCAGCTATTGGCAAATACCAGAAGCGGATTGCCCTTAAGGTCTTTAATCTTCTTCATATCTGATGTACCGACAATTCTGTTCACATCAATTTCCTCAGGATTCTCTATCCAGCGTATATGCTCGTATGGAAGCGGCTCAAGTCTGATATCAACACCGTACTCGTTCTTAAGACGGTATTCAAGAACTTCAAACTGAAGGACACCGACAACTCCAACGATAATCTCTTCCATTCCTGTATTGAACTCCTGGAATATCTGAATCGCACCTTCCTGTGCAATCTGGTTGATACCCTTAATGAACTGCTTTCTCTTCATAGTATCAATCTGTCTTACTCTTGCAAAATGTTCTGGAGCAAATGTAGGAATACCCTCAAATGCAAATTTCTTGTTAGATTTGCAGATAGTATCACCGATAGAGAATATTCCCGGGTCAAATACACCGATAATATCTCCTGCGTATGCCTCATCAACAATATGTCTCTCCTCTGCCATCATCTGCTGTGGCTGGCTGAGTCTGATCTTCTTGCCACCCTGAACATGGTTAGCTTCCATTCCAGCTTCAAACTTACCGGAACATATTCTCATAAAAGCAATTCTGTCTCTGTGTGCTTTATTCATATTAGCCTGAATCTTGAATACAAATGCTGAGAAATCCTCAGTAAATGGATCAATAACTCCCTGGTCAGACTTTCTTGGAAGCGGAGAAGTTGTCATTGATAAGAAATGCTCAAGGAAAGTCTGTACACCAAAGTTAGTAAGTGCTGAACCGAAGAATACCGGTGTAAGGTCACCAGCACTTACCATTTCCTGGTCAAACTCTGCACTTGCTCCGTCTAACAGTTCAATATCTTCCTGAAGCTTGTCATAGAAAGCATCACCAATTCTGTCCTTAAGAACAGCCTCATCTGACGCGTCAACAATCTCAGTATCGACTTCCTTCTGTCCATTCATTGCTGCCTTGAATAAAGAAACATTTTTCTCTTTACGATCATACACGCCCTTGAATTCCTTACCGCAGCCGATAGGCCAGTTAATTGGGCATGTAGAGATTCCAAGTACGCTTTCAATCTCATCAAGAAGCTCAAATGGATCATTAGCCTCTCTATCCATCTTATTAATAAATGTAAATATAGGAATGTGTCTCATAACACATACCTTGAAAAGCTTGATAGTCTGTTTCTCAACACCCTTAGAAGCATCAATAACCATGACCGCAGAATCTGCTGCCATCAGAGTTCTGTAGGTATCCTCTGAGAAATCCTCATGTCCCGGAGTATCAAGAATATTAATACAGTAACCTTCGTAGTTGAACTGAAGAACAGAAGAAGTTACCGAAATACCTCTTTCCTTCTCAATCTCCATCCAGTCAGAAACCGCATGCTTGGCAGTCTTCTTACCCTTTACAGAACCTGCAAGGTTAATAGCACCTCCGTAAAGCAGGAACTTCTCTGTTAATGTTGTCTTACCAGCATCCGGGTGAGAGATAATGGCAAATGTCCTTCTTTTCTTAATTTCACTTTCTAAACTCACTGTTTTACTCCTTTATAAACATAATACATAAATGCTTCATACCCATTTCGGCATACACATAATATAAGCCTGTGACGCAGTCTACGGCTTCACAGGCTTACTCTAATCAATAGTCTTCGAATTATTCACGGTTAAGACCGAACTTGTATGAAACCTCAGACTTGTCATCAATTCTTCTGAAAATGTTGACTACTCTGTCCATAACCGGTTCGAAATCTTCCTCATTCTCAACCTCAACAGAAACAACCTGTCCGTCTTCCTTAATAACTGCGTCCTTAACAAGTTCTAAAGCCTTGATATCTTCCTCAGTCTGGGCAACCTGCTCAGGTGTTGTTAACATCTTTGATTTACTCTTATACTTAACAGCGTATGTTCTTGTCATCATATCCTCCTATTGGCTCTTCGTAGCAATATAATCTCATATGTCATTATATTATATAACATGTTTGGGGATTATGCAATGGGTTTACAATCATGCTTTCATCAGCCTTCCATACAATTTCTCACTCACCATAAAAATCATATACTGAAACTTTGTTTTGCTGCTTAATAATTTCCTGTATTTCTTGTAAACATTTTTCACATTACATTTATCTTTCTTATATAAATCACTAACTTCTGTGAACGCGGCATTTTTCTTTGAATTCACCATAGTTCTTATTATATAAGCCATGTTCTTATTGAGATTAATATAATCTTTTTCTTCTTCAAAGGTCGTCGTCGTATGCTCCTTTCATGATAAAATGTTCTGGTTAACATTATTATACCGCTAAAATCCGCTGTTGCACAGCCTTTTATCTGAAGTTTGGGGCATTTTATATACAAACTCCCTCCGTCTGCTCACTTCGTTCGCATCCACCTCCCTCAAGGAGGGAGGCTTTT
>OGPA01002586.1_pt1 | contig 12663 bp, 9 predicted proteins | sample 1552841 | NCBI WGS metagenome assembly OGPA01 (sample SAMEA2579916, study PRJEB22360) | human gut metagenome | reverse complement strand
AAGGGGCGAACACGCTAACGCAGTTCGAGTACCCCGCTCAGCCGGTGCAGAAAAGGAGCCGCCCGGAGGGCAGTGCAGGAAAAGGTGCCGCTTTATCACAATAAAAAATTGACTTAACAGCACCCCGCGTAGTATAATAACAGCAGACAGATAACAAACCACGCGCGTGAAGCGGTGTTCACAAGGGGGAAGTACGATGAAGTGCCCATTTTGCAGCTTTGAAGACAGCAAGGTCGTGGACTCCCGTCCGACGGACGAGGGTACCAGCATCCGCCGCCGGCGTGAATGTCTCCACTGCGGAAAACGCTTTACCACCTACGAGACGGTGGAGCGCATGCCGCTTATGCTGATCAAGCGCGATGGCACCCGGCAGGCGTACGACCGCCAGAAGCTGCTCAACGGTCTGGTGAAGGCGTGCGAGAAACGCCCGGTTTCGCTGATGCAGTTGGAACAGATCGTCGATCACGTCGAGCAGAAGCTGTTCGGCTCGCTCGAAAGCGAGGTCTCCAGCAAGGTCATCGGTGAGCTTGTCATGGAGCAGCTGCGTAAGGTTGATGAGGTCGCGTATGTGCGGTTTGCCTCGGTCTACCGCCAGTTCAAGGACATCGACACGTTTATGAAGGAACTCAACAAGCTGCTCGAGGGCAAGTGAGCTATAAAATGTTCTGAATCGAAATTTCCTGCATTTCCGACAGTACCAAAAGCTGCGATTTGAGCTCCGCGACACACGCGCGAAATTCGCCCTCGTCCTGCTCAAAGGCGAAGCTGTCCGCGCGGGCAAGCAGGGATTCGACCTCGTTGAGCTCGTCGTGCTGCAAAGTGATGTGGAAATACGTCGCGTGCGCGTCCCAGCTTTCGTGAAGCGCGGAGAGATCATCGCGCACGCTGTCCCAGTTCTCCGCCTGCGCGGTGTCCTGCAATTTGTCGAGCGCTGCGCACCAGTCTGTAACTAAGCCGTCGGCGACGGCGGCATTCAAGAGCGCCGCGCCAAAGAGCGCGAGCAGCAGGCAGAACGGGATCCAGAAAAATCGCTTCATTTGGCACTGTCCTTTCCGATGCACAGAATTTTGCCCGCGCCGTCGAGCGAGAGCAGAAAAATCTCCGACGGGGCGTGGTAGCCCTGCGCGCGCACGGTTTTGTCGAGCCACGCGGCATCCAGACCCGCAAGCGAGAGGTTTTCGCCCAGTACCCGCCCGTCATTGATGAAGATGTGCGGGAGAAAGGTGTCGTCCTTGACGGGCTTTCCCAGCTGTTTAGGCGTTGCGGGCTGCTCGTCGGGATAGAGGAGGACAGAGAGCTGCCCGTCGGTTTCGAGCACCGCGTATTTGACGCTTGTGAGGTCCGTCACGCCCTGAGAGCGGAGTTCCTCGATGAGCTCGTCGAGCGTGAAGCGGTTGTGGCGCATTGCGTCCTGCTGCACCTTGCCATCTAAAATGAGCGCCGTCGGGCTGCCGCAGATCAGCCGCCGCAGGCGGATGGAGCGCACGCTCCCCCACGAGAGCAGCATCGAGAGCAGCAAGAGCGTCACGATCGGGATGACGCCGTTTAAAAGCGGGATGCCGAAATCCTGCATCGGCACGGCGGCAAGGTCCGAAATGAGCAGCGTGAGCACGAGCTCGATGGGCTCGAGCTCGCCGATCTGCCGCTTGCCGAGAAGGCGCAGCCCGACCATGATGAGAAAATAGAGCACGATCGTGCGGATAAAAGCAGTAGCCATAGTCATCCTCCCTTTTTGGGAGTTTGCCCCGCGGAGGGGCGAAATAACCGCTTTCATCCGGAGAAGTCCGGTTTGAAATATATTAAAAAAACGCAGAAGTGAAAGGAGCTATGGAGTTTCTCCATCATAAGCGCCAGCGCCCGCCTTTGGCGGGACGACGAGGTGGGAAGAGGATCGAAATTTCGGCGGATGCTTCCCCGTGCCCGTGGGCGCGCACACAGCCGGCAAACATGCGGGCGACCGCAGAACAAAGGGGCTGTGACCACGGGAAAAGCGACAAATGACTGCGCATTTGTCCTTTTGAAGAAGCGGCTTTGCGCCGTAAAGGGGTATTTTGCCCATTTTTCAAAAATCATCAAAAGGAGAATGTTATCATATGTGCGGAATCGTTGGATTCATTGGTCAGGAACAGGCGGCCCCCATCCTGCTGGACGGGCTCGCGCATCTGGAATACCGCGGGTATGACTCCGCGGGCGTGGCCGTCATCTCGGCGCAGGGAAAGCTGCAGGTCGAAAAAGCGGTGGGCCGGCTCAAGGTCCTCAGCGAACAGATCCACGGCGGCGCGGATCTCGAGGGCTGCATCGGCCTTGGTCACACCCGCTGGGCGACGCACGGCGCGCCGAACATCATCAACTCTCACCCCCACGTGAGCGAGAACGGCAAGTTCGCCGTCATCCACAACGGCATCATCGAAAACTACGTCGAGATCAAGGAATTTCTGATCGGTCAGGGCATCCGGTTCAAGTCCGAGACCGATACTGAGGTCGTGGCGCAGCTGCTGGAATTCTACTACAACGAGTGTCACGACTTTTTAGAGGCTGTGGGCCGCGTGCTGCGCCGCATCGAGGGTGCCTACGCCCTCGGTATGCTCTGCGCCGACTGCCCGGACCGCATCATCGCCGCGCGCAAGGACGCGCCGCTGCTGCTCGGCTACGGCAAGGGCTGCAACTTCCTCGCCTCCGATGTGACGGCCATCATCAAGCACACGCGCGACGTCGCCTACATGGAAGACGGCGAGGTCGCCGTGCTGACGCGCGAGGGCATCGAGGTCTACGACGCGCTGGAGCAGAAGGTCGAAAAGAAGCACTTTACCATCGACTGGGAGGTCTCCGCCGCGGAAAAGGGCGGCTACCAGCACTTCATGCTCAAGGAGATCATGGAGCAGCCCGAGGCGCTGCGCCGCGCGATCTCCCCGCGCATCAAGGACGGCAGGGTCATCTTCGACGATCTCAAGCTCCCCGTCGAGAAAATGCGCGAATTTACCCGCATTTTCATCGTGGCCTGCGGCTCTTCGTATCATGTCGGCATGATCGGCAAGTACAATCTTGAGCATCTGCTGCGCCGCAATGTCGAGGTCGTGCTCGCGTCCGAATTCCGCTACAGCGACCCCATCGTGGACGATAAGTCGCTCGTCATCGTCATCAGTCAGTCCGGTGAGACCATCGATACGCTGGCCGCGCTCCGGGAGGCCAAACGTCTGGGCGCCCGGATACTTTCCATCGTCAACGTGGTCGGTTCGTCCATCGCGCGTGAGTCGGATGACGTGCTCTACACCTGGGCGGGCCCCGAGATCGCCGTCGCGACGACGAAGGCCTATTCCACGCAGCTCGCAGTGCTCGACATGATCGGCCTTGCGTTTGGCGAGGCGCTCGGCACGGTGAAAAAGGAGGAGTACAACGAGGCGGTCGCAGAGCTTCAGAAGCTGCCGGAGAAGATGGAGCAGTTCCTCGCGAGCGAGAGCTGCGAGGCCATCCCCAAGTACGCTTCCCAGTATTTCAACCACAATTCTGTCTTCTTCATCGGACGCAACCTCGACTATGCGCTCGGACTCGAGGGCTCGCTCAAGCTCAAGGAGATCAGCTACATCCATTCCGAGGCCTACGCCTCCGGCGAGCTCAAGCACGGCACGATCTCGCTCATCGAGGACGGCACGCTCGTTATCGCGCTCGGCACCTACGCCCCGCTTTTCGACAAGGCCATGAGCAACGTGGTCGAGGTCAAGGCCCGCGGCGCGGACGTTCTCGCGCTCGCGACCGAGAGCCATCGCGGCGAGATGGCGAAGACTGTCGAAAACGTCATCACGATCCCCGATACGGCGCAAATGCTGCTGCCGTCGCTCGGCGTTGTGCCGCTGCAGCTGTTGGCGTATTATATCGCGCTCCAGCGCGGGTGTGATATTGATAAGCCTCGCAATCTTGCGAAATCTGTCACTGTTGAATAAAAAGGGAGCACCCGAAAGGCTGCTCCCGATAAGAAAACATCGTGAGGAAAGAGAGAACGGTATAGCTTCGGCTGTACCGTTTTCTCATTTTTCCATTGATGCCGTGACTTTTGACATTTCCAAGGCTCCGATGCCCTTGTAGTAAATGTCGACCTCCTGCGTCCGATTCTTGCCCTTCGGGTCGCTGGCCGCATGGACGATGATTTTCTCCACGAACTCATGGAGGATGCAGGGCGTGAGCTCCGGGATATCCGTGTACCTCTCCACAACGGAGAGAAAACGATCTACATCCGCCGATTTGCTTTCCTCCAGCTCCACTTCTTTCCGAAGGGAACTCGCCAGCACCTTGAGCTCCTGTTCTTCCTTCTCATAGTCCGCAGAGAGCTTCTGAAAGCGTTCATCGGAGAGCTTGCCCGAAATGTTGTCCTCATAGAGCCGCTTGAAGATAGCATCCAGCTCTGTGATCCGCTTCTCGGAATCGACAAGCTGCCGTTTCCGCTTTGCAAGATCCCGGTCGCGCTGCCGCAGGTCACTGTCCATGACCAGCCTCACAAACTCGTCCTTACTGCAGGAGGCGAAGGAAACGATCTCCCGCAGGTTTTCCAGAATCAATTCCTCCAAGATCACCGTGCGGATGGAATGGGTCTGACCGCAGAAGTCACGGCTCTTTCGGTAGCCGGCGCACAGGTAGTATTCCTGCTCGCGCCGGAAGTTGGTGGCCCTGCATTGATACATGACAGATCCGCAGTCCGCGCAGAACATCATGCCGGAAAACATCCCCATTTCTCCCATTTTTGTAGGACGCCGGCGCGTCTGCCTTGCTGCTCTCGCGGCGTCTGCGATTGCCTCCGTCCAGATTGGGTCATGGGTGTTCTCAAAGATTAGCCACTCACTTTCCGGATTATGGATGACCTTTTTGCTCTTGTAGGACTTCTTCCTCGTCTTGAAATTGACCGTGTGCCCCAGGTACTCCCGCCAGCGGTCCATGATATCCGCCACGGTGGAGGCATCCCATGCGTAAGGCAAGCCCCGCTTGATATTGCTTGCTTTCCGGCCCCTGCTGGCATAATAGGCGGCCGGGGTCAAGATCCTTCGCTCTGTCAGCTTCCTTGCAATCTGGGACGGTCCGAAACCGTCCATCACATATAGGCCGATCTCATAGACCACCGCTGCGGCTTCCTCGTCCCTGACCCACAGCTTTTTGTTGTCAGGAGACTTCATGTAGCCATAGGGCGGCAGGGTCGTCAGATGCTCGCCGGCGTTGCCCTTGACCTTCATCACGGCACGGATCTTCTTGCTGGTGTCCTTCGCATACCACTCATTGATGATGTTCCGAAAAGGAGTGAACTCATTATCACCCTGGGTGCTGTCCACACCATCGTTGACAGCAATAAAGTGAATGTCATGCTCCGGGAACATGATCTCGGTATACATGCCCACTTGCAGATAATCACGGCCCAGGCGTGACATATCCTTGATAATGACCCGATTGACAAGGCCGGCTTCGATATCCGCAATCATTTGTTGGAAGCCAGGTCGGTTAAACGTCGTACCCGAAATGCCGTCATCAATATAAAAGCGATAGTTTTTGTAGCCGTGGTCAAGTGCATAGCGTTGAAGGATCTTTTTCTGAGAAGAGATTTGTCAAGGGTATTTTCCTCATAAGAGAGCGCCCTGCACAAAATCATGGCAGGGCGCTCTCTAAATGAAGTATTGGAATTGATAACCAATCAAGTTTACTTTTTCTTGTCAATACTGAAACTTAGCCTTTCCGCACTAACTCAAGCGGGGATCGTTGCGCCAACCGCTGCAAATGCAGGTAAGTCGCCACAATATAAACAATCAGTTGCAGGACACCTGCCACAATAACCGCAATTGGCATTGATACGACTTCCGTTATCATATCGTTATATCCAATCGTGGCTGCACCGCTCAAACTTGTATTAAGCACTTCTGAAACGGAGGAAAACAGATTTAGTGTCGTAGCATTCATTGTAAGGATTCCAACAATGATCCCAGTTATTGTCGCAAGGATGATAGGTATTGCAGCTATCTTCCAGCTAAACATCACAGCGGTCCTTTTACCGGAACCAAGCGAAAGCATCAGGCCAAGCGTCCGCCGTTGACGGTTTACAAACAGAGCAAGAAATACGAACAGAGCCGCACCTGCTGTTATGCAGGCAGCGAAAAGAAGCTGCTGCGCACTGCTGTAAAATCCATGCAAAGTTTCAGCGATTTCAGTGTATCCGTTATCAAAGCAAAACAGAATGTTTGCCGGGTATCCATGCGATTCCAGTGCATCTTGGAGCGCAGATACCTTTCCGTTCTGCAAAACGTATGTAAAGAAAACGCCATTTCGACTACTATAGCAGTTTTCTGGCAGAGAAGTGTTAGGGGCAAAGACGGTATTCGGAAGGAAGCGATAGTCTGCGGTATCCCACAAGTCTGACTGTCGGTAAATCCCTATAATCTGATACGTTTTCGCATCACCCGAAACCCCAATCTTTTGGGAAAAACGCTGTGGCTGTACCTTCCATTCCGGAGCTGTTAAATCAGCAAGAGGGTTTGGACCCCAATAGAACGACAAATCAATGCTGTCCCCTATACCGAGTCCGCTTGCGAGGGCAGTTGTTTCAGAAATCAGGCAGACATTAGAGCCTTTTTTATAATCGTCCGCCCCAAAACTCCGTCCTTCTGTTACGAAAGAGTCCTTTTGATGGAAACAATACATGCTTTCCAGAAGATCTGTACCAATTACACTGACAGTATGATATTGCGTATCCAATTCTTGAACTGCGCTTCGCCATTCCACTCCTGCATTCGAGCTTAGAAAAACATCCAGATCCGTTTCCAACTGGGTCATGTATGCATCAAGGTATTGGTCGTTTAGCAACACACCTGTTTCAGAGCCGTCAATTGCATAGTCCAGTTGTGTTTCAGAATACAAGCCATGCCAATGTGTAACGGTCATTGTGCAGGAATCTATTGCATCAACCATGTCTTGCCCTAGAATGGTCGTTTTTTCACCAGAGGAATATTTTGCTATCGGCAGAAAATCTGGCGAAGCTGTTTTCTTTTCGTCCTCTGTCAAATCATAGGATATTCTAGACAAATCAATATCTTCCACAGAGCATCGGTGCGTTCCTGCCAACGTTGTACGCAGTTCCAAATCGCGGTCAATGTAATCTGATCCAAAGACCAAATACCGCCCTCCGGGACGGATATCAAGAGCATCTAACTCTTCCTGAGAGTTGCACCCTATGATGAGGCGCAGTGTGCTGCGAACAGCATAGTCCGGATGCATTTTAACAACGTTTTCAATCGAAGCAGTAACAGATACTGAAGCAAGTTCAGTAGACTCCGGCAGATTCGTTTTATCTACCGATGTAACCCGAACGATCATAATTGCCCTGTTATACGGAGAATCAAGGCTTGGCGCATATGTGCCGTCTTCCTTGCCGCTGGTAACACTCTGAATGGAGGGGCAATAAGCACTGATATATTTTTGTTGGTACGCACCTTTTATGACTGTTCCATCCGCAGCAAGCTGATCCATATACGCCCACATATCTTGACTTATTACACTTTCTTCATGGTGGAGCGTTAGCCCGTTGTACTCTGTTGCCACGTCTGCTGTCTCCGTTGTTGGGACACCAATGGTCACATAGCGCTCTTCAATTTGCGCGAGCGTTGCTTTAGCGGATGCAAATACGCCTGCGCTCAGGCAGATAAAAGCGGAGGCCATTCCCACCAGCAGGAAGATTGCAAACAAACGAACCGGTTGTCGAAAGAGCTGTTTCAAAGGGGTCATACAGTTTCCTCCTTGATTCTGCCGCTGTCCATACGGAATACAACATCCGCTGCTTTGGCTACCTCCAGATCATGTGTGACAACCACTACACAGCAGTTTTCTTCATGTGCCAGTCTGGAAAGCAGCTGAATAATTTGTGTGCTGTTTTCTGTATCCAGATTTCCCGTAGGCTCATCTGCGAGAATGATCTGCGCATGAACGGCTAATGTTCTGGCAATTGCGACTCGTTGCTGTTCGCCGCCTGACAGCATGGCAGGAAGTCGCTTCCAATAGCTTTCGCCCAGACCTACTTTTTCAAGAGCAATCTGCGCCTCTTTTTTTGCATCGGCATCGGAATGCCTCAGCAATTTTAAGGGATACATGACGTTTTCACAAACAGTCATAAGTGGAAACAAATTATAGCTTTGGTAAATCACAGACGCCTGCTTGCGACGGTAGATATCCACGTCTATTTCCCGCAAACTTTGGCCGCCGACTATTATGTCTCCGCTCTGCGGCGTATCCAATCCTGCCAGTAATGAAAGCAGCGTTGTCTTCCCACTTCCACTTTTGCCGACTAACGCATAAAAAGTTCCAGCACTCAAATCACAGGAGACGTCTTTTACAGCCTGAACAGTTTGGTATTTTGTTTTGTATGAATAAGAAACACTTTGCACAGATAATACGGACATACTACTCAACCTCCCGTAGTAATCGGATTCCGCTTTTTCCAGTTGCCATCAAGCAAGCTGTAATTGCCCCGACATTCATAGCAAAAAAGAGTGCTGCGGCCATGGCATATTGGGTGGCAGTCTCTTGGACAAACAGGATGAGAATTGTTCCAATAGCTGCGCCAACCAAAAACATCAGACATATCTCGACGAATACCATAATGACCGTTTCAATGCGTTTTGTACCAAGAGATCGTGCAATGGCAAATTCCCGCCTTCGGATATGAATATAGAAAAAACCTGCGGCAGCACCAATCATGACCTCTATGCAGGCAAAAATTGGTTTTAGTCGATACAGTGTTTGCAAATTTCGATTCAAAGCATTCAGTGTTTCGCGGAGTGTTTCATCATGAACTGTTACGGCAAACTGCTGATATCGGAGAACTGGAGAATTGTTAATTTCTTCCTGATGCCCGGAGGGGTCTACATTTGCGAAGTGACGCATCAGTATTTGCCGGAATTCGTCCAGCTCATGATTATCACGCACTGTTGCGCTCAGGCTATCCCCTGTAATCTTCCCGTCCAGTTTTGTTTGTGCTGCTGCAACGCAGCTGAATGGGCAATAGATCGTTTGAGATTCCGACGAATACGTCCCAGCAATTTCGAGCGAAATCTGTGTGGAAGCTTCACCGGTCACAGCAGGCGACATCTGAACCGTCAATATGACATTACCATTATTATCAGTATCTTGCGACAGTTCTTCTGCCGCTGCGGTTGAAACGAGACACACCGCTTTATTTGAGGTAAAAATTGATTCGTCGTATCCTTCAAAATAAGTAATCGAATTTCCTGAAACGGGTGTCAATTCCGATGCGGCATCAACAGAAGTAATGCCAATCAGCTTTTGCCGACTCGAAAAGCCCGTCCCTTGACTGTAATAGACAGATGCTTTCAGGCAAACATCCTTCACATAGGAGGAAAATGCTTTTTCCTGAAGCTCCCCGCCATAGGCATATTTGTCAGAGAGAAAGTAGTTGATAATATAGTCTGTAATTTTCAGGTCATCAGTTTTCGTGCCAGTAAGATTGGATACGACGACAGTTACGGGAATCACTGCGTAGGCGCTCTCCATATCCTGTTCTTTCTGGCAAATGAATCCATCAAAGAGAGTAAAAAATGCACAAAGGAAAGCTATCAGCAATACAATGCTCACCGTCTGCCAAACGCCGCGCTTTAAGCGCACCTTTTCGTAAAAGAAAACGATCATTTAACTGCACTCCAATAATGCAAGCAGCGGCATGGGAGAAATATTCACCCATGCCGCTGCTCAGCTGTCACTTACTTATCTGTCAGAACCGGGAAAACAGACTGGGGCAGGATGCAATGCCCATTACCGGGGCAGCTGTAATGATCCCAATAGCCAGTAGTACGCCCGCACTGGAGACAAGAATGCTCATAGCGGACATAATGGAGGCTGCCGGAATGATAATTGTTTCCTGTGTAGGAATAACTACTCATTGTATGAGAGACGGTTGAAGAGGCACCATTTCCCAAATAGCTATTAGTGCACCCCGAAACAGTGCAGTAATACACGGGATAGACAGTCTTCAGATGAGTTTCATCATCAATCGGAATATATGTAGTATCATAATGGTCAAGACGCCACTGATGGGTATGCATTGTGGCAACTTCTTCATGAGTTTCAGCGGCGAAAGCCTGTGTCGGAATCGCTGCGAGGATAAAAAGGGCCAGAAAAACTGCGGCCAGTGACTTGATCTTTTGCATAAACAACGCTCCTTTTTATCTGATTTTTGTCTGATGTCTTCTTGGTTCAGCACATGAGCCAGAATCCGTTGAACAGACAGGCCATGTGCTTCCTCAAATGATTTTCATGAATCTTCCCTCCTTCCATGTAACCACATCGACAGTTAAATTGACGTCAATCCTATAGATAACGCAGGACTTTTCATCTGTAAAAATCAGTTGTTTGAATTTGAGTAAGAGACTCTTGCTTCTTTATCGCTTCTCCCAACAAAGCGTTCTCAAGCTCTACTTCACGTTGCCGATCTTCGCTACTACTTCTATCCGAAATAGTTTGTCCATTTTGAATCACGTCCAATATTGGAGGCTGATTTAGATCAATATAGTTGCTACCCTGAGCAGTACTTTCTTTTGATTGTCTCGGGTTTGTCATAAAACAGGCGACAACTGCCAAAACAAGTATCGCGGTCACGGTTATGATCCAAGCATGAGGCTTTCGATAAGAAAGTACAGCACGGATTCGTGTTTTCACATTCTTACTGCCAAAGGCCAGCGGGCAGGCCGCAAAAATACGCTGGTTTGCAGTGCAGGAGAGCAACGTCTGCGAATACGCAGCGCGCTGAGAATCACTCATATCCTTGATAGCGTATTCGTCACATGCCAACTCAATATCCTTACAAAGGAAATAATACGCAATCCAAATCAAAGGATTGAACCAATGAAGAGAAAGAATTAAGAACGCAATGGGCTTTAGCCAATGATCGCGGCGTTTTATATGCGCACGTTCATGTGCAATTATGCTATCCAATTCCTTGCTCTTTATATGGAACGGAATATAGATGCGCGGCGCAAACAGGCCAAGAATAAACGGAGCATTCACATGCTCGCTTTGATACACATTTGACGAGAGCCGGACAGCAGTTTTTACTTTGCTGCGGAGATGTACATAGCTTAATGCTTCAAACAGAAGCATTGCTGCCATACCAGTACACCAGACGATTCCAACATAAGGAACAGGAGCAGTGAAACCTTTAGCAGAAAGCAGGCCCTGCTCGGATGCCGAAAAGCCACTTATATCAGGAATGACACTCAAGCGACTTTCCAATGCGTTTGGCATGAGAAGCCGGATCCAAACAAAGCTCCACAATAAGGGGAACAGCCATTTTGGAGCTTTGTGGAACATGATGCGAACAAGAAGAACAGCCAGAACAAGCCATCCGGCATTGACGCTCATATTAAGCAGCTTCATAAACAATTCAGTCATCCGGATGCTCCTTCCGAAAGCGGTCAATCATCTGCTGCATCTCCTGAATTTCATCTGCCGTGAGCTGTTGGCTTTTGGTAAATGCGGTCAAAAAAGCTGGAATCGAACCGGCAAATTTCTTCTCGACCAATTCTTCAATTTCAGCTGTCTGTATCTGCTCCTTGGATACCAGCGAAGAAACGATCGTATTCTCATTCTTTATCACGCCACGCTCCGACAAACGCTTTATTACCGTGTAAGTGGTAGTAACCTTCCAGCCTAGTTGCTCTTCACAAAGTTGAGCTAAATCTCTGCTCTTGATGGGTTCATGATCCCAAAGGATCAGGCAAAAACGGTATTCGCTTTCAAAAACTTTTGGTGTACTCATTCTATCGGCCTTTCATTCTAATCTGTTAGTATTATTCTAACGGATTAGAGTTGAAAAGTCAATAGGGAAAATGTGCATTTTTATCACTTAGCGCTGGAAGTGCTTGGGCTTTTGCGGGTCTGACCGTTGCCGACGAATAACCATCTGCCGTGCCTGCCGCTCTTCTGTGTCCTCTCCAAGCAGTCTGGATACTTCCTGCTTTGCGCTGAGCAGCATAATAAGAGAAGGCTTCTTCTGCAAGGTTTCCTCCAACTGCCTTTCCGCTGCCTTTTCCTGCGCAGGACGGAGGACCTGCCGTGCTTGGTACAGCTCCACCGAATCAAAATCCGAAGCCTGTGCCTTCAGCTCTGCGTATTCAGCCAGCGCCTTATCCAACTCGGCAGAGTATCTTTGCTCCTGCGCCTCCAGCTTTTTCAGTCCAGCCTCCATGGTGGCAATATCCTTGCGGAATTCCTCTGCGCCTGCATCCTCCGCATACTCAAGTTTTTGAAAAAGAAGCGCCTTTTCGGAACGCAGTTCCTCTAAATCTTCCGTCAGCTCTGCAATGCGGACAGCCAGCGCCTTGTGGCGTTTCACATGGTATATTGGCAATGCCTTTTTCTCGGCAACCAATGTTTTGCGTTCCTTGCTCTTTTCCTTGATTTGCTGCACCAGACCGGTGTAACGCTCCAGCTCCGGCTTCCATACGGCAAGGGATTTTTGAATATGCGATTTGCCGTTGCGAATATGAGAGAGCTGATAGCAGAAGATCAGCACACGGCTGCGTAGCTTTTCCAGCCCTTCCGCAATGGCGGGGACAGTACGAGCGACCAGTGCGGCCAGCTTCTTGATTTCGGCTTTCAGCTCCCGCAGCAGCGCATTGTCTGCCCTGA
>OGPA01002580.1_pt1 | contig 12681 bp, 9 predicted proteins | sample 1552841 | NCBI WGS metagenome assembly OGPA01 (sample SAMEA2579916, study PRJEB22360) | human gut metagenome | reverse complement strand
TAATAGCATAAACGAAGTAGCCTGCCACCATAATTATTTCTGCCACAGTGCCGCCGATTACCTTGCCGACAAGCGACTTGAAATAAGAGCCGTTCATAAAGCACTTTGCAATGTAGAATGCCGCTACTGCCATAAGTGCCTTGATTATCAGCGTTGCAGGCGCATAATAAGCATAACCTGTAAGCAGATCCGCCATCGCAGAGCCTATGCCTGCCGCCGCAACTCCCCACGGCGAGCCGATAAGCCATACCGATGTAAGCACCATTACATCACCGAGATTTACATAGCCCTTTGTAAGCGGCATAGGTATCTGTACCACCATTGTCGCAACACAGGTAAGTGCGGCAAGCACAGCCGCCGTAACCATTAATGTGAGATTTTTTGTCTTTACCATTTCTTTTATCTTCTTTCTTTTGTATTTGGCTTATTTGCCTTTTTTCATATCATTAGCGGAGTAAACGACCTCCGCATAGATAGCCGCAATAATTCTGTACAGCTCGACCGGTATCGTTTCACCGCTGTTGAGCATTACAAGAAGCGCCGCCGTGCTGTCGTCACGGTAAACGGGAACGCCGTTCTCGTCTGCGATATTTATAATCTTCTTCGCAAGCTCGCCAAGGCCGGACGCTACCACGACCGGAGCATAGTTAAGGTCGGGATTGTACTTAAGCGCCGCCGCAGCCTGCTTTCCTAAATTACGCTTGGACATTAAGACCCTTCCTCCTGTCAATTATTTTCGGGAAAACCTCAGTCAGCACATGAGGCTTTCTCAGCACCGCAGTTTCAAATTTTGCGGGCTTATAGCCGATATTTCTTATTATAAGGTCAATCTTATCGGTCAGCTTTTTTATCTTGAAGCCGAACTTTTCGGGATAAAGAAGCGACAGATTGATGTTTTCACCCAGTGCGTACATATCTACCTCAAAACGTCCTATAGATTCAACGTCAAATGTCAGGAACAAGTGGTAATTCTTCTGTCCGACAGGCGTGTTGTTGGGGTTGTTCTCGTCATTATCGACCCACAGCTCACCAAACGCCTTTGTATCCTCAATCTGCAACGGCAGGATATAATGTGCAAGAGGAGTGAATACACCCGGTGCATTCAGAAGGCTCTGCAGAAGATTTGACGCATTGAAATCGTCCAGCGACTGAATAGCCTCGTGATTTATATTCTTACCGATAAAATCGGTCAGCTTATCAAGAGTAGACGGTGCGGAAGGGATATTGCTCGAAGGCGGCAGCTCCTTACGCTGTGCCATCTCATTTACTATATTGGTGAAAAACTCAAAAAGCGTGTCACGCTGAGGTATATCCGGCATTTCACGGAGAATCTCGTTGAGATAATCGACAAGTGCCGCCATATCCTTGATCCCCTGAAAATCACGATGCACCGCAGGAATAATCTGTCGACTGTCAGTGCCTGTGAGCATTGCCATTATTATATTCTTAAGTGTCTGCAATCCGGATTGTTTTCCTTCATCAAACGGCGATGTCAGAAACTCCAGTTTATCTCTGGACAAATCCAGCTCCGAAAGATAGCTTTCATCGGATAAATGCGACTTAATGAACAAAGACAGAGTTAATTTTTCAGCTTTATTGTCAAAAATACTTAAATAGTCTTGATTTTCGGACTGATTTAGTGTATTATTATAACTATCAGGAATATCCGACATCTCGCTGAGCTGTTTTTTGCTGAAAATCTTTTTAAGAAGATTTCCAAATGCAACAGACAGTTCCCTACGCATATCATCCGACGGAATATATGCAAGGAGATTTGCAAAGCTCTCCTTGAGCATACCGTTGTTGGTGTTGTAGCGTGAAAGATTATGTATTATGAGCGGAATGAACGTCTGTGTTCTTTCATCGTTCAGAAGACTTGCGGAAACGTCCTTCAGCAGTGCGAGCGTTTCACTCTTGAGCGGCTCGAACATATCAGCCGCACTACTGCTCTTCCATTGTGAAGACAAATCGGAGAGCTTGCGGGAGAGCGACTCGTTAGGTGAAAAATATTCGGACAGGAATTTGAGATTCGCACCGAGTGCATTAAGTATCTCCTGCTTGTTTGACGAATAGTTGAGTGCTTTCAGGAGCTGACCGATACTTTCTTTTATATCGGGGCTTGTGGTGGTCTTCAGGATACCGTGGAGCAGCTTGTAAAACTCATCACCGCTGAACATCGTGTTCTGCTTTTCCTGGTTCTGAATCTCACGGACCAGCTTTTCGGGAGCAAGATAAAAGCTCTTGATAAGCTCATCCATATCGTCGTAAAGCTCTGTGTAACCGTTGATCATCGTCTGCTCGAGCAGATCCGAGCTTAACAGGTTCTTGAGCGTTTCGACCGCCATAGTGGGATCTTTTATTTGAACAGTAAGCGGAGCGAGATTCTTTCTGCCCATCATCATAGCGGCGGCGGAATCGTTATCCTGCGCCGTAGATGCTTTGATAGGCTGAGCAAGCTCGACCATATCAAACGGTTCTATATTACCGTCATACTGCCGGTTTGTGAACGAATAGCTCTTACTGTTGGAAACAGGAGCCGTAATCTGTGGAATGTTGGGCATATATATTTCCTTTCAGATGCACATTTTAAAGCCGTGCATCGCATTGCTTGACTTTAAGTTTAGCACATTTCAAGGGATTTATCAATATCAATCTTACGATTGCATAATAAAAAAAATCAGGGAAAGGCGGTTTTGTATATGGCAAAGGTTGAACCCGGCATGGAATCTATGCTCGAAATGTACATATTTGAAACCAATACGTTGCTTGAACAGCTCGATGAAATTCTTCTCAGGACAGAGGATGCAAATGTATTCTCGCAGGAGGACATCAACGAGATATTCAGAATAATGCACACAATCAAAGGCTCGTCTGCGATGATGGGATTTGAAAATCTCCAGCATCTTGCGCACAAGGGCGAGGATATGTTCTTTGTAATAAGGGAGAAGCCCGAAATTGCGAAGGACGCACATTTTGTATATGAACTTATATTTGAGGTTTCCGATCTATATAAGGCTGAGATCGAGTATATACAGAATTCGGGGGATGACGACTATACGCCTACCGACTTCTCGGAAACGTTCAAAAAGCTCGAAGACGCAACGGAAAGATTAAAGGCAATGGAAAGCGGTGCTGCTCCTGCTGAAAGCGCTCCTGCTGAAAGCGCTCCTGCGGCAAAGCAGGAAGCATCTGCCGCTCCTTCAGGAAGCAACGTTGAGGGAAGCATGACCGTCCGTGTATTCTTCGAGGACGGCTGTAAGATGGAAAACCTCCGTGCTTTCCTTCTGCTGACAAAGATAAAGGAAGTTGCCGAAGTTATCAGCTGTACTCCTCCCGATGTTGAATCCAATGCGGATACGGCAAAGGATATTGTCGAGAACGGCTTCCTTGTAACCTTCAAGGGCTTCGACGGAGACAATGATACGGTAATTAAAGCCATAGAAGGTGCAGTCAACGTTGAGTCTTATGAGATAATAGACACACCGTCTGCGGCACCTGCCGAAGAAAAGCCTGCTCCCGCACCGGTTAAAGAGGCTGCCCCCGTTGCCGCCCCTGCAAAGACGGAGGAAAAGCCGCAGGCTCAGCCTGCTCCTGCAAAGCCTGCCGCAAAGAGTGCGGTCACAAAGGCTCAGGAGGACATTAAAAAGGCTAACGGCGGTCAGAAGCATAGCCTTATCAGCGTAAATCTGTCAAAGCTTGACACACTGCATGATATTGTCGGTGAAATCATAACGACCGAGTCAATGGTAATAGCAAACCCGGATCTTGAGGGCCTTGAGCTTGAGAGCTTCTCAAAGGCCGCAAGACAGCTCAGAAAGCTGACAGACGAGCTTCAGGATACTGTAATGTCTATCAGAATGGTACCGCTTGCAGGCGTATTTCAGAAGATGGGCAGAATTGTCCGTGATATGAAGATAAAGCTGAACAAGGAAGCAGAGCTTGTTCTTGAAGGTGAAACGACCGAGGTTGACAAGAGCATAGTAGATAACCTGAACGATCCTCTTATGCACCTTGTAAGAAACTGTATGGATCACGGCATAGAGGACGATATAAATGTCCGCATTGCCGAGGGTAAGCCCGAAAAGGGTACTGTAAAGCTGTCTGCAAAGCACTCGGCAGGTGAAGTTATCATCACCGTTTCAGATGACGGTGCAGGCATCAACTGCGAAAAGGTTCTTGAAAAGGCAAAGGAAAGCGGACTTCTTACAAAGCCCGAAAGCGAATATACAACGAAGGAAATCCAGAACATGATTCTCCTGCCCGGCTTCTCGACCAATGATACGGTTACGGAATACAGCGGCAGAGGCGTAGGTATGGACGTTGTACGCAGTAATATCGAACAGTGCGGCGGTACACTTATCGTTGAAAGCGAAGAAGGCAAAGGCTCCAGCTTCATCATCAGAATTCCGCTTACTCTTGCCATTGTTGAGGGTATGAAGCTGAAAGTCGGCTCTACTATCTTTACAGTGCCGATTTCATCTATAAAGGAAAGCCTTATGGTTGCAAACAACCAGCTGCTCAACGATACAAAGCAGGGCGAAATGATAATGATAAGAGGCGTGTGCTATCCTATCCTTCGTCTGCACGAAAAGTTCAATATGCCTACAGAGGTCACAAAGCTTGAGGACGGTATCCTGCTTCTTGTCGATGTCGGCGGAAAGAATGTCTGCCTGTTTGCAGATAAGCTGATAGGCGAACAGCCCGTGGTTGTAAAACCGTTCCCGAAATACCTCAGCCAGTACAATATCAAGGCGGAGGGTCTGTCGGGCTGTACCGTAATGGGCGACGGCACTATTTCGCTTATAATCGATGTCAACAATCTTATCGGCTAAGGAAACGGAGGCTTTACTTTGTCAGAGAATTATAATGATAAATTACAGGAACTTCTGAATACTCAGAAAGCAATGGAGGACGCAAAGAAAGATCCTCAGAATACAGAAATAACTAAGGTACTGACCTTCTATATCGGCGAGCAGGTATACGGCATTGAAATACCTGATGTCATCGAAATCATTGAAGTGCCGCCCATAACCGCCGTACCCGGCGTACCGTCTTATATCAAGGGCATAATCAATGTCCGCAGTAAGATTGTTCCCGTTGTGAACATAAGAAGCAGATTCGGCAAGGAAGAGATTCCTTTCAATGACCGCACCTGCATAATAATCGTTTCGACAGGTGATGATGTATCGGTCGGACTTATCGTTGACAGCGTTGCGGACGTTATTCCCGTAACCGAACAGCATATATCAAAGACACCGGAGCTTACAGGTGTAAACTCGAATAAATTCATCAAGTCCATTCTTGAAATGAACGATGGAATAAAGCTCGTCCTTGACGTTTCAAAACTGATAGACGAACACGCAAGCGAAGAAATGAAGTAAGGCAGGTGAGCCGTAATGCTTAAAATAACAGATAATGAATTCAACCGTCTGGTATCATTCATGAGAGAGCGCTACGGTATAAACCTTTCTCACAAACGCACACTTATCGAGGGCAGACTCGGTAATATGCTCGTTGAGCGAGGATTCAAAAACTATGACGAGTATCTTGACTGCTGTATGAATGACAGAAGCGGTAAAGAGCTTGACGGTCTGCTTATAAAGCTGACCACAAATCATACTTATTTTATGCGTGAACCGGAGCATTTTACTTACCTTACAAGCACCGTTCTTCCGTTTATAAAGCAGGCCAACGCAAAAAGCAAAACAATGCGTATATGGAGTGCAGGCTGTTCAAGCGGAGAAGAAGCGTACACTACGGCTATGCACATAAGCGAATTTCTGGGCAGTGAAAAATCCTCGTGGGATACAAGGATACTCGCTACCGATATTTCGCTGAAAACGCTTGCAGGCGCTCAGAACGGCGTATATCTGGAAAGCGGACTTACGGATCTGCCACCCGGCTGGCTTGAGAAGTATTTTGACAGGATAGACGGCGAAAAATGTAAGGTAAAGCCGGCGCTTCGCAACGAAGTGATTTTCCGCACGTTCAATCTTATGGAGCCGATACCCTTTAAAAAAGCTCCGTTTGATCTGATTTTCTGCCGTAACGTAATGATTTATTTTGAAATGGAAACAAAACTGGCTTTAGTAAAGCGGTTTTACGATGTGTTAAGACCGGGCGGATACCTGTTCATCGGTCACGCAGAAAGTATTCCGAGAGATTCAACCGATTATGAATATATTAAACCTGCTATTTACCGCAGACCGCTTAAATAACGGCTTTGCACAATATGACGGCATAATGCCGCAGACGGAGGTGAGGTTTTGCCTCTACGCATACTTATAACAGGAACCAGTGCAGCTGTAAGCCAGGTCACAAAAACGATCATCGACCGCAGTCTGCATAACTGTAGATCTGAAATAGTTGACTATAAACAGCTTTCTCTTTCTGCCAAAAAAGCAGACTATGATTTTGCCGTTATAAACGATCTGATGGCGGATGTATATTATCGTCTGCCGTCGGCACTGAACGATGTTCCGTCGGTGCTCATAACCAATAATGACAGAATACTGAATGACCCGAAGCGATTCGGGCTTTTTGGTGCAATCAAAAACACAAGCGGCGGTGCGGCGGGTCTTGTTGCTTTTGAAAAAGAGCTGATAGCTATCATCAATAACGGCACTCATAATACGCTCGAGCGTAAATCTGCCGATAAACTGCATTTTGATAAAATCATGCAATCGCCCGACGGCAGCGATCCTGCTGTTCTTTTCAAAAAAACGACAGCGCCGCAGAAAAACAAGCAGAGCGATATAATCAGACCTTACAGCAACAGCGGTAAGATTGAAATGATAGCGATAGGCGCAAGCACAGGTGGCACAGACGCCATAATAGAAGTTGTGCAGGATCTTCCTGCGGATACTCCGCCTATCGTAATAGTACAGCATATGCCTGTCGGATTCACGAAAATGTACGCCGACCGCCTTGACCGCATATGCAAGATGAACGCTAAAGAAGCTGAAAACGGCGACAGACTGCAACAGGGTCTTATAATACTCGGACACGGCTCGGAACAGCTTGAGGTACACAGGGACTCAGTTGGGTTATATGTTACCTCAAAGCCCGGTGAAAAGGTTTCGGGGCACTGCCCTTCTGTTGATGTTTTGTTCAGCTCTGTAGCAAAGGTCACGGGAAAAGGAACTATAGGTATAATTCTCACAGGCATGGGACGTGACGGTGCTTCAGGTCTTGCCGAAATGAGAAAATCAGGCGCATATACGATAGGTCAGGACAAAAATTCCTGCGTTGTATATGGTATGCCGTGTGTTGCTTTTGAAGAAGGCGCAGTCATAAAACAGGCTCCGCTTTCTGATATAAAGAATATTATAATAGGAATGTTATAATGGCAAATTACCAGGAAAGAAGAGAAAAAATGTCAACAGCAAAGAAAACCCTTTCTGTCATTACAGCCATAGCAATTTTTGCAATTGCGGCTTTGATGACAATGTGTGTTACGCAGGTCGCATCAGCGGCAGAGATGAACGGTAACACAGCAACAGAGCTTGTAAGCTTCATCGGCACAGGCTGGAACTTAGGAAACACCCTTGACGCAATAGGAGGCGGAAACAGCCTTTCCAGCGAAACGTCATGGGGAAATCCGAAAACAACAAAGGCGATGATAGACGCCGTAAAAGCACAAGGCTTCAGCGCAGTAAGAGTACCTGTATCGTGGGGCAACCACACGACCGGCGACAACTTCACTATCAACTCTAAGTGGCTTGCAAGAGTAAAAGAAGTTGTAGACTACTGCATTGATAACGATATGTACGTTATCCTGAACATTCACCACGACACATCCACACAGTACTACTACCCTTCATCTGAATACAAAGAACGGTCGGTGAAATTCGTAACATCAATATGGACGCAGGTAGCAAAATATTTCAAGGATTACGACCAGAAGCTGATATTTGAAACGCTCAACGAGCCAAGACTTGCTGGCACAGGCGATGAATGGTGGTTTGACGTAAACAATCCGAATAATGCTGTCCGTGATTCAATCAGTGCAATAAACGCACTCAATCAGACAGCGGTTGATGCTATCCGTGCGGCAGGCGGTAAAAATACCGACAGATGTATAATGGTTCCCGGATACGATGCATCCATAGACGGCTGTACAACATCAACTTTCAAATTACCGGATGATTCTACGCCCAATCGTCTTATCGTGTCGGTACACGCATATACACCTTATAATTTTGCTCTTAACGCAAACGGCACAGCTGAATTTACGAATGATCTGAAAAATGAAGTGGATTATCTGTACAGCACAATAAAATCGCATTTCATTGATAAAGGTGTCCCTGCAATAATCGGTGAAACCAGTGCCTCCAACAAAAACAATGCGGCAGAACGTGTAAAGTGGGCACAGTATTACATGGGCAAATCCGCCGAATATGGCGTGCCTTGTATGCTGTGGGATAACAATGCGTTCAATGGCGGTGACAGAGGCGAATGCCACGGTCACCTCAACCGTTCAACGCTCGGCTGGTATGATAAGGCTTTTGTTGATGCTGTAATCAAGTACGGCAAGAAGGAACAGATACCCGAAAAGCTGACGCCTCCCGCAAGTGTCACCAATTGCAAAGCAAGGCATACAACCACCACGGAAATTTTCATCAATTGGGATAAAGTTGAAGACGCCGATGGATATATTACCGAACAGTACAAAGGCGGTAAGTGGGTACAGATAAATGACAGTGAATATCCTGCGGTCGATTTATACAATCTGAAACCGGATACGGTTTACACATTAAGGATAAGGGCGTATAAAACCCAAAAGGGAATCTATGCCTACAGCGATTATGTACGCTTTGCGGCAAGGACTTCCAAGCCGGTCGTTAAAAATGTTACTAACTTCAAGGTAAAATCAGCTACAACAAATTCAGTTACGTTACAGTGGGATAAATGTGAAGGTGAAGTCGGTTACTTCGTTGAACGATACAAGAACGGATCGTGGTGCAATATAGCAGAGCTTCCTGTTGACACGACAAGCTATACTGAGAAAGGCCTTATAAACGGAACGACCTACTCATTCAGAATCAGAGCATACCGATACGGTGACACTGTGTTGACCGGATTATATTCGAATGTTGCAGGTACCACCACACTTGCAAATGTTACGGGCTTTGCAAAGCAATCCTCTACAGATTCAAGCATTACTGTAAAATGGAACAGGAATTCACGCGCTACAGGATATGTGCTTGAACAGTACACAGGCGGAAAGTGGGTACAGCTTACAAAAACAGCGTCAAACACCAATACTTCGTACACTGCGAAGAACCTGAAAGCAAGCACAACTTACACATTCCGCATCAAAACATACAAGACGGTAAACGGTAAAACCACCGAAACTGCTTATATAAGACTTGCTGCGAGAACATCCGCACCGAGCGTTACGAATGTAACAGGCTTTACAAAGGAATCTGTTACCCAAACTACCGCTACTCTGAAGTGGAACAAAAACACAACCGCTACAGGCTACATTGTCGAACAGTACAAGGGCGGCAAGTGGACTCAGATAGCAAAGACAACAAGCAACAGTACACTTACCTGCACTGCAAAAGGACTTAAGGCAAACACTACTTATACGTTCAGAATCAGAGCATATAAGACCTCAGACAGTTCAACGAAGTACAGCGACTATGTAAGAGCGGCGGTAACTACCGCTAAGTAAAACGCATCCCCCGATTTTCAAAATCGGGGGATTTGTATATCCGAAAATAAGAATGACCTCTGCTTTTGCAAAGGTCATTCTTATTTTCTGAGCAGTTTTTTATAGATAAATCCGGTCACACAGCCCGGTACAATAAACAGAACTATCTGGCTTGCACAAGGAATAAGGAAATCCATAAAACCCGAGAAGCCCATCTTTCTTATCTTTTTTCTGACCGCAATAAAGCTCTTTGTATTACGCCAATTGCGTCTGCGGTTCAGATTTCCCGCCGTTACCCTATAGCGTACAAGCACTTCGGGAATGTTTGCCGCTATTGCACCGCCAATCAGCATACGCACCATAAAGTCATAATCTTCACAGCGTTCAAGCTCCTCGCAGTATCCGCCGATAGACTGTGCAAGCGACTTTTTATATACGAGCGTCTGGTTATTGAACGGCGCTCTGCGTTTTGCAAATTTTCTTATCTCGTCGTTTTCTGTCGGAGGTCTTCTTACGGCAATATCTTCACCTGTATCGCTGTTGAACTCACAGATAAAACTGCCAAGTATCGAAATCTCAGGATGCCGGGACAGATAAGCCATCTGCTTCTCCGCCCTGTTTTCAAGGCATATATCGTCAGAATCCATCTTCATTATATATTCATTCTTACAAATAGCAAGTCCTGTGTTAGCACATTTTGCCGTGCCGCCGTGACTTTCAAGGCGATGTATCTTCAGCTTACCGCCGAACTTTTCGCTGTATTGCTCAAGCACTCCGTCAAGCTGTTCATTCAGCTCGCCGTCGCATACAACAACTATCTCATCCGCAGGATAAGTCTGTACATACAGGCTTTCAAGGCTCTGAGCGAAAAACTCGGGATTTTCTCCGCTGTATACCGACATAAGGACGCTGTACGGCTGTAATTCTGTTCTATTTTCCATACAAATTTGCCCCCTTTGCCTTTGTAATCGCTTACATTGATTTTATCATACCTATAATAAAAAGTCAATCAATACCCGCAATTTTTATCGGTTTTTCTCTTTACTGTCATATTATCAGTCAAAATAGAGCGCATTGCGATAGTCGATTTGTCCTGTAAATGCGTCATAAATTATATTTTCGCAGTTTTTTGTACTGATAAAATATTCAGTAACATATGCAACGGGAATGAATCTGCCGTCGGATATAAGCTGTTTTTCCGCCTGTCTGCACAACTCATATTCCTCCTTCTCATCCTTCGCCTGTGACGCTTTTTCGAGCAGTCCGGAATATTCGCTGTTCATAGCACTGTATTTGTTCACGTTACCCGTAAAGCTGTTAAGATACGCCTCAGGGCAATTATAACTGCCGTTAAGACGTGTCAGTGCCAGAGTATAATCGCCGTTTTTCAGCTTCTCGTCATATTCGCTTTCGCTTATATATGAGATACTGCAATACATTCCGAGCTTTGCCTGCCACTGCTGTAAAATGCCCTTTACCGATTCGCCTATTTCTTCGTCACGGTTTTCTACAGCAATTATATTGACGCTGTACAAATCCGCCTTGTCGATATTGGCACACGCACTCTGATATGCCGTATACGCCTTAATCTCATCGGGCTTTACCACTGCCTTGCCGCCCACAGCATCACGGTAGCTTCCGAGCGAATTTTTAACGGACGGAGGCACCGCACCATCCGCAACGGTATATCCGAAAGGCATTTCGAGCTCTGCGGTGTCGGTCGCATACAGTAAGGCGTAGCGGAGCTTGTCGCTCTTGAATATCGAATTTGAAGTGTTCATTGTAATGCCGTAAACGGCGGTCGAGAATTCGTCATAGATATAATTCTTGTTAAGATAGCTCTTTGCCTTACTGCCCGAAAGAACGATGCTCTGCGATGTTCCGTCGGTGAAATCCGTAATATGATTATCTTCGATGAAGAAGTTAAGTCCGAGCGGAGTTACCTCATCGTGCTCATTATACTTGTCGCTGTAACGAAGAACGAGGTTATTGTTATTGTTGCTCCATGCGTCATAATTCCACGTCTTTACATAAAACGGACCGTTTGATGGAGTTCGCTCTGCGTCGAGACCGTATTTGCCCTGTGCCTTGATAAAGTATTCCTCGTTGCACGGCATAGCCGCCGGCATAGCAAGAAGCATCGCTAATGACGGCTCGGTATATTGCAGTTCTATTGTAAGCGAATAATCCCCCTGCGCCGTAACTCCGAGCTGTGACAGGTCGGTAATTTCTCCGCTGTTTATCTTATCGGAATTTTTTACGCAGAAATATTCCGACGCCTTCGGCGCTCTGGTTTCCGGCAGGAATAATCTTCTGAAGCCGAAAACAAAATCGGCGGCTGTGACCTTCTTGCTGTAGCCGTTTACGTCTGTCCAGTATCTGTCCTGCTTCAGTTTGAAGTTATATGTAAGCCCGTCATCTGAAACGGTATAGCTTTCAGCCATCGCTTTTTCCGCATTGCCGTCCGCTCCGATCCTGAACAAGCCCTCGAACACCGAGCCGATTATAAGATATGATTCCCTGTCAGAAGCGTATTGAGGGTCAAGGCTTCCGGGATTTGACGATATATCATATCCGAACACATATCCCTTGCCGTCATCCTCTTTACACGAGGTGAAAAAAGCACAGCATAAGCACAGCAAAAACGCAGAAATGCGAATTGTCGTTCTTTTCTTCATCACAACTCCTTAATTACAACATTACCCGTTTCCAGTGATTTTTTGCAATCAATTATCCTCTGATTACGGCTTCCTTTGAAATGCAGTTCAAGGCTTCTCTGGGCAAGTATAAATTTGCCGTCGACCAGTATATCCACTACCGACAGCAGATTTTTAACGTCCTCATCCGTCTTTGATTTTTCAACAAGCTGTTCAAAGGTAAACCCGGTATATGCCATTATATCGAGCTTTGTATTTTCCTTTATCCTCTTTGCAAGGTCATATAACGGTGCAGGCTGGCAGAACGGCTCTCCGCCCGAAAAAGTAATACCCTTCAGCAGAGGATTTTCCGCAATGTGATTATAT
>OGPA01002577.1_pt1 | contig 12700 bp, 10 predicted proteins | sample 1552841 | NCBI WGS metagenome assembly OGPA01 (sample SAMEA2579916, study PRJEB22360) | human gut metagenome | reverse complement strand
TTCTACCAATCTACTGGTTTGAAACTGTCAACGATTTGCTTGCAAAACATGCAGATATTAGTGGTCATATTCAGAGTCAGATTCTTCGTGGTATGGGTATGGAGCTGTTGTTTTTCATTGTTTTGATCAGTTGCAGCATGGCAGTTGCAAAATACCAGCAGCAGGAAGGATAGTGATAGAAAATCCTAAGGGGAACATTCATAAACTGTTTAGCCGGTATATACAGGAAGAACAGTTTATGAAATGCTGAAGAATAGAAAAATCCGGAAAGATGTCCGGCTGACAGATTGCGATAAGTAAAATACATTTTGAAAAAGTCTATTTTGAATAGACTTTTTTGTTTGTAATCGCTATAATAGGTGCAAGTATTAAAAGGATGTTTGTATTCTGATGGAAAATAACATAGCAGATATATTTGCTTTATCGGATGGAGGGAAAATTGTTGGAAGATAAAAAGAAATATCAGGATCATGCAGGATCGGAGATTGTAAAAGATTCCAAAAAAGACCGGGAAAAAGATTTGCAGGATCAGAATAAAAAACAGAACGCAAAAGGCACACAAGAGAAGAGCGCTGCTTCTAAGTCGGGAAGTGAAGCAAAGGCAGGCAAAAAGATTCGCTGGATCACGATCAATGAAAAATATATGTCAGTCTGTCGTTATGTACTTTTTGTGCTTTTTATTGCAATAGTAGTATATATGCTGGTATCGCATTGGAGTGCGACAACGGCATTTATTTCTAATCTGTTAAAAGTGTTGTCTCCGTTTATATTGGGTTTGCTGATCGCATACTTTTTATTGCCGATCGTGGTCAGGACAGATGGTTTGTTACAAAAGATCACGAAAGGCAGAAAACCAAAACTTACCAAAGTACTTGCGATGCTGATTTCTTATATTTTGGTGCTTGGTTTTATTGCGGTTACATTCGTTTTTGTCATTCCTCAAATGGGACAAAGTATTCAGGAATTAACCAATAAGGTTCCGGGAATGTATCAGACCGTCACGGCAGAACTGGTGCATTTGCAGGAACGCTATCCGGATCTGGACACAGAGTTGATCGAGGAGCAGTTACAAAATATTGTTCCGAATCTGATCAAGCTGGGAACAAACTTAGTTAGCAATGCAATTCCTATGCTGTATTCGGTATCGGTATCGATTGTCAAATGGCTGATCAATCTATTGCTTGGTATTGTGATTTCAATTTATATGATCTATAGCAAGGATATGTTCCGTTATGAGGCAAAAAGAGTTGTTTATGCGATCTTTCCGGAAGAAAAGGGAGATGTTCTTTGTAAGACCTGCCGTGAATGCAATGGAATCTTTAGTGCGTTTTTGATCAGTAAGGCGATCGATTCGCTGATCATTGGCTGTATCTGCTGTGTTGCGATGAATCTGTTACATCTGCCATATGCGGTATTGTTAAGCGTTATCGTAGGCATTACAAATATGATTCCTTATTTTGGACCGTTTATCGGAGCGGTTCCCGGTGTATTGATCTATCTTTGTACAAACTGGGAGTATGCGATCGTCTTTGCAGTCATGATTTTTATTTTACAACAGTTTGATGGTATTATTCTCGGACCGAGACTGCTTGGTCAGTCAACCGGTCTGAGTCCGATATGGGTTATTTTTGCGATTACGGTAGGCGGTGCTTATTTTGGTGTGATCGGTATGTTTATCGGAGTTCCGGTTGTGGCTGTTATTGCATATCTTTGTAATACATTCTTAAATAGCAGGCTGAAAGGAAAGCATGTGAAAGCCTTAAAAGAATTTGATGAAGAACCATAATCAATAGAAAGTTAATCGAAAAGATAGAAAGTCTGAAAAAGGTTAGATATATAACAGGCAGTACAAAAGCCTGGAAAAAGCCGGACATATAACAGGCAGTATAAAAAAGTAGAATTAAAAAACGGAAATAACAGACCGGTTACTTCCGTTTTTTGTCTATCGATGTGCTACAAAGCGGCAGATCGGCTTTCCTTCTGCGTAGAATTTCTGTTCGTACTCTGTCATGACATTATTTGGGGCAGGACCGTCTTTGTGCAGATCAAAAGAAACTTCATCCTTGATCCAGTTCATGGCGTTCAGTTCTTCTAAAGAAAAATCAAACAAAGGTCGGTTATCGGTTTTGAACTGTACATATCCGTCTTTTGTTAAGATCTTGTCATAACGTTCCAAAAAGCAGCGTGAAGTCAATCTTCTTTTTGAATGACGATCCTTTGGCCATGGATCCGAAAAGTTCAGATAGATCTTTGAAATCTCGTCCGGTGCAAAGTAGGAAGTGATGTCTTCTGCATCCATTCGCATAAAACGGAGATTTTCTAATTCCAGATCAGCTCTTTTATCTAAGGCACGAACCAGAACACTCGAATATTTCTCGATTCCGATATAATTTATATCAGGATTTTCTTTTGCCATCTGTGTGATAAACTGTCCCTTTCCCATACCAATTTCAATATGGATCGGATGATCATTGTTGAAAAAATTCTGATTCCATAATCCCTTGAAATCTTCTCCGTTTTCACCATCAGTCTGTATTGTAAAAGCGTCATTTAGGATGCGTTCCTGCGATCCCGGTACATTTCTAAGTCTCATGAAAAACCTCATTTCTATTCAGCCATTTGTAAAATACACCCTTGTACTGTGATGACCATCCGTATGGCAAAAATGAAATGCATCATATTCATGTTCTTGATTTGTGTTTCTATTTCTTTTCTTTTTTGGAGCACTGTTTCACCTGATAAGAATTTTTAAGATTTTTTTCTTTTTTGCCCTGATTATGGGCGCTCTCATCTGATATAGGGGCAAGGCCAGTTCTGATGTACATTGCTGTTTGGGAATCTCTAAGCCCGTCGCCACTTGCGCTGCAAAAAAAGATCTGCTTTTTTGCAGTGCTATGTGTGCGCTACGTGGCTTTGCGAAGCGGGAGCGTGTCCCAAACAACAATGCTACTCAGACTGAGTCGCCCCTATAGTTATGACCCGCGCCCAATCAGCAAAAAAGATTAAAAATCAAAAATTCTAATCAGCTGTCGTGTCAATCCAAAAAGAAATAGAAATAGAAACGCAGCCTAAAAGTTTAAGATAGGACGCATTTTCTATTTTGTTTTACGAATGGCTGCTTTATGATTTGGAAACTTTCGGATATTTTTCAAAAAAACATTGCAGTTATTTTGTGATCTATACTATAATAATATGATAGAAAAAAAGAAGCAGGCCGACATAAACACCCGGTCTGTATCATTTTGTATTTCCAAAGGAGGGTTACATACTATGAAAAAAATAGTATTAACAGGTGGCGGTACTGCCGGACATGTTACACCAAACATTGCATTGATACCGGAATTAAAAAAACAGGGATATTCCATCTCTTATATCGGCTCTTACGAAGGTATTGAACGTAAGCTGATCGCAGATCTCGATATTCCTTATTATCCGATCTCCAGTGGTAAGCTGCGCCGTTATATTGATATAAAGAATTTAAGCGATCCGTTCAAAGTCATTAAAGGACTGCATCAGGCACGTAAATTACTAAAAAAGATCAAACCGGATGTTGTCTTTTCCAAAGGCGGCTTTGTATCCGTTCCTGTTGTACTGGCTGCCAAATCCAGAAAGATTCCTTGTGTGATCCATGAATCCGATATGACACCAGGACTTGCAAATAAGATCTGTATTCCTTGTGCAAATCGTGTCTGCACGAACTTTCCGGAAACGATCAAGCATCTTCCGCCGCAAAAAGCTGTTCTTACCGGCTCACCGATCCGCGAGGAACTCTTCCACGGCGATAAAGAAAAAGGGCTTGCTTTCTGTGGATTTACCGATGAGAAACCTACGCTTCTGATCATTGGAGGAAGTCTTGGCGCAGTTGCAGTCAATACTGCGGTCCGCAGTATTCTTCCAAAACTGTTAGAAAAATTCCAGATCATCCATCTTTGCGGCAAAGGCAAGCTCGATGAATCCTTAAACGGTACGAAAGGATATGTACAATATGAATATATCAAAGAAGAATTATGTGATCTGATGGCGGCCGCTGATGTAATGATCTCCCGTGCCGGTGCAAATGCGATCTGTGAGATCCTTGCTCTTCGTAAACCAAACATCCTGATCCCATTATCAGCACAAGCCAGCCGTGGTGATCAGATCCTGAATGCTGCATCATTTGAAAAAGCCGGTTACAGTATTGTCATTCAGGAAGAAGATGTTACTGACCAGAAACTTTATGATGCCGTTTTACAAGCATATGAACATCGCGACGAATATGTAAAAGCCATGAAACGCAGCCAGTTGAATAATTCGATTGAAAAAAGCGTCGGACGGACCAACGAAGCTGCCAATAAGAAATAAAAGGCAAAGACAGCGTTCTGATCATACCCGTTAAAATGCCGTCACCATATAACTTATATTTTTTAAAAGGAAACCAAAGCACATAGCAAGATTCTATATCACTTATATCTTTTAAAAGAAAAGCATATAGTAAGATTTCTGTATATACCGATCTGCTAAAGTCAATTTTCATTCTGACTTTAAAGAAATGTAATATCTTTCTTACTATATGCTTTTTACTTTCTATCCGGCGTACTTTTTTTGATCTGTTCGCTTACCGGACAGCATACTGATCCGTCTATTGCACCGGTCAGTTTATTGCACTGATCACTCCAATTGCCTGATATTGTATCTTTGCCGTAATTTTTCCTTTTGCATTCATGATACCGTATTTTCCATTCTTTTGTACGATCGTATAACCGGTATCGTCAAAATCCTGAATATCATTATATTCTGTCTTTGCAACCCGGTTGCCATAACGGTCGATCACACCGAATTTTCCATCCATACAGACTACGGCAAGTCCATTTTCAGAAAACTCTCTTGCCTTTTCATAATCGGGATCGATCGCATATTCAAAGTCTGTTCCAAGATAGCCAAACTTTTTATTTTTCTGAAACAATGCACGTCCGCCAACAAAATTCCAAGCTTTAACATAAGTCGGCTTCAACACTTCTTTTCCATTTGTATTGATATAGCACCAGCGTGTTGCACGAAAAACTGCTGCCATTTTGTTATCACCAAAATCACGTGCATTCTCATATTTGGGCTTAACGATCACTGTTCCTGTCCGGTCAACATAACCATACAGATCATTCTGACAGATCAATGCCAAACCATCCTTGCTAAATGCTCCCATGGAATCATATTGGCAGGCTACTGTCTGTACACCTTTTTGATCGATCGCACCATAACCGGATTTTGTCTGCACGATTGCATTGCCATGACCATCAAAATCAGATGCCGTAAGATAGACAGCTTTGATCACTTCTTCGCCCTGTGCATTGATAAATCCATATTTTCCGTTACGTTTAATACGCGCCAGTCCATTTTTTGCAAATGTATATGCTTCTTCATAACGTGGCTCGATCGCAATGGTTCCGGATTGCTTGATATATCCATATTGACCATTTTTTTCTACAACGGCATAGCCATTAGTCATATCACTTCCCTGATCATAGATCGGTTTAACGCAATAATTTCCTTTTGTATCAATATAACCTGTTTTCCCCTTTTTCTCTACAACCGCCATACCATCTTGAAATGCTCCGGCATACGAAAATTCCTTATCAAAAAGCTTTTTACCATTTGCATCAATATAATAAAAGCTATCCTTGTCTTTTACCGGGATCACGATCTTGGATGCTTCCTGTACTTTTACATTGACTGTCTTAATCTCTTTTTTTCCGCCACATCCGGTCAATGTACTACAGATTGTCAGACCAAGTGCAAGCAGTATACTCCATTTCTTTCTATCTTTACTCATGTATTCTTACACATTCTCCTTTCCTAGCCATATGACTTTAAGTATATCGAACCTGTCTCTAAGCGTCAATATGTCTCCCTTTCTTTTGCTCATGTACCTGACCGGCGGATAAAAGAAAGACCGTGATCACCAAAGAGGGCAGTAAAAAATTTGTGGCGCCAAAAGCAAACCGGTTGTGCCACAAGAGAAATGACCCCGCCTGTCACGGCTGCCATTTTCGTTTTTCTTTCTTTTCCTAAGACATGTTCTAACAAAATAACAACAAATAATGCCGTCATGGCAAAATCTATTCCCGTAAAATCTACCGGCAAAGCTTTTCCAAGCAAAGCACCGATTGCCGAACCGATCACCCAATATGCCTGATCAAGAAGAGATATCCAGAACCATGCATCCCAGTGTCTTTCCTGTTCATCCATGCTCCTGCATGCACATAGCACCGAATAGGTCTCATCTGTCAAAGAAAAGATCATGTAGATCTTCGATCTCATTTTTTGAAAAGAAGAAACAAATGATAACCCATAACTTTTTCCTTTTTCCTTAAAATAGTATGCTTTTTTAGTTTTACTCTATCTGCTAAACCGTGTCAAGGTCAAATAGTTTCAAAAACAGCACCCTTGCGGATCATTATTATATAGGAAACGGAAAGCTTCCTATATAACAAAAAAAGAATCGCCGGGGAAGCGATTCTTTAAGGAGAAGGTATGAAAAAAATTTTAAGCACTCATCAAATGTTTTTCCTTCATTTGATAAGTCTATTGTAATGAGATTTTGTTAATTGCAAATGATGAAACTATGAATAAATTGTAACAACTTTATAGATAAATATTGTACAAGCATCTGTTTTTATGCTCTTGTAGCCAAAAGGAATCCATAATATACTTTTTATCATTTTTTATTACAAATATGTTCCTTGTTTTTCTTTTATTTTGTATCGAACTTTATCCATCCGGCCACATAACATTTCTCTGTTTTATTCTGATTCTTTTTTATTGGTTCTCACTAAATACATCGGTAATATCATGTAATGCAATAAATGCGGATGGGTCAATCTCACTTATGATCTCGCGCATCTTCGTGATCTGGAAACGATTGACAACAAAATAGATCACGGTTCTTTCTATCCCGGAATATCCGCCCACTGCATTTATTTTAGTCAGACCGGATTCAAATTCCAACGAAAGTGCATCACAGATCTCATCTGCTTTTGTCGTAATGATCATTGCACATTTTGCATGGTCAAAACCATCTACAATAAAATCAACGGTTTTTAATGCTGCCATATAAGTTACAATAGAATATAACGGAAGAATCCAGCTGTGGATCACAATACCACAGATGATATACAAGAGCACATTATATGTCATTACAAAGGTTCCAACTGAAACGCCCAGCCGTTTTGCAAAGATTACTGCCATAACTTCAATGCCATCCATTGCTCCATCAAAACGAATAGCAAGACCGCTTCCAATTCCCGATACCAATCCGCCAAACAACGCACATAAAAGTAAATCTTTTCCTGCCAGTGGAGATGCCAGACTTACATCTATCGGTAACACATCTGTAATGAGCCATGCCATAAAAGAATAGATAATGACCGTATATGTTGCATAAATCGTAAAATAGATCCCCTGCTTTTTTAATCCATATAGGAAAAGAGGAATATTTAATACCACCAGAAATACCGATAGTGAAAGATACGATGGTGTAATCTGAGATAACAGCATGGAAGTACCTGAAATTCCACTGTCATACAACTCTACCGGTGCTAAAAAAATTGTTACACCAAATGCATTAATACAGCCTGCAATCGTCAGCAAAAGAATATTTTTCCAACGAAGTCCTTTTAAAATTTCTAACACTTTTTTCAATAAAATACCTGCCTTTCTTTTTGAATCACCTTATAACTAAAACCTTATTTTCATAAGATTTTTCCCCTGTTTATTCCAAATCTTTTACTGCCTGTATGCCATTCATACTATATTTTTCCACAATCCGGCTAACGGTTCCATCCGCAACCATTTTTCTCAATACTTTTGTTAACTTATCTGCTATCTGTTGATCACCTTTTTTCGAAAAAGCAACACCAAGTTTTGCAGAATAAATACTTTCACTCAGAAAACGATATTGCGTTATTTCATCTTTGGTGTATTGTCTCAAAACACCTTCATGAGCTGCTATTGCATCAACATATCCTTTTCGCAATGCTGAAATCACTTCGTCAATTGTTTTAAAAGTCACCAGACTTTTTATTTTCGGTAAATGATTACTTTTATTTAAAAACAAAGTTTCCGGTTTTGTACCAACTTGTGCTGCAACAATCCTGCCATTCAAATCCGATAATTTCTTGATACTGCTATCTTTACGAACCACTATTACATGACGACTGCACATATAAGGTCCTGCCCAGTTGTATTTTTCTTCTCGACCGGTCATGGTATAACAGCCCCAAAGACAGTCTACCTTTCCACTTTCTAATATATTATCTTTTTGATCCCAGTCAATCTGACGAAACTCCGGCTGATAGCCCATTCTTTTGCACGCTTCTCTTGCAAGTGCGACATCGATTCCATGATATTCACCATCTTCTCCAATATAATTAAATGGTTCATAATTATCTGCACCGATCACTAATTTAGGAAATGCCCGTTCTTTTTCGCGTGACCTATTGCCGCCAGCCGAACAACTGCATAATGAAATAAGCATGGTGGTGATCATGCATAACGCTATTATCTTTTTTCGGATCTTCTTTTTCATCTTTTACCTCATTTATGTTGCTGTCTACGTATGTTGATTTAATGTTTTGCTTTGATTCACTGATATATTCCAAGATAATGTTTCTTTTTTATACCATGATATATTCCAAGATAATGTTTCTTTTTTATACCCTGACATATTCCAAGATAATGTTTCTTTTTGCACCCTGATATATTCCAAGGTAATATTTCTTTTTTATACCCTGATATATATACTTCTGTCTGTACTTTTGCTATTTTACTTACCCATTTTACACAAGATTTGCTATACTATATGAGAATTCCGAAGCTATTTTTACTCTAACAGAATACGTCAAAAATCTTTTAGAAACAAAAATAATTGCATATAGAACATATAGACTCCAGAAGATATGCATTTATCTTTTCACATACAAACTTGCAAAAGCTTACTTTTTCATATGTATCACTATTAGTATAAAAATATTTTGGTTTTCCGTCAACTAACCTGTTTACCAAACAATCCAATCAGATCAACACCGGAGGAATTCTTATGTTATTATTAGTCACCTATACATTACAGCCACAAAAAAGAACATCCTTTTTACAGGATGTTCAAAACAGTCATATATTAGAACAGATTCGAAAGGAAGACGGCTGCCTTCGTTATGAATACTATTTGCACGTTGAAAAAGACGATCAGATCCTTTTAGTCGAAGAATGGGCTTCCAAAGAGCAGCAGCAGATTCACCTACAACAATCGCCTATGCAGCTCTTAAAAGTGTACAAAGACAAGTATGTAGTGTCTACCGATGTTCGCACGCTGTCGTAACCTCTTCTTCTTTTCCAAAAATGATCCATGCCAGAGAACTGATCAAAAGGAAAAACGGATAAAATAAAAATGGAATGATATCAAAAGCCGATATATTTTTTCCTAATTCGGAAACTGCCGATATCGCTACAAGCATTTGTGCTCCATACGGAATGATTCCCTGTGTGATGCAGGAAAATGTATCGAGCAAAGAAGCCGACTTTTTAGCAGATACCCCATATGTTTTTGCCATTTCACGGGCAATAGGATTTGCCATAACGATCGCTACCGTATTGTTCGCTGTTGCTACATCCATTGCGGCTACCAGAATGCCCATACCGAGCTGACCACCCTTTTTCCCTTTAAACATCTTCTGAATCCAGCCAAGCAATGCCACAAACCCACCATATTCGCGGATCAAAGCACACATTGCAGAAACCAATATTGCTACCATGCAGGTTTCAAACATTCCGCTGACTCCACTCCCCATATTGCCAATGAGTTCTACACCTGTAGACTTTCCTGTCAGAAGCATGATCAGACTTCCGGAAAAGATTCCGGACAAAAGCACTAAAAACACATTACAGCCTGCTATTCCGCCTAACAACACTAAAATGTACGGTATCATCCGGATCAAATGATATTCTTTTTGTATGCCGCCTGTTACCGTTGTATTTGCAGATATGACACCAACCAGTATAAGAGTGACCACAGCTGCCGGGAATGCAATCCAAAAGTTTTTGTAAAATTTATCTTTCATTCTGCAGCCCTGTCCGTTGCACGCTGCGATCGTTGTATCAGATATAAACGACAGGTTATCACCAAACATAGCGCCACCCATAACCGTAGCAACGCAAAGAGGCATACCAAATCCCGATGCTTCCGATACAGCCGCTGCGATCGGTGTCAGAAGTGTAATTGTCCCAACAGAAGTTCCCATTGCAACCGATACAAAACAGGCAACCACAAACAGAACCATAACTGCGTATTTTGCCGGAATCATTTGCAACATAAAATATGCCACACTTTCCGCACTGCTTCGTCCGACAACACCGACAAAAACACCGGCAGTCAAAAAGATCAAGAGCATTGTAATGATATTTTTATCTGCCAGTCCTTTCGCCATAATTTCTAGCTTTTCATCAAAAGACACCGATCGGTTCTGTAAGCAGGCTACTAGTATTGCTGCAAGAAATGCCACGATGATCGGTACATTGTAAAAACCCATTGGCACTTTCATAATATATTCTAATGTAATTCCAAGTCCAAGATATAAGATTAAAAAGACACCGATCGGAAGTAATGCAACCGGATTTGACTTTTGTTTCATTGTTCTGATTCCGTCCTTTCACAATAACATTCTCATACTATCTGTATTCTCTGACACCATGAACATATATTTTAACAAATTATGCTATAAATGAAAAGACAGACGGAATATTTTACCATGTCGATAGGGGATAGAAACAAAAGAAAAAGGCTGAAAAACATTCATAAACGAGAATGCTCTCAGCCTTAAAAATCAAATGCGGATAACAGGAGTTGAACCTGCACGAGGGTTGCTCACTAGAACCTAAATCTAGCGCGTCTGCCAATTCCGCCATATCCGCATATCCGGCACAAAAGTTTCTCACAGAATCTTTTCTTGCCGACAGTTGATAGTATATCATTTTTATTTCAGGATAGCAAGGGAAATTTATTTTTGCACTTGCGTTTTATTTATTTATTTTTTAAAGGAGCCTCTCCAAAGATCATAAAACACATTTCATTTTTCATCCAAGATACAGCAACGCTCTTGTTTATAAATGCATATCCTCCTTGGTTCTTTCCATTCTTTCTACTCATCCAGACTTGGAATCGGAATCTGGATTGCTACATCCGCATCATAATCCACACCATCAATCCCAAAACCAAAGATTTCATAGAATTCATCCCAATAGCCATCAAGATCAGCGATCTCTTTGATATTGTCTTTTGAAACTTTATCCCAAAGTTTAGCAACTGCTTCCTGTACTTCCGGCTTCATTTCATAATCATCCACGCGGATCAAACGATTCTGATCGGTAGGAATCTCTTTACAACAAAGACGATCATGTACCAGACGGTACATCTGCTTAATACAGTCTTCATGAAGTCCTTTTTCTTTCATTACTTTAAAAAGCAAAGAAAGATATAACGGAACGATTGGAATGGCAGCACTTGATTGTGTTACAACCGCTTTATTGACAGAAACATATGCCAAAAGTCCGTCTACCTCTTCATTCAGTTCATCTGCTGTCTGATACAAATGCTTCTTTGCCTGTCCGATCGATCCTTCTTTATAGATAGGGTAGGTTATTTCCGGTCCGATATAAGAATACGCTACCGTAATCGCCTGATCTGCTAATACATCTGCTGCTTTTAACTGCTCAATCCAGAGTTTCCAGTCTTCTCCGCCCATTACTTTTATCGTATCATGCACTTCCTGCTCTGTTGCTGCCGGGATCGTCACTTCCGTGATTTCATTGGTCAGAAGATCAATCGTCTGATTCGTATATTCTTCTCCCACTGTCTTTAATGTAGAACGATACGTAACTCCATCCGGAGCTTTACGACGTGGAGCGGCTACACTATAAATCACCATATCTACTTTGCCAAAATCTTTTTTGATCAGTTCGATCGTTTCATCCTTGATTTCCTGTGAATAGGCATCTCCGTTGATGGACTTGGCATAGTAACCATCTTTTGTTGCAAATGTTTCAAATGCTGCTGTATTGTACCAGCCGGCACTTGCTGTTCTCTTTTCTTTTCCTGCTTTATCAAAAATAATACCGATCGTATCTGCATCACATGAATATGTCAATGCAATTCTGCTTGCAAGTCCATATCCCATAGATGCACCGATCACAAGAACTTTTTTCGGTCCTTCCGACTTCGGCTGCGACTTTACATAATCAATCTGTGCCTTTACTGCTGCTTTGCATCCTTCCGGATGTGCTGTGGTACACATAAAACCTTTTACTTTCGGTGCTACTACCATCTTCTGATCCTCCGTTTATCATCTATTTTTACTAATTTGTCATTTATTACGAATACTAACATTTTCAGTTTAGCATATTTCCAAAAGGGAGTAAAGTAAGTATATACCTAGAAGGAACTTTATACAGCACCTTGATACACTATGCTTTTTTTACTACACAAAAAGCAGGAGACCATTTCCATAAGAATATGACCTCCCAAAAACTTATAAAAAAATTATATTTTTTCAAAAAATGCGTTCTTAATGAATGCACAAAACAACGATAGTGTGATAGTATTTTCCACTATCACATACTTCAGATATCATTTTCAAATTCTTCAATCGAATCAGTCATACATGCCTTTTGAATCCAA
>OGPA01002576.1_pt1 | contig 12702 bp, 10 predicted proteins | sample 1552841 | NCBI WGS metagenome assembly OGPA01 (sample SAMEA2579916, study PRJEB22360) | human gut metagenome | reverse complement strand
GCTGCCATGGACGGCAGCACAAGTCCTAATGTGCCCGGATGGCGCATTTAGGACGCACACGTCACTCCGCCCCAACCTGAATCAGGCATACAAATCTCAATCTGATTATTATCAGATTGAGATAGAGTTTCTTATTTTCGGACAACGGAACAAAACAGTCCCGGCTTGATGCGATTTGCCAATCTAAAATCCCCAGAACCACCCTACACGAGGAAACTCATGTCCCCAACAAACCATCATTTGGCGGCAGCTTATTATAATGACGGTGTGAAAAATACTTGTAAAATCAGGAAAGTCCTGTAAAATAAAACATAGACTGCAATGAGATAAACAGTATGGTATGGTGAACAATATCAGAAAAAAGCACGAAGATGCAGGAGGATACATATGGAACAGTTAAAAGCAGTAATACTTGCAGCAGGCAAAGGAACGCGAATGAAATCGGATCTGCCGAAAGTGGTACATACAATCGAAGGAAAATGTCTGGTGGACTATGCGATCGAAGCTGCGATCGGAGCAGGTGCAGAGGACATCTGTCTGGTTGTCGGATACAAATATGAGGTGGTACGGGAGACGATCCTGCATCAGGAAGTAAACTTTGTATTACAGGAGGAGCAGCTTGGAACCGGTCATGCGGTGCGTTGTGCAAAAGATTTCTTAGGGAATGAGGGACAGACAATGATCCTGTTTGGGGATACGCCTTTAATCACGGCAGAAACCTTAAAGCGTTTAAGAGAATATCACACAGAGAATAAGAATACGGTTACTGTATTATCTGCCATGGTGGAAGATCCGACAGGATATGGAAGAATCATCCGTGATGCGGACGGTAATTTTGTGAAAAGTGTAGAGCATAAAGATGCGAGTGAGGAAGAGAGAGCATCGCATGAGATTAATTCCGGTATGTATATTTTTGATACAAGGGAATTAAAAGAGGCACTTGAAAAAATCCAGCCGAATAATGCACAGGGCGAATATTATCTGCCGGATACGCTGACAATTATAAAGGATAAAGGACTGAAAGTAGATGCGTTTGCCTTAAGTGACCCGGAGGATATCATGGGCGTGAACGATCAGGAGCAGTTAAAATCAGCGGCAGAGGTCATCCGCAGACGAAATCAGGCAAAATAGATGGGATGGAAAGATTTATTCCGGTCACTGTGGACAAAAGATACAGAAATGGAGAATGACATGTTTTTGATCGTAGGACTCGGAAATCCGGGGAAACAGTATGAGCATACCAGACATAATATCGGATTTGATGTCATGGATGCGCTTGCAGAGAAATATAATATCAGTATCAGTGAAAAAAAACATAAGGCACTCTGTGGAAAAGGTGTCATAAACGGGGTGAAAGTTGTGCTGGCGAAACCGCAGACCTATATGAACTTGAGCGGGGAGAGCGTGGCGGAGCTGGTCAATTATTACAAGATGGATCCGGAAGAGGAGATGATCGTGATCTATGATGACATCAGCCTTGCGCCAGGAAATCTGCGCATCCGCAAAAAAGGAAGTGCGGGTGGGCACAATGGAATCAAAAATATCATTGCGGTGACCGGAACACAGAATTTTTTGCGCATTAAAGTCGGTGTCGGGGAAAAACCGGCGGGATGGGATCTTGCAGATCATGTGCTGGGACATTTTGATACAGCAGACCGCGCGGAAGTAGAGAAGGCAATCGGGCATGCCGTGGAGGCAGCAGAAATGATGATCACCGGTGAGACGGATGCAGCGATGAACCGTTATAATGTGAAAAAGAAGGAAGAGTGAAAAGGAGTATCATGAAAACTTTTACTGAACCTTTGAAAGAGCTCAAAGAATTTGAAACCTTAAGTGCGGGGGTGCATGATCTGCGTGGTATTGCACAGATCTCAGGATGTATTGACGCGGCAAAACCACATATCATGTATAGTGTAAACAATGGTTCTGGAAACAGAATCATTGTTACGTTTCAGGAGCAGAGAGCAAAAGAAATCTATGAAGAATATCGTTTCTTTGATCCGAAGGCAGCATATTATCCTGCAAAAGATATCCTGTTTTACCAGTCGGATATCCGTGGAAATGTGCTTACCGCGGAGCGTATCAATGCATTAAAAATGCTCGCGGAGGAGTCATCCTGCACCATAATAACTACGTTTGACAGTCTAATGAATCCAATGCCAATGCCGGAAAAATTTATCCAGGAAGTCAAAAAGGTTTCCGTCGGAGATATATTAAATCTGGAAGAACTCACAAAACATCTGGTGGAACTTGGTTATGAGAAGAACTATCAGGCGGAAACGATGGGAGAATTTTCCGTGCGCGGTGGAATCTTAGATATCTTTCCACTGACGGAAGACAATCCGTTTCGAATCGAATTCTGGGGGGATGAGGTTGATTCCATCCGTTCTTTTGATGCGGAAAGCCAGCGCTCGATTGAAAATTTGGAGGAGATTTCGATCTATCCTGCCTGCGAGCTTGTTCTGACGGCAGAGGAGCGGCAGGAGGGAATCAAAAGAATTTTAAAAGAAGCAGACAAGGTATCCGCAAAACTCCGGAAAGAAATGAAAACGGAGGAGGCGCACCGCACCAAAAGTGCTGCAGCACAGATCGCAGAGGAAGCGGGAGAACTGGGCATCAGCGCGGGACTTGACGCATATTTGTCCTATTTCTGTGAGGAGCGGGTGTCCTTGCTTGATTATTTTAACAGGGAGAACACCGTTATTTTTGTGGATGAACTGGCACGTTCCATCGAGCGCGGTATGGTGACGGAAACAGAATTTTCTGAGAGCATGAAGCAGCGTCTTGAAAAGGGATATATTCTGCCGGGACAGATGCGGGAGCTTTTTTCCTGCAAAGAAATACTGGCAAAAATGGAAAAGATGGCATGCATTTCCCTGGTGGCGCTGGACTTAAAAAACAGCCATGTGGATATCAAAGAAAAATTTGTCATCGATTCAAAGACCGTCAACCCGTACAATAACAGTTTTGATCTTCTGGTCAAAGACCTCACCCGCTATAAGAAAAACGGATACCGTGTGATCTTACTTTCCGGATCAAGGACGCGTGCAAAGCGGCTGGCAGAAGACCTGATGGCGGAGGAACTGAATGCATTCTATTCAGAAGATTTTGATCACGAGGTAAAACCGGGTGAGATCATGACCGGTTATGGAAAAATAAAAAAAGGTTATGAATATCCGCTGCTTAAATTTGTTGTGATCTCAGAGAGCGATATTTTCGGCAGTGAAAAGAAGAAAAAGAAGCACCACCGTACCTATGAGGGAGAAAAGATCGCAAGTTTTACCGACCTTAACATCGGTGATTATGTCGTGCATGAAAATCATGGACTTGGCATCTACCGTGGAATCGAAAAAATAGAGGTCGATAAGACGGTCAAAGATTACATCAAAATAGAATATGCAGGTGGTGGAAACTTATATATCCTCGCAACGCAGTTAGAGCTGATCCAGAAATATGCCGGCGCGGATGCAAAGAAGCCGAAACTGAACAAATTAGGCGGACAGGAATGGAATAAGACAAAGACAAAGGTGCGCGGTGCGGTAAAAGAGATCGCACAGGATCTTGTAAAACTTTATGCACAGAGACAGGATCAGGAGGGATTTGTCTACGGGCCGGATACCGTCTGGCAGAGAGAGTTTGAGGAAATGTTTCCGTTTGAGGAAACGGAGGATCAGGAGCTTGCAATCGAGGCGACCAAAAAAGATATGGAGAGCACAAAGATCATGGACCGCCTGATCTGCGGGGATGTCGGTTACGGCAAGACGGAGATCGCAATCCGTGCGGCCTTTAAGGCAGTACAGGATGGAAAACAGGTCGCTTTTTTAGTGCCGACAACGATCTTAGCGCAGCAGCATTACAATAACTTTGTGCAGCGTATGAAAGATTTTCCGGTCAACATTGATCTTTTGTGTCGTTTCCGGAGCAGTGCGGAGCAGAAAAAGACGGTGGAGGCGCTGAAAAAAGGAAGTGTTGATATTATTATCGGAACGCACAGACTGCTTTCAAAAGACGTAGTATACAAAGATCTTGGGCTTCTGATCATTGACGAGGAACAGCGTTTCGGTGTGACGCATAAGGAAAAGATCAAGCAGTTAAAGACCAATATTGATGTTCTGACGCTCACGGCAACACCGATTCCAAGGACACTGCACATGAGCCTGATCGGGATCCGTGATATGAGTGTGTTAGAGGACCCGCCGATGGATCGTGTGCCGATCCAGACGTATGTGATGGAATATAATGAAGAACTGGTGCGTGAGGCAATTTCCAGGGAACTCTCCCGTGGAGGACAGGCATATTATGTATACAACCGTGTGCGGGAGATCGCAGATGTGGCAGCAAAGATCGCAGAGCTTGTGCCGGAGGCGAACGTTGCCTATGCGCACGGGCAGATGAAAGAGACAGAGTTAGAGAACATCATGTACCGTTTTATCAACGGAGAGATCGATGTACTTGTTTCTACAACGATCATTGAGACGGGACTTGATATCTCAAATGTCAATACAATGATCATCCACGATGCCGATAATATGGGACTGTCGCAGCTCTACCAGCTCCGCGGGCGTGTTGGCAGGTCCAACCGGACGGCGTATGCGTTTTTGATGTACCGCAGGGATAAAATGTTAAAAGAGATCGCAGAAAAAAGACTTGCTGCGATCAAGGAGTATACGGAACTTGGAAGTGGCTTTAAGATCGCCATGCGTGATCTTGAGATCCGTGGTGCAGGAAATCTGCTCGGCGCAGAGCAGCATGGACATATGGAGGCGGTCGGATACGATCTTTACTGCAAAATGTTAAACGAGGCAGTGAAGGAAGCAAAAGGTATGGATGTTGAGGAAAGTTTTGATACCTCGATCGATATTGATATTGATGCGTATATTCCGATGGGATACATTCCGAATGAGATGCAGAAACTTGACATTTATAAGCGCATCGCAGGCATTGAGACGGCAGATGAGTCAGAAGAAATGTTAGAAGAACTGATCGACCGGTTTGGAGATCCGCCAAAGTCTGTCGAAAATCTGCTTTATATTGCAAGGGTAAAATCCATGGCACATCATCTTTACTTTACAGATATTGCACAGAAAGGTGATACACTGCGGTTCACCCTGTATGAGAAAGCGAAGATCAATGTGGCGGCAATTCCGGAGTTTACCGCTTCCTTTGACAAACATGTGAAGTTTACCATGGATGCAAAGGAACCATATTTTACCTATTTCCTGAAACTGAATACCAGGGAAAAATATGTGGAAGCAAAAGATGTGATGGAAACATTTTTGCAGCGTGCAGGGGAGATGCTGATGGAAAAATAACTTGCGGCTTTTTACAAAACGAATTATAATAAACTGAATGACTGCCCATATCGGAAAAAGAGGGCACTGGGAGGAATATATGAACAGCAGAAAAATTACCGCATTATTGTTAAGCAGCGCTATGGCTTTATCTGTACTGACAGGCTGTGGCGGAGTCAATAAAGATAAAACAGTGGCAACTTTAAACGGAGAGCCGGTCAAACTTGGAGTCGCAAACTTTGCAGCAAGATTTGGTCAGGCGGGAGCAGATGATTTTTATACCGCATATTTCGGAAAAAATGTCTGGACATCCGATTTATATGGAAATGGAACGACCGGGCAGGATAATTTTAAAGACAGCGTGATGGACTCCTTAGAAGATATGTACGTGTTACAGCTTCATATGGATGAGTATAATGTCAGCATTACAGACGATGAAAAAGCAGCGATCACCGCAGCGGCAGCACAGTTTATGGAAGATAACAGCAAAGATGCAATCAATGCACTTGGTGCGACGCAGGAGATCGTGGAGGAATACCTTACATTAGAGACGATCCAGAGTAAAATGAAAGCAGCAATCGTTGCAGGCGCAGATACCAATGTGACAGATGAGGAAGCAAAAACGGGTGCATACAGTTATGTGGGCATTTCTAAGACGACACATCAGGATGAGAGTGGCAATACGGTAGATTACACAGATGAAGAGAAAGAGGAGCTTGCAGCAAAGGTAGCTGACTTTGCAAAAGCAGCGAAGGAAGATGGTCTTGATGCGGCGGCAGAGGATGCAGGCTATACGGTAAGCACCGGTACTTTTACGCAGGAAGATGATTCTGTGGATGACAATCTTTTAGCAGCATTGAAAAATTTAAAAGAAGGCGAAGTAACAGATCTGATCGATGGCGACAGCTCTTATTTTGTGGCACGTCTTGATAAAGAAGTGGACGAGGATGCAACAGAGGAGACACGTCAGAGCATTATTGAGCAGCGCAAAGATGATCTGTATGATGAGACGCTCGATGGATGGAAAGAGGGCATCGAGTGGGCAGTGAAAGAAAAAGTCTGGGATGACGTGAATTTCGATAACCTGTTTACAACTATAAAAGATACAGAGACAGAAAGCACGACGGAGCAGGCAACAGAGTAAAAAGAAAACGTCGAAAGCACAGTCTTTCGACGTTTTTTTATGAAAATGGGAAGTTTATAGCGGGAGAAAACAGATGAAAAAAGACAATATCGTACTGATCGGGATGCCCGGAGTTGGAAAAAGTACTGTCGGAGTCATATTGGCAAAAGTACTTGGGTTCCAGTTTGTGGATGCGGATCTGGTGATTCAGGAGAAAGAAGGAAAGTTACTGCGTGAGATCATTGCAGAAGAGGGGCCGGACGGATTTATTGCAGTGGAAAACCGTATCAACAGTGAAATAGAAGCACATCATTCGGTCATTGCTACCGGGGGAAGTGTCGTATATGGAAAAGAGGCAATGGAGCACTTAAGGCAGATCGGAACTGTGATCTATTTAAAATTAGATTATGCGGATATCGACCGCAGACTGTCAGATATTAAAGGCAGGGGCGTTGTTTTAAAAGACGGACAGACGTTAAAAGACCTGTATGATGAGAGAGTTGTTCTATATGAAAAATATGCGGACATCACGATCGCGGAGGATGGCCTGAACGTGGAACAGACGATCGAAAAGATCGTGGCGCAAATTCAAAAAGAATCTTTGTAAAATCACATCAATGGAATGAAAGAGTCAGAGGATGAACAAAAGATTAAAAGATAAAAAAATGCTGTCCGGCATCATTGCTGCTGGCGGATTCCTTATCATACTGGCAGGAAGTGCGCTTTCGCAGCAGACGGCATTAGGACAGAACTATCAGGGCGTGTATGTAGACGGAACATTTGTCGGGTATGTGGCGGAAAATGTCGATGTGAAGGATGTAATCCTTCAGGCAAGAAGAAAACTGGCAGAAGAATCTGCAAGCCGTTTATGCATGGATTATGAATGGTCTGTAAAAACAGAAAAGAAACCGTTTGTGCGTTTAGAAAAGAAAGAAACGCTGGAAGAACAGTTAAAAAAGATATTAGCAGAGAAGACGATTGAGAGCAGGGAGCGTGCCTATACGGTTGCGATCGGTTCCTACCGTGGAAATTTTAAGACATTGGATGAAGTGTCAGATTTTCTGAATCAGGTCAGAAAAAAAACGGATGAAGACAATGCCTATACTGTTGTATATCAGACGTTGGAGGGACAGATCGGTGGAATATTAACGGCTGATCTGAAAAAGGCAGAAAACGAAGACGATCCGGCGGAAACCGGGGAGAAAGAAACGCAGGATATGCAGGCATCGTCGCTTGCGGGCGTTTCCTTAGAGTCTGCAACGCAGCTTTTAGATGCCGTGACATCGGATGCAGCAGATTTTTATGAAACGGGTGTCCTTGATATGGCATTTGTGGAAAATATTGAGGTCTATGAGAATTATGTGCAGTCAGATGCGTTTACCACTGCGGATGATGCCGCTGCTGAAGTAACAAAAGAGAAAGAATCGAATAAAATATATGTAGTAGAGAGTGGTGACTGTCTCTCTGTGATCGCACTTGACCATGATACAAAAGTGGCAGATATTATGGCATTGAACGGACTTGAGAATGCAGACTCACTGCGGGAAGGACAGGAGCTTATCATTGCGGTTCCGGAACCGGATTTAAAGATCAGGCTGACTGTGGGAGAAGTTTACGAGGAAGATTATGAGGAGGAACCTGTCATTAAGGAAAATGATTCCTGGTATACCAATCAGGAGGAAGTTTTAGAAGAGGGCGTGGCAGGTCATCGTGAGAGAAACGATATTGTTGTATATGAAAACGGTGCTGAAGTGAGCAGAGAGTTAGCGCACCAGAAGATCATGACGGCAGCGAAGGCAGCAGTTGTGGAGCGTGGAACGATCGTGCCGCCGACATACATTAAGCCGCTTGCCGGTGGAAGGTTTACATCAGGATTTGGAAGACGCTGGGGAAGAATGCATAAAGGTGTGGACTGGGCATGCCCGATTGGAACAACCGTGTACGCATCCTGTGCGGGAACTGTGATCCAGGCATCTTATAACGGTGGATACGGCAATAATGTGGTGATCAGCCACGCGGACGGAAGACTGACGCGGTATGCACATAACAGCAAGCTGCTGGTGAAAGTCGGCCAGAAGGTGGAGCAGGGGGAACCGATCGCACTGAGCGGAAGTACCGGACGTTCCACAGGACCACATGTGCATTTTGAAATCTACATCGGAGGGGCTGCAGTCAATCCGTTGAAGTACATCAGTAACTGATAAAAGTTGAACGGAAGTGTGCGGAAATGAAGGGCATTTTTGGGAATATCTGCATATTTACAACAAAATTGAAACTGTGATATAATTCTTGACAAAAGCACATAATAGCAACTATAATTATGTGTTTGTATGAAAAGGTTCATAGAGGTGTGGTATGGAACAATATGTCATTAAAGGAGGCAATCCGTTAGTCGGAGAAGTGGAGATCGGCGGAGCAAAAAATGCTGCGCTTGCCATTATTTCTGCGGCGGTTATGACGGATGAGACCGTTACAATAGAAAATTTACCAAATGTCAGAGATATCAATGTGCTGTTAAATGCAATCAGTGATATTGGTGCGAAGGTAGACAGACTGGATGCGCATACAGTAAAGATGAACGGATCATTTATTCATAATCTGGTTGTGGACAATGAATATATCCGTAAGATCAGAGCATCCTATTATCTGCTGGGAGCACTCCTTGGAAAATATAAACATGCGGAGGTAGCTCTTCCGGGTGGATGTGATATCGGAAGCCGTCCGTTTGATCTTCACCTGAAAGGATTCCGGGCACTTGGTGCGACGGTAGATATCCGCCATGGTCTGGTGGTTGCAGATGCAAAGCAGCTGAAAGGTACACATATTTATCTGGATAAGGTATCTGTCGGTGCAACGATCAACATTATGATGGCAGCAGCCATGGCAGAGGGTAAGACAACGCTGGAGAATGCGGCAAAAGAGCCTCACGTTGTTGATGCAGCCAATTTTTTAAACAGCATGGGTGCAAATATCAGAGGCGCCGGTACGGATGTGATCCGGATTGTTGGTGTTGAAAAACTGCACAAGACAGAATATTCTATCATCCCGGATCAGATCGAAGCCGGAACATTTATGCTTGCTGCAGCAGCGACAAAGGGAGATGTCACCGTAAAGAATGTCATCCCGAAGCATTTAGAGGCAACCAGTGCGAAGCTGCTTGAGATCGGATGTGAGGTGGAAGAGTTTGATGATGCGGTGCGTGTGGTATCCTCAAAACCACTGCATCACACACAGGTTACGACGCTCCCGTATCCGGGATTTCCGACAGATATGCAGCCACAGATTGCGGTTGTGTTAGGTATTTCGGAGGGTACGAGCACCGTTACGGAGAGTATTTTTGAAAACCGTTTTAAATATGTCGGTGAGCTGGCGCGCATGGGTGCCAACTTTAAAGTAGAGAGCAATATAGCGATCATCGGTGGTATTGAGAATTATACCGGAGCCCGTGTCAATGCACCGGATCTGCGTGCCGGAGCTGCATTAGTAGTAGCTGCATTGGTGGCGGATGGTTATTCAACGGTCGATTCGATCAAGTTCATTGAGCGAGGTTATGAATGTTTTGAGCACAAACTGAATCAGCTCGGTGCGCGAATGGAAAAAGTTGAAATTGATGACGATAGAGCCATTCAAAAGTTCAAGCTGAAAATCGGATAGATATCTATAAAGAGCTTTTGCAACATAGGCAGAAAACCTACGAAGCAAAGGCTCTTTTTTTAGACAGATCATTTCATAAAAACATTTTTATTTTTTTAGAACTTTTTGTCAGCCTATACCGGAGCAGATAACTTGCAAATATCCCCCAAAAAGCGTATTATTAGAGTATCTATACGATAGAATAATTCTAAAATTCAAGCATTGCACGCTTGTCGCCCATTGTGACGGATAATTTCATTTTATCGTTTATGTATGCTACACAAGGGGCAACTTTTAACCAGATCAAACCAGGAGATTTTTAACAAATGAGAGGACGTTTTATAACTTTTGAAGGAATTGACGGCTGTGGCAAAAGCACACAGATTGAACTGTTAAAACAAAAGATCGAGCAACAGGGAACACGCTGTTATGAAACCCGTGAACCCTCTGACGGTCCGGTAGGATGTATGCTTCGTCAATGTCTTACAAAAAGAATCGAAGCAGATGAACGCACTCTGGCTGCCCTTTTTGCATCAGATCGTCTGGATCATCTTTTTAATAAAACAGACGGCATTTGCCAGAAGTTAGACGAAGGAATTCATGTAATCTGTGACCGCTATGTATTATCCAATTATGCCTACCAAAGTGTATGCGCCCCATTAAACTGGGTGATGAGCCTGAATTCGGTAGCAAACGATACCGTCAAACCTGATTGCCATATATTTATCGATGTTACTCCTGAAGTATCTTTAGAACGTATGGCAAAAGGACGTTTTCATACAGAACTTTTTGAAACAAAAGAAAGATTGACAGAGGTCAGAAACCGTTATCTTTCTCTGATTGAGCAGTTAAAAGACAAAGAAAAAATTATTGTCGTTGACGGAGACCGGTCCGTAGATCAGATTGCCAATGCTATCTGGAAAGAAGTCTCTGCTCTTTTTTAAATAAGTATTGATAAGGAGGCGATAACTGTGGATTTAAAAGTTACTAATCTTGCACAGATACAACAACAAAATGCACTTTCGAATCTTCCTGAAACAGATGGCTCTTTTCGATTTGCTTTACTCAGTAACCTGCAGGAAAATGAACTACAGTCCCAGCTTGCCTTCATGATGGAAGAGATCACACAACAGGGAAACCGGATCAGCAAGCGTATGGACGTTCGCGATATGAAACAGTATCGCAAACTGATCAAAGAATTTATTAATGAAATCTCTACACATTCCCATAAATTCAGTCGTGAAAATTTTCTTGACCGTAAAGGCCGGCATCGTGTATATGGAATTATCAAGCAGATCAACCAGACATTAGACGAACTTGCAGAGGAACTTCTGGAAGAAGAGAAAGATCATCTTGCCATTTTGCAAAAGGTTGATGAAATACGTGGTTTGATCCTTGATATTTTTACCTGATGCAAATAAAGAAAACAGGTACATACATTTCTTTATATTATGATAAATATAACGTCAGTACACTACTGTACATTCAGTTTTTTATAAAGTAAATAAGTGTATATTTGAATACACGGATTGGAGTAATAATGGCTAATTTTAAAGATATAATCGGACAAGACCAGATTAAGACACATCTTTTAGATGGCATTTTACAGGGAAATATTTCCCACGCTTATATTATTAATGGCGAAACAGGATCAGGCAGACGTTTACTTGCATCTGCCTTAACAAAAGCCCTGCTTTGCGAGAATCGTTCTACGCAGGGAGATGCCTGTGGCGTGTGTAAATCCTGCAAGCAGGCAGACTCAAATAACCACCCGGATGTCCGCTTTGTAACACATGAAAAAGCAAGCATCAGTGTAGATGATATCCGTGAGCAACTGATCAATGATATTACGATCAAACCTTATAGCAGTGCTTACAAAATATACATTATCCCGGATGCAAACAAAATGACAGAACAGGCACAAAATGCCCTTTTAAAAACAATTGAAGAACCACCGGAATATGCTGTAATCTTATTAATTACGGAAAATTCCAAAAATCTGTTAGATACGATCCAGTCACGCTGTATTACATTAAATACACGTCCTTTGACAAAAGCTGAGATCAAGGAATATCTGATCAAAAACCTTCAGATGGACGAAGATCAGGCAGACATTGCTGCTGCTTTCTGTCAGGGAAATGTCGGAAAGGCAATTCATTTTTCTTCAGACCAAAATTTTCAGGAAATGAAAGCTGAAACACTTTCTTTATTAAAACAGATCGATAAAATGGATGTTCCTGAAATCATGCAACAGATTAAAAGCTTTTCACAAAGAAAATCCTCAATGGACGATTATCTTGATCTGATGCTTTTATGGTATCGTGATGTTCTGATGTTTAAGATTACAAAAGATACGAATATTCTTTTATACCGTGAAGAATACAAAGCAATTTCCGAACAGGCTTGTATTCATAACTATCAGAAGATCGAGAACATTATCAAAGCGATCGACAATGCAAAAGTCCGTCTTGCTGCTAATGTCAACTTTGATATAACGATTGAATTACTTCTTTTGACAATAAAAGAAAATTAAACCGGACGAAAAAGAAAGGAAATTATATAGATTATGGTATTGATTATAGGGGTTCGTTTTAGAAAATCGGGTAAAGTGTATTACTTTGATCCACTTGATCTTGATATCAAGAAAAACGATCA
>OGPA01002567.1_pt1 | contig 12738 bp, 10 predicted proteins | sample 1552841 | NCBI WGS metagenome assembly OGPA01 (sample SAMEA2579916, study PRJEB22360) | human gut metagenome | reverse complement strand
TGGCTCCCCGGGTAGGACTCGAACCTACGACAGCGCGGTTAACAGCCGCGTGCTCTACCATTGAGCTACCGAGGAATAGGTGTGCGCTCTCAAGCAACGAAGTTTATTATACGGACGAATCAGCTTAGGGCAAGAACTTTTTTGAGAAATTTTCCGACCCAGTCATTGGGGACGTTCTTAAACGACTAGTCATTCAAGAACGTCCCCAATGACTACATGAATGCGCCCCCAAGCGGATGTGCTTGAGGGCGCTTCTTACTTGCGAGGTTAAGACTCGATGTAGTCCTTGAGCTTGCTCGAGCGGCTCGGGTGGCGGAGCTTGGCCAGGGTCTTGGACTCAATCTGGCGGATGCGCTCGCGCGTGACGCCAAACTCACGACCGACTTCCTCGAGCGTACGGGGATGTCCGTCGACAAGGCCAAAGCGCAGCTCGATAACCTTGCGCTCACGATCGGCAAGCGAGTCGAGCACCTGGGTGAGCTGCTCCTGCAGCATGGAGAAGCTGGCCGCATCGGGCGGAACGATGGCCTGGGAGTCCTCGATGAAGTCGCCCAGCTGGGAATCCTCTTCCTCGCCGATGGGGGTCTCGAGCGACACGGGCTCCTGCGAGATCTTCTGGATCTCGCGGACGCGGTCGGCGCTCATGTCCATCTCGGCACCGATCTCCTCGGGGGTCGGGTCGCGACCAAGGTCCTGAAGGAGCTGGCGCTGCACGCGGACGAGTTTGTTGATGGTCTCGACCATGTGCACCGGAATACGGATGGTACGGGCCTGGTCGGCGATAGCGCGCGTGATGGCCTGACGGATCCACCACGTGGCGTACGTAGAGAACTTAAAGCCCTTCTGGTAGTCGAACTTCTCGACAGCGCGAATCAGACCGAGGTTGCCCTCCTGGATCAGGTCCAGGAACAGCATGCCGCGGCCCACATAGCGCTTGGCGATGGAGACGACCAGACGCAGGTTGGCCTCGCTCAGGCGCTGCTTGGCCTTCTCGCCATCGGGGCCGCCGGCCTGAATTTTCAGTGCCAGCTCGGTTTCCTCCTCGGGGGACAGCAGCGGCACGCGGCCAATTTCCTTCAGGTAGACCTTGACGGGGTCGTCAATCGTGATGCCGTCGGCAGTCAGGCCGTCCTCGTAGTCGTCCGCGCCCTCCTCGGAGCTAGGCAGGGCGCTGCTGACGTCAACGGGCGTGTCGTCGACGATCTCGATGCCGTTGCTTTCCAGCTCCTCGTAGAGCTTTTCCATCGCTTCTACGTCAAGAACGTTGCCATTTTCCTCCATTGCGTCGCTGATTTCACTGCTGGTCAGCTTGCCGGCGCGGCGGCCCGTGTCGATCAGGCTGCGGATCGGATCTTTCTTTTCTGCCATAAGTACGTTCTCCTTTTGGTTTTCTATTGTTTGACAAAGTATGTCGAAATGTCGTTATTCGTCTGTCTCGGCGGGGCGGGCGCCCTTCTTTTTGCCGAGGTTTGCAAAGTAGCTTTCCAGCTGGCCGTCGCTCATATCCTTGACCTGCTCACTGATCGGCTTGGCGGTCTGCAAGCGGTCCAGATACATATCAATATCCTGCCTTTGCAGACGGATGTCGTGGTTGTACGCCTGCCCGTGGGCCAGCTGCTGGAACGCGGCCTCATCCAGCATTTGCTGTAATGACGTCTGGTTCAGCGGCAGGTGCTCGTCCACACAGCGGAAAATTGCCTCCAGCGCGCGCTGCATCTCGGGCACCAGCACGGTGGACATATCCAGCCGCGCACGGACGTAGGGCACCTGCTCGGGGTCCTGCAGCATGGCCACGGCCAGCTGGCGCGCCGCGTTGGCCGCGCCGAGGGCGGATTCCCCGCTGCTGGTGTAGGGCACGCGGATGTCCGACGCGATGCCCTCCTTGGAAAGGTCGCGCTGCTCCTTGCGGTAGCTGCGGCGCGCAGCGGCCTGAAGCGCCCCGTTGAGCTGGGAAAGGATGGCCTGTTTTGAGACGCCGGTCTCGTCGGCCAGCCGCCCGGCGTAGACGTCCCGCGCCGTCGGGCTGACGCCGCGCTCGGTCAGAATCTCGATGGCCTCCCGGATGTAGCTCAGCCGCCCGTCGTCGCTGCGCAGGTCATACTTGGCCTTGCTCTTTTTCAGCTGGAATTCTGTCGGGTTGGCCGTGCCGTTCAAGAGCATCTCGAACCGCTCGCGGCCATATTTTTTGATGAACTCGTCCGGGTCCTTCGCGCCCTGGTAGCTTAGTACGCTGACTTTCAGCGTCGTGCTGCCCAGAATGCCAAGGCTGCGCTCGGTGGCCTTCTGGCCCGCCTCGTCGGAGTCGTAACTCAAAACGACCTCGTCGGCGTACTCGCTCAGCAGCTTGGCCTGCTCGGGTGTCAGGGCCGTGCCGCAGGCGCAGACCGCCGTGTCAAACCCGGCCTCATGCATCGAGATGACGTCCATGTAGCCCTCACAGAGGATGTAGCGCCGGTTTTTTGACTTTTTGGCGATATTCAGTGCAAAAAGCGTGCGGGATTTGTGGTAGACCATCGTCTCGGGGCTGTTGATGTACTTGGGCTTGGAGTCGTCCAGCACGCGCCCGCCGAAGGCAATGATGGCCCCGCGCACATCAATGATGGGCACCATGACGCGGTGGCGGAAGATGTCATAGAGGTTGCCCTTGGCGCTGCGCTTGACGAGGCCGGAGGTTTCCAGCTCCTCCTCACTGAATCCGCGGCGCTTGAGGTAGTGCAGCAGGCCGCCGAAGTCCTCCGGTGCGTAGCCAAGGCCGAACCGGCGGATGGCGGCGTCGGACAGGCCGCGCTTTTCCTTCCAGTAGCGGCGGGCCATGGCGGCCTCCGGCGTTTTAGCGTTGAGGTTCTCGTAGAAGTAGCGCGCGGCGCAGCGGTTGATCTCCAACAGGCGCTGGCGCGCACGGGACTCGCGGTCATCCTCCTCGGGCAGCGGCATACCGGCGCGGCCTGCCAGCTGCTTGACAGCCTCGACATAGCCGAGATTGTTGTACTTGCGCACAAAGTTGATGACATCGCCCGCCGCACCGCAGCCGAAGCAGTAAAAGCTCTGGGTATCCGGGTAAACGACGAAGGACGGCGTTTTTTCATTGTGGAACGGACACAGACCCGTGGCCGTGCGTCCGCGGCGGCGCAGCTGGACATACTGGCCGATGACTTCTTCAATGTCGTTGCGCCGCACGACTTCCTGTATATATTCCTGGGGTATCATGGGATAGGCTGCACCTCCGTTTCTCAAAATAATAAATGTGGTGGAGTTTTCTCCCTTTGGTCGAAAACAAAATCGTAGGGGCGGATTCCATATCCGCCCGTGCCCGTTCGCGGCGGCGCAGACCTCCGCGGGCGCATATAGAATGCGCCCCTACGTTTTTTTGAGCGGAGCGCAGCGATGCGCTCCACAATCTTTATTGTTTATTATTTCTTATTTATTATTTGTTTACAAAACCTTCCACTTCTGCGGAACGAACAGTTCCTCAAACAGGCGCGTGGCGAACTCGTCGCTCATGCCGCTGATGTAGTCGGTCACGGCACGATCCACGCCCTCATTGTAGGCGATCTGCATGTAAAAGTTCGGCATCAGGGCCGGTTCGTCGCACAGGCGGGCGTACAGCTCGCTGATGAGCTTGTCCACTTTCTTTTCCTCGCGCTTGGCCTCCTTGTCGACGTAGACCGTCGCGTACATGAAGTCCTTCAGCACGGCGTAGGCGGCCTCGACCTCGGGGGAAAAATTGATTTTCCCGTTGCCGCTGTGTGCGACCAGGTCGGTGATCATCGTCGTGATACGCTCGGATTTGGTATGTCCCAGCACGGCGACGGCCTCGGGAGGCAGCTGGCGCGCGTCGAGCACACCGGCGGTGATGGCGTCCTCAATGTCGTGGTTCAGAAACGCAATGTGGTCGGCACGGCGCACAACGCAACCCTCGGGCGTGCGGGCCCACGCGCCGGACGTGTGGGTCACAATGCCGTTGCGCACCTCCCAAGTCAGGTCAAGGCCCTGCCCGTCGCGCTCTAAGTAATCCACCACGCGCAGGCTCTGGCGGTAGTGGGAGAACCCGCCCGGGCAGAGCCGGTTGAGCGCTCTCTCCCCCGCGTGGCCGAACGGCGTATGGCCCAGATCGTGGCCGAGCGCGATGGCCTCGGTCAGGTCCTCATTCAGGCGCAGAGCGCGGGAAATTGTGCGTGCGATCTGAGAGACCTCCAGCGTATGGGTCAGGCGGGTGCGGTAGTGGTCGCCCTCCGGGGACAGAAAGACCTGCGTTTTCTGCTTTAAGCGGCGGAACGCCTTGCAGTGCAGAATGCGGTCCCGGTCCCGCTGGAAGCAGGGCCGGATAGGGTCCAGCTCCAGCGGCACACGGCGGCCCAGGCTGTTTTCGCTTAAAGTCGCGTAGCGGCTCAGGGTCTGCCGTTCGATAGCCTCGGTCTCTTCACGGATCGTCATAGTGTGCCCCCTTTTCTGCTCTCTGCTTATAAATACGACAAAAGTGCGGGAAACACTCTTTTTTTGTTGGAAAAAATTTGATTTTTTACAGAAATTTAAAACGCCGCATACTGCGGGGCAGAAATTTCCACCTCTGCCCCGCCGCGGGTCAGCTCGTTGAGAGCCGTGCGGAGCGTTTCCTCCTGCCCTGCCGGCATACGCCAGCAGAGCGTCACGGCATCGTCAAAAATCGGCTCGTCAATCCGCGTTTCCGCCGCCGCAATGATGCGCTGGGCCTGCTCGAACTGGGCGTAGCTCACACGGACCTTGCAGTCGACGACCAGCCGCATGCTGACGAGCTCGGCGCTTTGCAGAGCGCCCGAGGCTGCCGCCGTGTAGGCGCGCACCAGCCCGCCGGTACCCAGCAGAATGCCGCCGAAATACCGCGTTACCACGACGATCACGTCTGCCACACCCGCGTGGCCGATGGTCTCCAGCACGGGCGTACCGGCAGTTTTGGCGGGTTCGCCGTCGTCGGAATACCGCGTGCGGCCATTTTGCAGCACATAGGCGTAGACGTTGTGCCGCGCCGTGCGGTTGGCAGTGCGCACAGCGTTCAGCACGGCCAGGGCCTTTTCCTCCGTGTCGGCAAAGGAGGCCGTTGCGATAAAGCGGCTGCGCTTTTCCTCATATTCAAAGGTGGCTGTGCCGCGGATGGTTTTGTAGTCGGCCATGGTGGGAAACCTCGATGTATAGCAAAAAATACCCCGGATGAAAACCATCCGGGGTACAAAAAACGGAATTACTTGCCAGACTTGGCGAAGCGGCGCTTGAAGCGCTCGACGCGGCCACCGGTATCGACCAGCTTCTGCTTGCCGGTGTAGAAGGGATGGCACTTGCTGCAGACTTCGACGTGGATCTCCGGCTTGGTGTCACGGGTGTGGATCACGTTGCCGCAGGCACAAGTGATGGTGCAGTCCACATAGTTCGGATGGATGCCCTGCTTCATGGTTATTTCACCTCTTTCTCGATCATGATAAAAGGAGCCATACTCAATATATGTGCTCATCACAATCTCCGAATTGCGGCTACCAGCACCCGGCATCCTGTCCGGGCGGAGCAGCCATCTGAACGATTGCTGAAATATTTTAGCACAAAGTTCGCTCGATGTCAAGAGATTTTGAAAATTTTGCGTGATATAGTAGGGGCCGGACATGTCCGGCCCGGCAGTTTCCCACTAGCTTGCAATCATGGGAAGGCCGCGGGCCGGGCATGCCCGGCCCCTACAGACGGTATCACCTTACAGCGTCAGCTGCTCCGCTCTGTCGTCGTCCTTCAAAATCGCACCGGCGGCGGGCAGGGTGCGCACGCGGTAGCGCGGGGCGTCGTTCAGCTCAAGGCCCTCGGCCAGCGTGACGCGGGCGATTTTGGCATTCTTTTTCAGCGCCACCACGCTGACACCGGCGGTGTCGCGGGTCGCCTTTTCGGGTATGAGTGCGCTGCCGACGAGCAGCAGACGGTTGTTGGTGGTGAAAATCGCCAGCTCGGTCTCCTCGGGCAGGTGGCGCATGAAGGCCAGCTCTGCCTTGTCGCTGTAGGCTTTCAGCAGCTTGCGGCGGTTCTGCTTTGTCTCATAGCTGGAAAGCGGCACCTTGGCGCACTTGCCGTTGTCGTAGAAGAAGAGCATCCAGCCCTTGTAATCAGGGGTCACGACCATATACAGCGGGACCTCGCCCTCCTCCATGCCGAGGGCGCTGGCGACGTAATCGCCGAGGACGCTCGCCTTGCTGTCGTTGAAATCGTAGGCGTGAGACTTGTAGACCTGACGATGATTCGTGAAGAAGAGCAGCTCGACGCTGTTCGTGCTCTCGCAGGTGAACAATACCTCATCGCCGTCCTTGAGCTTCTGCTCGCCGCTCATGCGCAGGCTCTGGGGAGTGATCTTCTTGAAGTAGCCGTCCCGCGTGAAGAACAGGTGCACGGGGTAGTCGGGAATCTGCTGCTCCGGCTCCTCGCCCTCAACGGCGGGCACCTCGTACATGATCTCGCAGCGGCGGGGCTTGCCGTACTTTTTGGCGACGTCGGCCAGCTCCTTCATGATGATCTTGTTGATGCGTGCCGGGCGCTTGAGAATATCCTCCAGGTCCGCAATCGCGTTTTCGAGTTCTTCAATTTCCTCGGTGCGCTTTAAAATATACTCGCGGTTCAAATGGCGCAGCTTGATCTCGGCCACGTACTCGGCCTGCACCTCGTCGATGCCGAAGCCGATCATCAGGTTCGGCACGACCTCGGTCTCCTCGGCGGTGTTGCGCACGATTTCGATGGCCTTGTCAATGTCGAGCAGAATTGCCTTCAGGCCCTTGAGCAGGTGCAGGCGCTTCTGCTTGCCCTGCAGATCGTAGTAGGTGCGGCGGCGCACGCACTCGGCGCGGAAGGCGATCCACTCGTTCAGGATGCTGCGCACGCCCAGCACCTTGGGCTGGCCCGCAATCAGCACGTTAAAGTTGCAGGCGAAGCTGTCCTCCAGCGGCGTGGCCTTGTACAGGCGCGCCATCAGCTTGTCGGGATCCTGGCCGCGCTTTAAATCGATCGTCAGCTTTAAGCCGTTCAGGTCGGTCTCGTCGCGCATATCGGAGATTTCGCGGATCTTGCCCAGCTTGACCAACTCGGTGATCTTGTCCATGATGGCTTCTACCGTCGTCGTGGGCGGGATCTGCGTGACATCGATGCAGTTGTTTTCCTTGTCGTAGCTCCACTTAGCGCGGACGCGGACGCTGCCGCGGCCATTTTCCAGCACGTTCTGCATCTCGGCGGCGTCGTACAGAATCGTGCCGCCGCCGACGAAATCAGGGGCCGGAATGATTTCCCGCAAATCGGCCTGCGGATCCTTCATCAGGGCAATCGTCGCATTGCAGAGTTCCTCGAGGTTGAAGGAACAGATGTTGGATGCCATGCCGACGGCGATGCCCAGCGTGTTGTTGGCCAGAATCGTCGGGAAAGTGACGGGCAGCAGCGTCGGCTCCGTCGTCGTGCCGTCGTAGTTGGGCACAAAATCGACGGTGTCCTTGTCGATGTCGCGGAACAGCTCGTCGCAGACCGGCTCGAGCTTGGCCTCGGTGTAACGGGCGGCGGCGTAGGCCATATCGCGGCTGTACGCCTTGCCGAAGTTGCCCTTGGAGTCCACGAAGGGCACAAGCAGGCTCTCGTTGGAGCGGCCCATGCGGACCATCGTGTCGTAAATCGCGGCGTCGCCGTGGGGGTTCAGGTGCATCGTGCTGCCGACGATGTTGGCGCTCTTGGTGCGGTTGCCCTTGAGCAGGCCCATCTCGTACATTGTGTAGAGCAGCTTGCGGTGGGCGGGCTTGAAGCCGTCGATCTCCGGCAGGGCACGGGAGACGATGACGCTCATCGCGTAGGGCATATAGTTGGTTTCCAGCGTATCGGTGATGGCAGATTCCAGCACCTCGCCCGCCGATAAAATTTCGACGTTATCGCCCAGCTGCGGGCGCACAGGGGTCAGTTTTTTCTCTTTACGTTTTGCCATTATGATTTATCCTATATTTCACAGCCGCCCGGTAGGGGCCGGACATGTCCGGTCCTTCACTTACCGGGAGCAAAGCGTTTACGGGAAGGTTGCGGGCGGGGCATGCCCCGCCCCTACACGCGCGGCAATCGTAGGGGTGTTCTCCCGCCGGGCGCGTATCAGCTCACGTCCAGATCGTCCAGATACTCCGCGCCGTGCTCGGCGATGTGCTCCTTGCGGCCCTGGAGGTTATCGCCCAGGAGCAGGTCAAACACGGCGGAGGTGCGCTCGGCGTCGGTGGGCAGCACCTTGATCAGGCGGCGGCTGTCGGGGCTCATCGTCGTCAGCCACATCATCTCGGGGTCGTTCTCGCCCAGACCTTTCGAGCGCTGGATCGTGTATTTCTCGCCGTCGATACGGCGCAGGATGTCGGCCTTCTCCGGCTCGGTGTACGCAAAATAGGTCTTGTTCTTCGTGTTGATCTCGTACAGCGGCGACTCGGCGATATAGACATAGCCCTTGTTGATGAGGGTCGGCGTCAGGCGGTAGAGCATCGTCAAAACCAGCGTGCGGATCTGGTAGCCGTCCACATCGGCATCGGTGCAGATGACGACTTTATTAAAGCGCAGGTTGTCCAGATTGAAGCTGGCCAGGTCTTTGTTGTGGCTGCCGCCCAGCTCGACGCCGCAGCCCATGACGCGGATCAGGTCGGTGATGATTTCGGATTTGAAAATGCGGGCGTAGTCGGCCTTCAGGCAGTTCAGGATCTTACCGCGGATGGGCATGATGGCCTGAAACTCCGAGTCGCGGCTCTGCTTGACCGCACCCATAGCGGAATCGCCCTCCACGATGTACAGCTCGCGGCGGGAGGCATCCTTCGTGCGGCAGTCCACGAACTTCTGCACGCGGTTGGCCAGATCCATCTGCTGGGTCATCGTCTTTTTTATGGTGATGCGCGCTTTTTCGGCGTGCTCGCGGCTCTGCTTATTGATGAGCACCTGCTTGCAGGCCTTTTCGGCCTCGTCGGGGTGCTCGATGAAGTAGACCTCAAGCTGATGCTTCAGGAACTCGGTCATGGCCTGGGCCACAAACTTGTTCGTGATGGCCTTTTTCGTCTGGTTCTCGTAGCTCGTGCGGGTGGAGAAGCTGGACGAGACAAGCACAAGGCAGTCCTGCACGTCGGCAAAGGTGATCGCACTCTCGTTCTTTTTGTACAGACCCTTGTTTTTCAGCCAGGCGTTGATCTGGCTGACGAATGCCGTGCGCACGGCGCGGTCCGGGCTGCCGCCGTGCTCGAGCCAACTGGAGTTGTGGTAATACTCCAGACACTGCACGGTGTTGGAGAACGCGAACGCGACGTTCATCTTGACCTGATAGTCGGGCTGGTCGGCGCGGTCACGGCCCGCGGCGGCACCGGAGCAGAAATGCACGGGCGTCAGAGCCTTGTCCCCTACCAGCTCGTTGGCGTAGTCGGTGATGCCATGCTCGTACAGGTACTCGAATTTTTCGGCGTCGCTGCCGGACTTGTCGGTAAAGACCAGCGTAACGCCGTCGTTGACAACGGCCTGACGGCGGAGCATATCCTTGAAGGATTCCGCCGGGACGGCAATGTCGGTGAAAACCTCGGTGTCTGGCTTCCAGCGGATGACCGAGCCGGTGCGCTTGCCCTTGAACGGCTCCTTCTGCAGGCCGCCGACGTTCCCGCCCTTTTTGAAGTCGAGGTGATAGTGGAAGCCGTCGCGGTAGATGTCGGCGGTCATCCACTCACTGGCATACTGGGTGGCGCACAGGCCCAGACCGTTCAGGCCCAGGCTGAAATCATAGTTGCCGCTGCCCTCGGCGTATTTGCCGCCGGCGTACAGCTCGCAAAAGACCAGGTCCCAGTTCCAGCGCTCCTCGGCCTTGTTGTAGTCAACGGGGATGCCGCGGCCAAAATCCTCGACCTCGACGACGTGGTCCGGGAACAGCGTGACATTGATGCGGTTGCCGTGGCCGTCGCGTGCCTCATCGATGGAGTTGGAAATAATTTCAAAAATGGAATGAGCGCAGCCCTCGACACCGTCGGAGCCGAAGATGACCGCCGGGCGCTTTCGCACACGGTCCGCGCCCTTCAGCTGGCGGATGCTGTCATTGCCGTATTCCTGTTGTTTTTTTGCCATGCGGCGGGTCCCTCCGAATTTATAGTAAAACAGTGGTAGTTTTTGCACATGTAGATTTATTAAACCACAAGGCACAGCGGTTTGTCAAATTTGATTTGGTCAGATTTTCTTTCTGCAGAGGTCGATGCCCGCCTCCGCCCCTATAAGTTCAGTTTAATACAACATTCGGTTGTTGTCAAGTTGTTTTTAATTGCAGTCACAGTTGCAGTCCTCCACCCGGTTGCGGTCTCCCATGACGGCGGTCCAATATTCGGTGCCCTGATAGCGGAAGATGACCCAGTCATAGCCGTTATATTTCCGTGTGCTCTGCTTTACCACGCAGTAATTGCCCAGCGGCAGGTAGCCGACCACATCGTTGAAGTTGGCGGTATAAAAATACTCGCACCGGGCGTTGAACACGACCAGACGCTTGCCGCTGACCGTCTCCATAGAAGGGCCGGAGACCCCATAGTTGTTGTAGCCTCCGGCTCTGATCTCGGGCAGGAAGTCCTTGTAGCTGCGGTCCAGGTCGCACGCGCCGGAGATCCCGCTGACGCTACCGCTGCCTGTGTACTGCCACATGGCATAGCTGCCGTTGTACCCCAGCGCCGAGCGGTAATCCGCGACCCACAGCGGGTACCGGCTCAGCGCGGCGGCATTCAGGTAGCTGTTGATATAGTTTGTGTAGCTGTACCACCCGGCGTACCATTTGCGCTGGTAGAGAATGTCCATGGCGTACTGCACCAGACTTGTCAGTGCGGCACGGCCCAGGCTGGTAAGGCTCGAGTCCTCGACGTCCACAAAGACCGGGTACTCCAATTGCAGGCCGTCCATGACGTTCAGGAACGTCGTCAGCTCGTTGGCAACGGCGGCGCGGGTGCGGGCGTAGGTATAGTAGTAGGCCCCCACCCGCAGACCCGCGGCCTTGGCCCCGTTGACGTTCTGCAAAAAGTACGGGTCCACGTACAGGCCGCCGCTGTTGGCGGAACCGACGCGGACAATGGCAAACTGCTTGCCCGCCGCCGCCACCCTGCCCCAGTTGATATTGCCCTGATAGCGCGACACGTCAATGCCATTTTGGAAAAACGCCATAAAAAGCCCCCCTTTGCGGTATACTATGCAAAGAGGGGGCGGGGTGTGTAATATCTGTTTCCGCTGCAAGGGCGGCAGCCAGGGGGCAAATTGTATACGAATTGGACAGATTTTCAATCTGTATATTTTTTACAGCAATTTGATCCTCAAATCTCCCAGCAGCGACACTGCCTCCGGCAGGGAGAATTTTGCGTCCTGCAGCTTGCAGCCGAAGATGTCGACTTTATACCCGCTGGCCTCCTTGAAGTTGGCCTTGCGCATATCGCACTGGAAAAACTCGGTGTCCAGCAGGTCGCATTTCTCAAAATCCGCGCTGACGAGATTGCACTTGGCGAACATCGAGCGCTGTATGACACTGCCCGCAAATTTGAACTTTGTGAGGTTCATTTCGGTGAAGGTGTTGTATTTCAGGCGGCAGTCCCGCAGGCTCTCGATGGGGTCGGCAAATGCGCCGTCGCCCTGCAGGGACATCCAGTCGATGTTGTTCAGTGTACAGTTCTCAAAATCTGTGAATTTTGCGCGTGACATAGTTGTTTTTAAATTAGTGACCGTGCAGTGCAGGAACTGACATTCGGTCAGGACGCTGTGGTCGAGCTTGCAGTCCTCAAACGTGCAGTCTGCAAAAACGCAGTCCGAAAAGTCGCAGTCGTAAAACGTTTCCCCGGTGAAGGTCAGACGCTCAAAACGTTCGCCCTCGCGGTATTCGGCGCGTATCAAATCACCAGTCCCCCGTTTACGCCGAGCACCTGCCCCGTGATGTAGCCGCTGGCCTCGTCGGCAAGAAAGACCATCGTGCGGGCGATTTCGTCCGGCTCACCGAGGCGCTCCACAGGGGTCTCCTCCGCCAGCGCGGCGCGGTCCTCGTCGGTAAAGCCGGCCATCATGTCAGTGTTGATGACACCGGGCGCAATGACGTTGACCGTGATGCCGCTGGGGCCTTCCTCCTTGGCAAGGGCCTTGCCAAGGCCGATGAGCCCTGCCTTGGCCGCGCTGTAGGCGACCTCGCAGCTGCCGCCGGTCTGGCCCCACATGCTGCTGACAAGCAGGATGCGGCCATATTTGCGGTGGATCATACCGGGCAGCACCGCGCGGCAGGCGTAGAACGCGCCGTCCAGATCGACGGCCATCATCCGTCGCCAGTCCTCGTCGGTGGTGTCGGTGAACAGCTTGACCTGCGCGATGCCCGCATTGCAGACGAGCACCTGCAGACTGCCGAGTTCCTGCTCGGCCCGGGCAACGGCGGTGCGCACCTGGGCGGGGTCGCCCGCGTCGGCCCGGATGGCAAGATAGCGGCCGCCGGGGTTGATTTCTTCGGCCTGACGGCGCACGGCGTCGGCGGCATCAGGGTGGGAATTGTACGTAAAGGCGACGTTATAGCCTGCCCGGGCAAAGGCCAGCACCGTCGCCGCACCGATGCCGCGGCTGCCGCCGGTGATGAAAACGTTATTTGTCATGGTAAAACCTCAATTCATTGCCCACTTGCTTGCCTCCCTCTGGGAGGGAGGTGCCCCGAAGGGGCGGAGGGAGAGAGCCTTGCCATGGCCCGAAATATTTCGGATGACCGCAAGGCTC
>OGPA01002556.1_pt1 | contig 12786 bp, 7 predicted proteins | sample 1552841 | NCBI WGS metagenome assembly OGPA01 (sample SAMEA2579916, study PRJEB22360) | human gut metagenome | reverse complement strand
AGAGCACTTGACTTTTAATCAAGTTGTCCGGGGTTCGAATCCCCGCACGCTCACTATTAGATAAGAAGAGACAGAGTTTTAGAGAATTTAGAACTCTGTCTCTTCTTATATCATAGGAAATTTTTCCAAAAAAGTAAAAAACATATTGAATATACAAAAAGAAACGAATATACTAAAAATATACATATGATCAATTGAAGGGAGGAAACACGTATGAAAAAATTACTCACAAGGCTGTTCATTGCAATGCTGATATTGACATTTACTCCAACAATGAACACTCAGGCAAAGGCAAAGATCAAATTGAACAAAACAAAGATTTCTTTACAAAGAGGGAAAACTTACACCTTGAAAGTAAAAGGAACAAAGAAAAAAGTAAAGTGGTCAAGCAACAAGAAAACGATCGCAACTGTAACAAGAAAAGGAAAAGTTACAGCCCAAAAGCCAGGAACAGCAGTGATCACAGCCAAGATCGGAAAGAAGAAATACAAATGTAAAGTAAAAGTATGGCAGAAAACAACAAAGAAACCGACAAAGACTAATACAGAGCCGAATCCGATAGGGACAAGAGTCAATCCGGCTGATCCAAGAACAGGAATCACATTAGATACAACAGGAGGAACCGTTTACTTCAAACTGACAGAAACTTTAAAGGGACAAGAAGCAGAAAACCGATTATTACAGATGAATCAATCATTAGAAGAAATCAAACAAGGAGAATATGAACATACAGGAACAACCTTAGTACTGTTTGTTTATGATGTGCAGGCCGTGAATGGGTTTGCAGCTTATCCATTAAATGGTCTGGATATCATCAATTCTTATACACTATATGATGGAACATGCTCGAAAAATATAAAGAATATAGAAAGTTTCTATTTATCAGAAGGTTATGAAGCAATGATACCAACAAATCTGAACTTATATACAGGAGCAAGCAGTAAAATGTACGAAGCCCTTTGGATACCAAATGAAATGACCTCATTTAGTAACCAGATATATACAAAAAATCTTACACCATATTGGGTGAGATATCAGTTTTAAAAGAAAGCTGCATCATTCATATATAAACAATCTGTTATAGCCAAAAACTATATCAAACTAAAAGAAATACATATTTTACAAAATCCTAATACACTGTTATACTAGACTCAATCAGTTGAAACAATACAATATAAATAACAAAAAAATAGAAAGAGTATGAGGTGAAAAGTATGAGAAAAGGAACATTAAAAAAAGCATTAGCATTAGCACTGACAGGAGCAGTTTTAGTCGGAGCATTCGCAGGATGCGGAGCAAAGAAAGATAGCGGTGATAAAAAAGAAACAAAGAAGATCGTTATTGGAGCAAGTCCATCTCCACATGCTGATATCTTAAAAGTAGCGAAGAAAGAATTAAAGAAAGAAGGATACGAATTAGAAATTAAAGAATACTCTGATTACGTACAGCCAAATACAGCACTCGAATCTGGAGATTTAGATGCAAACTATTTCCAGCATAAACCATATTTAGATGATTTCAATAAAAAGAAGAAGACACATTTAGTTTCTGCTGGAATGATTCATTATGAACCATTTGGAATCTTTCCAGGAAAAACAAAGACTTTGAAAGATTTAAAGAAGGGTGCAACAGTTGCAGTTCCTAACGATACAACAAATGAAGCAAGAGCGTTATTATTGTTACAGGATCAGGGACTTATCAAATTAAAAGACGGAGCAGGATTAACAGCAACAAAGAAAGATATCGTAGAGAACAAAAAAGATTTAGCAATCAAAGAAATCGAAGCGGCTCAGATTCCAAGATCATTAAAAGATGTTGATATCGCAGTTGTGAATGGAAACTATGCTTTAGAAGCAGGATTAAAAGTCAACAAAGATGCATTAGCAACAGAAGACGCTGATTCTATCGGAGCTAAAACATATGGAAATGTTGTAGCAGTGAAAAAGGGAAATGAAAAAACTGATGCAACAAAAGCACTGATCAAAGCCCTAAAGAGTGATACAGTGAAAAAATATATCAATGACAAATATGATGGAGCTGTTGTACCACTGTTCTAAGAGTACAAGATTGCTATAAACCATAAATAATTTATGGAAGTAACAATAAATTATTGAAAAAATCAACTGAAATTGTTATGATGAAGCTATTGTCTGTCAGGAAAACTGATAGGCGATAGCTTATCTGATTTTACAGGATAAGAAAAAAGTCCGATGAAGTGATCAAAGGACAATGAAAAATAAGAAAGGATAAAGTCATGATTGAATTAAAAAATATAGATGTTACCTTCCAAAATGGCAGTCATGAATTCAAAGCGGTTGATAATGTAAGCTTAAAGATCAACAAAGGAGAGATTTTTGGAATCGTAGGACCAAGTGGTGCTGGAAAGAGTACTCTGGTACGTGTGATCAATTTGTTACAGAGACCAACGAATGGAGAAGTGATCATTGAAGGATCAGATATTACAAAGTTTAACCGAAAACAATTAAGAAAAACAAGATTGAATATTGGAATGATCTTCCAGCATTTTAATCTGATCAGTGGATCAACGATCGCGGAAAATGTTGCATTTTCATTGTATGCCAATAACTATCCAAAGGATAAGATCAAAGACAGAGTGAAAGAACTCTTAGAGATCGTACATCTTCCAGAAAAAGCAGATGCATATCCAGCAAACTTAAGTGGAGGACAGAAACAAAGAGTTGCGATTGCAAGAGCGTTAGCGAACAATCCAGATATCCTGTTATGCGATGAAGCAACCTCCGCATTGGATATTGAGAATACAGAAGAAATCGTGGAATTATTACGAGAGATCAATGAAAAAACACATATCACGATCGTATTTATCACACATGAGATGGATGTAGCAAAGAAATTATTTGATCGTATTGCGTTTATGGAAGATGGAAAGCTGAAAGAAGTTACAGATATCTATTCTGCCTTTGCAAATCCTAAGTCAGATATTGCAAAGAGTCTGGTACAACGCGTATTAAATGTAGAGGTTCCAGAGGGATTAAAAGCAAAAACAAATGAAGAGATCCTTCGTTTAAGTTATACAGGAGATGATTCTTATGATCCTGTGATCAGTGTTGCTTCTAAGAACTATGATATTACAATGGATATCATCAATGGGAAAGTCGATTACATCAGGAATAAACCATTTGGTATGTTGATCGTGATCCTTAGAGGAGAAGATGCAGAACGTAAGAAAGCATTAGAATACATTAGTAAGAATGTATATAAATTAGAGAGGTTAGGAGGAAGATAATATGAATGAAACATTAGAGATCATCCAGTCAGAATTTGCCCAGGCATCTTTTGAGACCTTTGAGATGGTATTGATTTCCATGATCGCAGCAGCAATCCTTGGAACGATCTTAGGACTAGTATTACATCTGGCATCGAATCCGATTTTTTATAAAAACAGGGTAGTTAATGGCATTACAGGAACGATCATCAATGTGATCAGGTCTTTACCATTTATCATTTTGATCATTGTATTACAGCCGTTGGCAAGACTGGTTGTAGGAACAATGATCGGACCAATCGCAGCATCTGTATCTTTGGCAATCGCAGCAATCGCATTCTATGCAAGACTTGTGGAAGGTGCATTTAGTGAGGTTGATAAGGGTGTGATCGAAGCAGCGATTGCAACAGGAGCAAGTATGCCTCTTATTATTCGTAAGGTTTTATTTGTAGAAGCAACACCAGCACTGGTTCGTGCTTTAACTGTAACTTTTGTTAGTGTGATCGGATATTCAGCAATGGCTGGAGCTGTTGGAGGCGGCGGGATCGGTAATCTTGCGATCATGTATGGATATAACCGCTATCAGACAGGAGTATTATTAGTAACAGTTGTTGCACTTGTCATCATTGTTCAGGTTGGACAATGGATCGGAGATAAGATCGCACTGAAGCTTACAAGAAAATAAGATCAGCCAAAATATAAAACAAAAATAAGAATTTTTCATATCAAAATAAATATTTTCTTTTCTTCTGGACAGAATATAAGTATCAAGATGTTAAAGAGAAAAGGAGATACAAGATGAAAAAGACGTTAAAACTTACGAGTCTTTTGTTTACACTGATCCTTGCAGTATCCGTTGTATTTACTGGATGTGGCAACGGCAGAAAGGATTCTACGACAAAAGGAACAACAGAAAATAATAATGCATCAGCTACAACGGAAGATAATCTGGTAGACGATGCTGAGGATGCCGTTGATGATGTGGCAGATGGAGTTGGAGATGCGGTAGATGATATCGCAAATGGTTTTGATAACTATGACGATGCACATGATTATTTATTAAACCGTCTGCAAAATGACGATAAAGATGGTAAGTATGAAGTTCGAAATGAGACAAAAGACGAACAGGAATACAGGGATGGAGCCAGTGGATATCATTTTGAAATCTATGATACATCCGATGATTCTGGGAAGAAATACGGAGATTTCTATGTAGATAAAGATACAGGAAAGATCTACAAACGAAATACAAAAACAGAGAAATTAGAAGAATATAAGAAATAAAAAGAAGGCACAGGGGTGTTAATCCTGTGCCTTCTTTAATGCATTTTTGATCGCTTGTTTTAATAATGTATACGTATACTGGCTTTGCCCGTCAAATTTGATATCATCAATATTTTGAACTTTGGGAAGTTGTTTATTGATCTCATTTAGAGAAGGTTCGATCAGAGGATACATTGTTTTGATCGATTTATTTAAATGTTTTAAAGAAATCGATCTTGCTTTGCCGTCCTTTACCGTGACCGAAAGTTCTAATTCGTTTTCTCCAAGTTTTAATGGAGAAGAATAGACACCTTGTGTGTAACCGGAAGTTTCTTTTGTTTTCTTTGATTTATGGGAAGGAACAAACATAAAGATCAAAAGTAAGATCAAAAGTATTCCAAGTAAGATAAAGATTCCGGTGTAAATAAGTTCCCGTGCTTTCAATACGACAATTTTCGTTTTTGATGACATAGTTATCCTCCTAAAAGATTCTATCTATAGTTTATGAATGGAATGAGATATTTAGAACATCTTTACGGAAAATAAAGGATAAGATATAATGATAGAAAATGGAGGAAATGATATGGCATTACAGTTTATACTAGGGTCTGCGAGATCCGGAAAAACAGATTTTATTTATGATCATATGATCAAAGACTCCATGGAACACGAAGATGAGGAGTTCTTTTTTATTGTGCCAGACCAGTCAACGCTAAATGCACAAAAACAACTGGTCACAAGACACCCACGTCATGGAACGTTTAACATTGATGTGGTGGGATTTTTCAGATTAACTTATCGTGTATTCGAAGAATTATCATATATTCCGAAAGACCTTTTGGAAGATGAAGGAAAATCTATGGTGATCCGAAAGATCATGGAGCAGCATAAAGAAGAATTAAAAGTATTTGCGTCCAGCATGAAAAAACAGGGATTTATTGATGAATTAAAATCTTTTTTTGCAGAGGTCTATCAGTATGACGTGTCCATGGAAGATTTAAAGAAGATTACAGATGGGATGAAAGAAGAAGGATTACGCTCAAAGATGGAAGATATTCTTCTTGTGATGGAGAATTTTGAAGATTACATCAAGGAACGATACTTGATCTCTGAACAATTGTTAGATGTTCTGGCACAGAAAGTGGAACAATCAGAGAAATTAAAGAATGCAACATTCTACCTGGATGGATTTACAGGATTTACGCCGATCCAGAGAAAAGTACTGGAAAAGCTATTAAAGATTGGGAAAAATGTATATGTTGGACTGACTTTAGATGGGCGTTATGTGAGAAGTCAGTACCGTGAATATGAATTATTTGCCATGTCAAAGAAAGAAAAATATGAACTGATCAAACTTGCGCAGGATGCAGGAACCCCGGTGATGCCAGATATCATCTGTTGGCCGGATGAGAGAGATTCTAAGGAATTACGCCATCTGGAGCAGAATATCGAGCGTTATCCATATGAGATATACAAGGATGAACCAGAAGATATTAAAATCCGTTGTTTTATGAATCCAAGGCAGGAAAGTAGAACAGTGGCAAATGAGATTGAACGATTTGTGAGGGAAGAAGGATATCGATATAAAGATATTGTTGTATTAACAGCAGATCTTGATAGCTATCAAAATGAATTGGAAAAAAGTTTTGATGATCTGCATATTCCATATTTCGTAGATGTGAATCGAAAACTGTTAAATAATCCATGTATAGAAACACTCCTTTCTGTTCTGAAGATGATCCAGAAAGATTTTTCATATGATATGGTATTTCGTTATTTAAAATCAGGTTTCTCGAATTTTACAATGGAAGAAGCAGATTTTCTGGAAAATTATGTGCTGGCTTGTGGAATTCGTGGATTTGCCAGATGGAACCGCCCATTTGCATCGAAGTTATTTTCCGATGAAGATGTTGGAAGAGCGGAAGCCTTAAGGATTCGTTTTATTGAGGAAGTTGGAACATTAAAAACTGGATTAAAGCGAAGAGGCAGTACGGTCAAGAGAAAACTTATCTATCTATATGAATTTCTGGAAACATTGGATGTTGAAGGAAAGATGGTAAAGAAACAGGAGATGTTTGAGGCGTCAGGAGATCTCATTGCGGCAGCAACCTATGCAAAGGTTTATGAACAGGTCATTGACCTGTTAGAACAGATGGCAGAGATTTTGGGAGAAGAAAAGCTTTCTTATGATGACTTTTTAAGTGTTTTGGAAAGTGGACTGGAAGAGATGCAGATTGGTGTGATCCCGCCAAGTCTTGATCAGGTCATGATCGGTGATATGAAACGAACGAGAACCGAAGAAGTAAAAATCTTATTTTTCCTAGGTATCAATGAAGGTGTGATTCCTGCAGCCAATGGCGGTGGAGGGGTTGTTAATGACCATCAAAGAGAAGTGCTTGAAACCTATGGAATAAATCTGGCGCCTGGCATCAAACAGTCTGCCTATATGGAACAGTTTTATTTGTATCTTACGGTGTCAAAACCAACCGATCGTTTGTATTTATCCTATCGCATGATGGATGCAGCAGGAAATAATAACCGTCCGTCCTATTTTATTGAAAGAATTCAACGCATTTTTCCAAAATTAAAGGTTACGATGCAGGAAGAAGAGGTGCAGACGGGCTATACAAAGGAAGAGGCGTTAGATCAGATGATTCTTTGTCTGCAGGAGATGGAATTTGATGAAAGAGACGATGATCCGGAGAAAATGAAATGGATGCAGACGTTATATCATGCTTTAAAAGAGTTGGAACCTGTGGGTGATTATGTAGATGCAAGATTTTACACCAATCAGGCATTGCCATTGAGCAAGGAACTGATCCATGATCTGTATGGAGATACGATTTCAGGAAGTGTAACGAGAATGGAGAAATTTGCTGGTTGTGCATTTTCTCATTTTATGCAGTATGGATTAAGGCTTCGAAAACGTCTGGTGCATGAAATCCTGCCGACCGATATGGGAAAAGTTTTTCATAAGACGATGGAATTAGTTGGAAAGCGCAGTGATTGGAAGTTTGCGGATGATGCATCAAGAGATGAATTTGTAGAACTGATGGTCGAGCAGGCAGTTACGGATATCCAAAAAGAATTGTTTGAGAGCAGCCACAGAAATGAATATGTCCTGGAGCGGATGAAACGAATCTCTAAACGAGCGGTATGGGCGATGGAACAACATATCAAGAGGGGTGATTTTACACCAGAAGAATATGAGATTGCCTTTGGAGAGGAAAATCATTTAGATTCCATGACGTTTGCTTTAGAAGATGGAGAGAAAATGTTCTTTTCTGGAGTGGTTGACCGTATGGACAGTATAGAAGATGATGAAAATAAATATTTAAAGATCATCGATTACAAATCAGGTAAACAGAAGTTTGATTTTGCCAAGATTTTTCATGGATTGCAGATGCAGCTGATCATTTATATGAACGCAATGATGGAATTATACGAAAAGAAAACAGGAAAGCGGGTATATCCGGCAGGAATGTTTTATTTTCATATGGATGATCCGATCGTCAATGTAGAACACGAGAATGAGGCGGAAGATAAGATTTTAAAAGATCTTAAGATGAGTGGCGTCGTCAATGAAGATTTTCAGTTGATCGATCATATGGAACATACGGGATCAGAAGGATATCTGACACTGCCGGTCCGTGCAACGAAGAATGGATATGACAAGAGATCTTCTGTTTTAAATACAACACAGTTGTTCAATCTGGGAAGAATTGTGGAAAAGAAAATGACAGAGCTTGGAAATTCATTGATGCATGGAGATATTTCTATAAAGCCATATGAATATGAAGGAAGAAAACCTTGTGAGTATTGTGAGTTTAAGAATATCTGCGCCTATGAAGATGGTGTTGATCAGGTAGAGAAGATTAAGAAAGTATCACTAGAGGAGGGAAAACATGCCTTGGACCAAACAACAGCAGAAAGTCATTGATCAAAGAGATGCCGACATCTTAGTATCTGCTGCGGCAGGTTCAGGAAAGACGGCGGTACTGGTAGAACGTATTATACAAAAGATCACGGACGAAAAACATCCGATCGATGTGGATCATCTGCTTGTCGTGACATTTACGAAAGCAGCAGCAGGGGAGATGAAAGAAAGGATTATGGCGGCACTTGATGAAAAGGTGCGGGAATTTCCAGGAAATCAGCATTTTGTTAAGCAGCTGTCATTGATCCACAAGGCACAGATCACAACGATCCATAGTTTTTGTATGAATCTGATCCGTGATTATTTTTATGTGCTTGGTATTGATCCGAATACAGCACCGGGGGATGAAGGAAGATTATCTGCAATAAGAAAAGAAATATTGGATGATCTGTTGGAAGAAGCTTATGAGAAAAAAGAAGAAGATTTTATCAATCTGATCGAATCTTATTCTCCAGGAAAAAATGATAATATCATCAGTGAATATATTTTAAAGTTATATGAAAATGCAAGAAGCCACAGAGAACCAGAAAAATGGCTTGATCAGGCAGAAAATAATATTTCAGTAGAGACAAAAGAACAGTTTGATCAGGCACCATTTATGAAGATCATCTTAAGAGATGCAAGATTTTCGATAGATGGTGCATATGATACGATTCAGGAAGCATTAGAACTGGCACTTTCTCCTGGTGGACCATATTTTTATGAAAAAACACTGCGAAAAGATTTAGAGATCATCATAAAGATCAAAGAAGCACAGACATTTTCTGAATTATGTGAAAGCTTTGTAAAGATGGAGAAACCACGACTTTCTGGACGTAAGAAAAAAACAGATGAGATTGATGAAATGCTTCAGGATCAGTGTAAGTATGAAAGAAATCAGGCGTACAATCTGCTTGATGATCTGAAAGCAGCATATTTTTATGAAAATGAGGCAGAAATTTTTCATGAATTAAGAAGGATCAAAAGTCCATTAAAAGGATTGATCGATCTGACGAGAGAATTTATGATCCGTTATGATGAGAAAAAGAAGAATGAAAATATCATGGATTTCGATGATATGGAACATTTTGCGCTAGAACTTTTGATCGATCATTACGATGAGGAAGGCAATCCAGTGCCAAGTAAGATCGCAAGAGAAAAGTCCGATGGATATGAAGAAATCTATATCGATGAATATCAAGACAGTAACTATATTCAGGATGCGATCTTAAGGAGTGTATCCAAAGAATCCGAAGGCGGTCATAATATGTTTATGGTAGGGGATGTTAAGCAGAGTATTTACAGTTTCCGACTGGCAAGGCCGGAGCTGTTTCTTGAAAAATATCATGGATATCAGCAAAAGGGGGAAGAATATCAGCTCATTGAGCTCCGTAATAATTTCCGAAGCCGCAGTGAGGTCCTTACATTTGTCAATGACGTGTTTTACCAGATCATGCATGAAGATCTTGGAAATATCGAATATACTCAAAATGTTGCTCTTGTTCCAACAATGGAGTTTGAACAGGGATGTGATGCACAGACAGAACTGTTACTGTTAGAATCTAATGAAGTCAAAGACTCGGAAGAAGATGCAGTTATTTTGGAAGCTAGAATGATCGCAACAAGGATTCATGAGATGATCGATGGAGAAGATCCAATGATGGTCACTGGAAAAGATGAAGAAGGCAATATGATTTTAAGAAAAGCCAAATACAGTGATATCGTTATTTTGCTTCGTTCTATGAAGACAAATGCGGAAGTGATCCAGAAAGAATTGATGAATGCGGGAATCCCAGCATTTGCAAATAATCAGAAAGGGTATTTTGATACGGTGGAGATCCGCACGTTATTAAGTTTATTGTCTGTAGTTGATAATATATATATGGATATTGATCTTGCAGCTGTCTTAAGGTCTCCAATGATCGGGATGTCAGAGGAAGAACTAGGACGATTAAAGGTAGATGGAGAAAAAGATTCTCTCTATGAATGTCTTTGTGAGACGAAAGATAAGATGGAAAAATCAAAGAAAGCACTGGAATTGCTTGATCTGTTACGGGATGCCAAGACATATCTGCCATTAACACAGTTGATCTGGCTGGCTCTGGAAAAAAGTGGGTATTATCATTATGCAGGAGCCATGCCGCAAGGAAAGAAACGACAAGGAAATATCCTGATGCTCGTTGAACAGGCAAAAGCTTTTGAAAGCAGCCAGATTAAGGGATTGTTTCATTTTGTGCGGTTTATCGAACAGTGCAGGGAATACGATATGGATTATGGAGAGGCAAATACGATGAGCGAAGATCAGGATCTGGTCCGTATTTCCAGTATCCATAAAAGTAAGGGATTGGAATATCCGATTGTTTTTGTATCAAAGATCCATCAGAAATTTAATTTAAGGGATGGGAATGGAAGTATGATCTTTCACGGAGATTATTTTATCGGAGCAGATCATATTGATCCCGTTTATCGTACAAGAAAGAAGACGATCTTAAAGAATCTGATCAAAAATCAGATGACAAGAGAGTCTTTAGGAGAAGAATTAAGAGTTCTTTATGTTGCAATGACAAGAGCAAAAGAAAAACTGATCTTGACTGGAATCAAGAAAGATGATATTGACTGGAATGCAAAAGGAGAGGTCACAGCAATTGATCGTTTGAGCGGAAGGAGTTATTTTGACTGGATCAAAAAGGCACTTCCGATGATTCCAAAACAGGATTATCGATTGAAAATCTATACTCTAGAAGATCTTTTGTGGCAGCAGGAAGGAAATGAACTTCTTCATGAGATGAACCGACAGATTTTCTATGAACGTCTAAATGATCAGATTCCAAACGAAAATGTAAAAGCGCTGAAAGAGAGTTTTGCATATCATTACCGCAATGAGGCAGAGACAAAAGGTCGTTTAAAATATTCTGTATCAGAGATCAAACGTATGAGTCAGGCAGCAGATACTGAGGAAGTGATGTATTCATCTGTTTTTATGGAGAAAGAAAAAAGGATACCATCATTTGTCAAGAAAACTGAAAGGATTTCAGCGGCATCCAAAGGTACGATCATTCACAAAGTTTTTGAATTACTAGATTTTTCCAAAGACTATACAATGAAAAGTTTAAACGAAGATATCGAAAGATGGATCTCTCTTGGAAAATTAAAAAAAGAATATGAAAAAGTAATCTATCGAAAAGAAATCCTCGCTCTGACGAGATCAGAACTTGGGAAGAGGATGAAAGAGGCAGCACAGAAGAAACTGCTTTATAAAGAACGGCAGTTTGTGACGGGAATTCCATTTTCTGACATGAACAAAGATGCAAAAACGGATGATTTTGTTGTTGTTCAGGGAATTATTGATGTATATTTTGAGGAAGAAGATAAAATTATTTTGGTAGATTATAAAACAGACCGGGTCAGAGAAGGGGAAGAGGATATTTTGATCAGACGTTATCGCGCACAGATGGAATCTTACCAACAAGCATTGGAAAAGATCACAGGAAAGTGTGTAAAAGAAATTTACATTTATTCTGTAACCCTGCAAAAAACAATTCCCGTGCATGTATGAAAATTCTGATTTGTCATATTCTAAGAATAGAAAATGACAAATCAGAAAGGAAGAAGATCATGCCAAAGGAAAAGGATTTTATAGAAAAGACATTCGAAGAAATGAATGAGATGGAACGGTTAAAATATGAAACTGCTGCAGAACTTGGTCTGCTTGATCAACTAAAGAAGAGTGGATGGAAGTCCTTATCAGCCAGTGAAACAGGAAGATTAGGCGGGATCATGAACCGTAAGATAAGAAAGCAGAAGGAAAGTCAGGAAAATACGAAAGGAAGTTAAAATGAACAAACCATGTTTTATCGCAGTGACAAATAGAAATCTATGTAAACGACCATTTTTTGATGTGATCGAGGATCTGTCAAAGAAAGATGTGAAAACGATCGTATTAAGAGAAAAGGATCTGTCAGAAGAAGAGTACTATGAGATCGCAGAGAAATGTAAGGAAATCTGTGACAGAAACGGTGCTTCCTTAACCATTCATAATTTTATCAATGTGGCAAGAAGACTTGGAATCAAGAAGATTCATCTTCCATATCCGGTATTTTTAAAAGAAGCGGGGAATCTGTCTGATTTTGAATCTGTCAGCACATCGATCCATAAGCCAGAAGAGGCGATAAAAGCACAGAAACTGGGGGTGGATTTTGTGTTTGCAGGACATGTCTTTGTGACAGATTGTAAAAAAGGTCTGCCGCCAAGGGGACTTGAATTTTTGACGGATGTAGTAAATGCGGTCAAGATTCCGGTGTATGGAATTGGTGGAATTAATGAAGAAAATATTGCAAAGATCAGGGATGTTGGTGTAGACTAT
>OGPA01002550.1_pt1 | contig 12818 bp, 10 predicted proteins | sample 1552841 | NCBI WGS metagenome assembly OGPA01 (sample SAMEA2579916, study PRJEB22360) | human gut metagenome | reverse complement strand
TGGATATGGCACCACACTTCTACACAGTATTACACAAATATATGCCATTCAGCTACACAGTACACGCATTTCGTCATACACTATCCATGGATGGACAGATCGGACAGGATGTCGCAGTATTCGTTGGAATCTTAGTTGTGTCTACATTAGCAACAATCATCTTCTACCGTTTCAGAATGAAGAAACAGGTTGGAGGAACATTAGAACCTAATGGAGCACCACAACATTAAAGAAAGTGAGCAGTTAGCGTTATTAAGTCTTAGTGATGTGACAATGACAGAAGGAGAAAGCAAGACACAGAATATTACCCCAATTATCACAGGTAAAGCAGCAGGAACAACGAAAGTATTTATTTACAATAGCGATAAGGAATCTGCAAGAACTATCACGATCAAGATTAAATAATCAAAAAATAAATAAGTTATTAGGTTATTAGGAAAAGGACAGCGATCAATGTGATCAGCAGTCCTTTTCCTTCTTGTTGATATATGTTTAATATTTTCATATTATGCATTTCCAATAATTGAAAGGTAAAAAAAGAAATGCTATACTGATTTTAAAAGAATTAAAAATATATAAGGGGGACAAACTAGATGTCAATGCCAGAGAACATTGAGAATATAGAGGAATTAGTTAATACAATAAAAGGTCAGATCGCAGACAAAGAAAAAGAAATACAGGAGAATTTTACAAAACTTGGAGAAGTATATTATGTAAAATATGCAAAAGATCCAGATGGAGATTTTTCTGAACTATGTCAGGAAATTGAAAACCAGTATCAGGAGATTAATCAGATGGAACAACAGATTCTTGATCTGACATTAGAAGACCCAAAAATCTGTCCACAGTGCGGAACAAAGAACGCAAAAGACAGTCTGTTTTGTGGAGAATGTGGATGTAAATTACCAGAAGAAAAGGAAGAACAAGAAGAGAATATCTGTCCAAATTGCGGTGGTACGTTAAGAGAAGGAGATAGATTCTGTAGAAGCTGCGGTGCTAAAGTAGTAGTAGAAGAACAGGAAATACAGCCAGCACAACCAGAACCAAGACATTGCAAAAATTGCGGAGCACTTTTAGAAGAAGATGCGATATTCTGTATTTACTGTGGAACGAAAAATAATTAAGGAGGACAGAGATGTATTGCAAGAAGTGTGGAACCAAAAATAAAGATGATGCAAGATTCTGTGCAAACTGTGGAGAGAAACTGGTAATACCGCCACAGCAACAGGCAAAACAGCAGCCAGCACAACCCAAACAGCAGATCTACACAGAACCTCAAAATGAACCAAAACGATCATCAAAAAGCTGGATCATTGCTTTAGCATGCGTGATCGTTGTCGTTGTTGGAATATTTGGATTCCAATATTTAAAATCAGAAGACAAAAAAGAAGCTACAGCAACAACCGAGAACAAAACATCAGCAAAAACAACGGAAAAGAAAGCAACAGAAAATAACGCAGGAGAAGATGTAGCCGATGCCAAGGATAGCACAGAGAAATCACAAGTATTATCCTACACAGACAACGAAGACATGGATTTATCCGCATGCACAGACAGCGATGATTATCAGTATGTAAGCAGCGAGGACAACTCATTTGAATTCGCCTATCCAAAATACCTGTTTAACCGCAGTTATGTAAATAAAACAGGAAATCAATACACATTAGAATACGCAAACAGTGATAAAGCCGATGATTACGAGATCAAAGCAGTTATTTCATCACAAAAAGCAGGATCAGGAAATGCAGTAAAAAGCGTTCAGAAATTATACAAACAAAAGAAAAAATCCATAAAGAACGTCACATACGCATACCCACAAGGCGGCAAAACACCAAAACTATATCAAGGTAAATCAAGCATGATCGTCATGGGATATTTAGACAGCGACAAAACAAAATGTGAATATGTACTGCTCACAAGCGATGGAAAAAAAGACTACATGATGCAGATCAATTTCTTTGATTCAGATTATAAAGATGAATATAAAGAGATCAATTATGTAGTGGATTGTATGTATCGTGGATGCTCATTTACGAATTCTACATATCAGATGAGAACATTTGATCAGTTTAGGGAAGACGATATGGGAGTTAAGAAGTAAAAAATCTGTTTTGCGATTGTAGGCTTTCGTATATGTGACGGACATAAGATTAAAGGAACTTATGAACACCGATTTGATGAATATTCCACCAATAATTTCCGTCATCAACCACAAATTAAAATTTCTCCATCTGCTTCAATTCCGGCAACACAGTACAAAGCATCGTAACAAAGCAAAGCCCTCCACCGATCACATTAGAAACAGGCTCTGCCAAAAACACTCCAGAAGTTCCCATATGTAACACATAAGGCATAAAATAAGTCAAAGGAACAACAATAACCACCTTACGAAGCAATGAGAAAAAGATGGCATGTTTCTTCTTATTTAATGATTTAAACACCGTCTGTCCAATATACTGCAGATCCATAAAGATAAATGCAGCAAAATACTGATTCAATGCAGGAATGGAATCTTTCACAAGTGCAGCATCGGAGCTGAATACACGGATCAATGCACCAGGAGCTAAAATGATGACACTCCACATAACGGCTGTATAGCATAAAATCATAGAGCCTATAACGATCATTGCTTTCCGTACTCTGGCTGGGCGTCTGGCACCATAGTTGTAGCTTAGAATTGGCGATCCACCCTCGTTCATAGCGTAGATCGGTGTTTCTACCAACTGTCTTACACTGGAGATGATTGTCATAACAGAAATATAAATATCTCCTCCAGTGACAGAAAGTACATTGTTGCAGACAATACTTACCAGACTGTTTGTTAACTGCATGATGAAACCAGCAGTTCCAAGACTGATGATATTTTTGGCGTAACCGATACTCTCTGAAAATTCATGTTTCTTAAGAAAACGTACTTTTAATTCTGCTTTTTTTGTAAGAAAGAATAACACAAAAGAAGCAGACAGACATTGAGAGATCACAGTAGCGATCGCAGCACCTCGTACACCCAGTCCAAATACAAAAATAAACAATGGATCGAGCAGCAGATTGGCAACGGCACCGATCGCAACGGAAAGCATACCAGTTGTTGAATAACCCTGAGCATTAATAAACGGATTCATTCCAATCGCGACCATCGATGGCAGTGTACCGATCAGATAGATCATCATATAAGGAAAAGCATACACGAGAGCATCACGGGAAGCTCCGAATAATATTAAAAGTGGGCGTGCAAAGAAAAGCCCGATCATCATCAATACGACAGCACTAAAACAAACCATGGTAAATGAAGTATTCATGATATGAACAGCCTGCTTATTTTTCTTTTGACCTCTACTGATAGAAAATAACGGAGCACCACCGCTTCCAAACAGGTTGGCGAAAGCAGTGATAATTACAACCAACGGAAAACAAAGTCCAACAGCACCAAGGGCAGCAGTTCCGACATGTGGGATTCGTGCGATATAGATACGATCGACGATGTTATATAATAAGTTTAAAATCTGAGCAACAAGCATAGGGAGTGCTGCCGCAAAGATATTCTTAGTGACTGATCCATTTTCAAAATCAATTCGTTTCATTTTTTTGATCATCTCTTTCTATTTCGTTATGATTTTAGTATAATACGATTTGATTTATACGTAAAATAAAGATCAAGGTAACTAAACACAGAGATTAGTTACCTTGATGAAAAGATTGATTATTTCATATTTTTATAAATGTCATAAATATCTTCGTTATCTTGCTGTAAATGTTCCTTTACGCAATCATATAGTATTTGAATGCTTTCAGGGGTTTCCTCAAGTTCATCTGCAATTTGAATCAAATTTTTTGATTTTTGAATTTTTTTCTTGATTAGTTTTATTAACCGAAGATCTTCACCTTCAGCCAGACCTTCAGCACGAGCTTTGCGCTTCTCCAGAATCTTTTCTTCCCACTCCTGCATATATTTCACTCCAATCTCTTCGCTGGATTTTACAATATTGACATGGCTTTGAATTTCCTGAAGACGTGGTGTGGAACAAGAAATGTTTTCTGTAGTATGTTCCATATAATAGAGAAGCTCCCTTAATTCAGGACTGATAGCCTCTGGATTCTTTCCATGAGTGTTAAAAAAGATACGAACAGCACCATCATCTAAAGTTTGACCGGTTTCATTGCAAGTCATCTGGAAAGTATATTGGTACAGACCTTTTCCAAACAGATCGAATGGTGCAATAATAATCGAGTAACAGTCCTTCATATTTGAAAAATCAACTTCACCGGGAAGCAAAAGTTTGGAATCAATTAATGCCTGATAAAAACGGCTTCGATGAGGAAGATTTTTGGTGTTCTCTTTTTGAGCTTCAACATTATAAACTGCATCGGATTCATCTTCAGCCCATACATCAAGGCGAACCTGTCTTTTTAATGGAGAAGTTCGGCTTTCATGTTCGGTCTGTGGGCGTCCGGCAATAGAAATATCTTGTCCAAGAATAATAGATAAAACATTCTCGAATGTCTTTGTATCTTCCATAACTTCAGCAAATAAAAAACGGTCAAGCAGAGTTAAATCTTGTAGCGATTTTTTTGATTTTGTTTGATTCATGAGTTTCTCCTTTCATTGTATATTGAAATGCGGTTTACATCAAGTATTAATATAGAAAACTTGATGTAAAATCTAAGAAATGAAATATTTATAGAGAACAGATTGAGATGTGATCATAGAAATATAGGAGATTCACATGTCTGTAAAATATTTACATGGAATATATTAACAAAAATAAATATAAATGTCAAATAAAGAGCAAAAAATATTAAATATGAATATGTTAAACTGCTTTTAAAGAATATCATTGTAGATGATCAATGGATATACACGAGTATCAAAAGAATCATGATGCAGAACTTTTAGAATTAGGAGTAAGCAAAGAACATATCAGACACTATGGATTTGCATTTGAAGGGAAGATTTAATTTTTAAGTCATGAATGGCGGTTCTCCTTTTACAGGGAGTTCTAGCCCTGATTACATAGATACTTTCTTTTATTAGGAAAATCTGACGGAAAGGGGACTTGAAATTATGCTAACCATAACAGACTTAATCGCAGTGATTTCACTGTGTGCGACTTTTAATAGTCTTGGTTATGTGCATGGAAAGCATGATGCCAAGACAGAAAAATAACCGCCAAAAATTAATAATGATAAACTTTCCTTCGGCTCCGCAAAAAATAAACCGTAACAATTAAAGTCAACATCTCCGCTACAACAACTCCCATCCAAATTCCATTCAATCCAAGTATAAGTGGCAGCAGCAGAATACATCCAATCTGAAACAACAAAGTTCGAAGAAAAGCAATGATCCCAGAAACAACTCCATTATTCAAAGCCGTAAAGAAAGAAGAAGCCCAGATATTAAATCCATTGATCAAGAATACGAGAGCATACAATCTAAATCCATGTAATGTCATAGCAAATAGATCCGTATCATATCCAACAAAGATATTAATTAACGGATGAGCAAAAAACTCAGAGATCAAAGTCAGGAAAACTCCAGTTCCGGCAATTAATGATAAACTTTTCTTCAACATATTTTTCAATTCCGAATGATTTCCAGCTCCATAATTGTAACTGGTGATCGGTGCGCTTCCCATGGAATATCCAAGGAAGATTGCAGCAAAGATAAAGTTTGCATACATGATAACTCCATAAGCCGCAACACCATCCGCACCAGCAAGGCGCATTAGCTGTGTATTATAAAGCATATTTATAACAGAAGAAGAGGCATTTGTCATAAACTCTGAAGAACCATTTAAGCAAGTCTTTAATAAAATATCTTTTCTCCAGACAGGTTTCACAAGGCGAAGACGGCTGCTGTTATGTTTGCGGGCAAAATAGATTAATGGCACAAGTCCGCCAACATATTCACCCATTGCAGTTGCAACCGCAGCACCAGCAACACCATAATGCATAACTCCGATAAAAAGATAGTCAAATACAATATTAATCACACCAGAGATCAAAGACATGCGAAGACTGTAAGAAGGTTTCTCAGCAGTAATAAAGAAGTTATAAAAGATCGTCTGCATCATAAACATCGGCTGTGATACAAACATGATACGGCCATAAGTTGCTGCATATTCAAGCAACTGTCCACGAGCACCAAGCACCATACAGATCTGACGGATAAATATAAACCCAAAGACAGATAAGATCGTAGCTCCGATCAAGGCCGTAAAGATCAGCATGGAGAAATATTCATTTGCTTTCTCTTCTTTCCCTTCACCAAGTGTTTTTGCAACGATCGCACTTCCACCAGAACCGATCATAAATCCAATTGCTCCAACACCCATCGCAACAGGAAGGATCAGATTGACCGCAGCAAATGCTGTTTTTCCTGCAAAATTGGAAATAAATAATCCATCAATAATACTGTACATCGAAGTACAGATCATCATAATGATCGATGGAAATACAAAACGAATCAGACGTTTGTAAGTAAAATGATCCGATAACTGAATCTTCATGATAAACTAAATCTCCTTTTCCTCTAAGATATATTGTTTCATATTTTCCTTTAAAATCTGGATATATTTTCTTGTAAGAGAAAGCAATAGCTTACACTCGGAAGGTTCCATTGCTGCAAATGTTGCATTTTCCATGTCAAAGACAGGGCCGATATGTTCTTCAGAAAATTTTCGTCCAAACTCTGTAAAGAATAAATGAATATCTCTTCCAGCTCCTGATCTGCGGGTTAAAAATCCTTTATTTTCCAGAGACTTCACAGAAGAATTTATCGTTTGTTTTGAGATAGAGTAAAGTTTGCAGATATCTTTCTGAGAACATCCATCTCCAAGTTCTAACAGACAATATAAGATGAGAAATGCAGAATCTGTAAGATGCATGGAAAGAGCAATTTCATGGTAGACATCATCGATCATCTTATAGAGAGAATCAAATTCTTTTAAGGTACGATTTTGTTTTGATTTCATAGTAATTTCCTTTCTTGAAATATAGTAATAATATATAGTCCGAAATCAGACTAGAAAATTATAATAATTATAGTCCGAAATCAGACTTGTGTCAATTGCTATTTCACGGAAAATCACTTTACGAGGTCAATTGAATCGGTTAAAATAAAGAGTCAGAGAATAATATATAACCTAAGAAGGAAGTTAGATCAAAGAAGGAAGTTACATATGAAATTTGCCTACGATATTCCAGATTCATTCTGGAGTTTATTTCGTTCGATGAACAGGGAACTTTACATGGAAGCTCTGCTAAAGGTCAACGAAGAATATGAATATAACAATTATTATTTAAGTAAAGAAGTATGCCTTCAGGTACTAGAAGACTGGAACGAAAGCCAGCGGATCTGGTTATCGCCTGAAGAATTTGAATCAGAAACTGATGCAAGCCAGACACCGCCAAACAGGATCTTAAACTGGCTGATCAAAACTGGCTGGTTAAAGAGGATTGAGGATTTCTCAACATTAACGACCAATATCATTATTCCAGATTATGCAGCGGTATTTTTAACAGCATTTGAGGAACTGGTCAATCCATCAACAGATGACACAGAAATCTACATCCAGAATGTATACGCGACATTGTTTTCATTCTGGCATGATAAGAAGATGAACTTAGCCATGTTAAAAACAGCATTAGTTAACACAAAGAAATTAAATAAAGCCCTGCAGGATATGCTTCACAACATGGATCATTTCTTTAGCCGACTGTTAAAACAGAAATCATACGAAGAAGTTTTAGCAGAACATTTGGAAGGATATGTCGAAGAGATTGTCGAGAAGAAATACCATATTTTAAAGACAAATGATAACTTCTATCTATATAAAAACGACATCAAGAAATGTTTAAGAGAAATGCGAGAAGACATTCTATGGATGGAGCAGGTACAGAAGAAAGCAGACAAAGAAAAAGGTGAAGATGTCCTAAGCATCATCAATGCGATCGAGCGTGGATTTGATGATATTGAACATCGAATTTCCAACATGGATAAAGAACATTCCAAATATATCAGGGCAACGGTAACCCGTATGAATTACATGTTAAATGGAGAATCCGACACAAGAGGTCTGATGATCCAGTTATTAAAGACGATCGGTGATTCGAAGGACAGCGAGGAAAAGATTGAGAAAGTCGGTCAGAGCATGAACTTATCTCATTTCGAAGTGCTTTCAGAGAAGTCTTTATATAAGAAGAGAAAACGAAGAGACTTTGCAAGTCAGGTAGAGGAAGAACAGCAGCAGGAAGAATTATCAAGAGAGGATGTGCTAAGACTTAACAAGATTCATACGAGATTCAGTCAGGAAGAGATCGAAGATTTTGTGGAATCTTATATGGAAGATGACCATATGGAAGTGAAAGACATCGATATTACCGATGAAGAAGCATTTGAGAAACTGATTCTTGCTTATGATTACAGCACAAGAAGAAACAGCAAATATAAAGTGATCGAGAGAGAAGATGAGTTGATCGATAATGGAAGTTATCGTTACCCGGCATTAACATTTGTAAGGAGGGAACCAAAATCATGATTCCATACTATGATGAATTAAATGATGAAGAAAAAGATGCGGTGACCAAAGTCATCCGTACTCTTTTGAGACAGACATTTATATTAGAAAGAAAATACGATAAAAAAAGTGGAAGACTTACATACAACAAAGAATTTAGGACAGTCGATCTGCATCAGGAGTTTTTAAGAGAATACTTTAAGATTTCAGGAATTACATTAAGAGAAAATCTGCATCTTGGAGTCTTTTATATTGAAGGTGAAACCGTGATCGGAGAAAAGATTTCCAGATTATCAACCATTTATCTTTTGATCTTAAAATTATTGTACGATGAACATATGGCAGAGGCATCATCAAATACAAGTGTGTATACATCCTTAGGAGAAATCCATGAGAAGATCAACGATTTTCATTTAATGAACACACTTCCATCGATTACAGAGATGCGACGTTCCATTGCATTATTAAAGAGATATCAGATTATCGAACCTCTCGATGTGTTAGAAGAATTAAACGAAGAAACAAGAATGATGATCTATCCATGCGTGAATGTTGTGTTACTAGGCGATGATATCCGCAGATTGATCGAAAGTTTCAGTAAGGAGGGAATAGACAGTGAGTTCAGTGAAGACGAATCAGCCGTTTTTGGCACTATCGAAGATATGCCTGAATAACTGGCATTATATAGATCAGAAAGTATTAACATTTAATAACGGAATCAACTTTTTTACCGGACATTCCGGAAGTGGAAAATCAACTGTGATCGATGCGATGCAGATCGTGTTATATGCAAATACAGATGGCCGTGGATTCTTTAACAAAGCGGCAGCAGATGATTCCGACCGAAATCTGATCGAGTATTTAAGAGGAATGGTTGCGGTTGGAGAGAAAGACGAAGTTACTTATTTAAGAAATAAAAACTTCTCCACAACGATTGTGCTTGAGTTTATTCAGACAGAATCAGAGGAAAAAGAATGTTTAGGAGTCGTATTTGACGTAGATACAGCAAGAAATGATACATCCCGATTATTTTTCTGGCATAAAGGTGGTATTTTAGAAAATCATTATCGTACTGAAGAACATGCAATGACGATTTCTGAACTTCGCAAATATATGCAGAAGAATTTCAAAAAAGAAGATTTCTATTTTGGAACAAGTAACGAGAGATTCCGAAAACAGATGTATGATATTTATCTTGGCGGTCTTGATATGGAAAAATTCCCAAGATTGTTTAAACGTGCGATCCCATTTAAAATGAATATCAAACTCGAAGATTTTGTGAAAGAATATATTTGCATGGAGCAGGACATTCATATTGAAGACATGCAGGAAAGTGTCATGCAGTATGGAAGAATGCGCCAGAGGATCGAAGATACATTAAAAGAAGCAAAGAGTTTAGAAGAAATCAAAGACAGTTTTGATAAATTTAAGATCAAAAAAGAAGAACAGGATTACTGCCAGTATCGCATGAATAAACTGGATGTTTTAAAATTAAAATCAGACATTCATTTATTACAGAAAAAGATTGAAGATGGGGAAAAGGAATTAAAGACAGAGGAAGAAAATGAGACGGTCCTCGAGAAGAAATTGGAACAACTTTCCAAAGAATACGATGCATTGGTAGCACAGATCGCAGGAAGTGGATATGATCAGATCACAACGAGAAAGAAAGACGTTCAGGAATTATTAGGACAGCTAAATCATTCTGTACAGCGTTGGGAACAGACATCAAAAAGCTTAAAAAAATGGTGCGAGCTTGATATCACACCAAATCAGGCAATCTGGGATATTGAGAAATTTGAACAGGGAAATATCACAGAAGATGATTTGAATCGCTTGAAACATACATTGGATATCTTGAGAAAAGAAACCGAAGAAGAACGACAGGATAATACATCCACATTAAGAGCTTTAAAGAAACAGGAGAAATCTATTTCAGATGAGTTGAAAGAACTGAAAAAGGGTAACAAAGCATATCCAAAAGAAGTTCTCGATGCAAGATATGAATTACAGACGAAATTAAGTGAAAAACGAGGGAATTTTGTAAAAGTAAATGTACTTGCTGACCTTCTTGATATGAAAGATGAGACATGGCATAAAGCAGTCGAAGGTTATTTAGGATCCAATAAACTGACATTGATCGTGGAACCGAAATACGTTAAAGATGCCATGGAAATCTATCGTGATATGGATCAGAAGAAATACTGGAGGATTTCGATCGCAGATACGCAGAAGATTAACAAGCAGGATATCAAAGTTGAGGAAAATGCGTTATCAGAAGAAGTTCTTGCAGAAGAATCTTATGTGAAAAAGTTGATAGAATCATTAATGGGAAGAGTGATCAAATGTGAAACGATCGATGAGTTAAGAAAATGTCATACAGGTATCACACCAGATGGAATGTTATATAAGAACTTCCAGTTAAAACGATTAGATCCAAAGCAGTATACAAGAAACTCTTACATTGGAGATAATAGTTTACGCCACAGGATCAAAGAATTAGAAAAAGAAAAAGATAAGATCTTTGACAAGATAGATCCATTGGAAAAAGAAGTTTTAAGTGCAGACGTTATCTTAAAGTATGAATATCTTCCACAGCCAGCCGAAGAGTATCTAAAACAACAGGAAACACTGGAACGTGCGAAAAAACGTCAGGAAGAATATGAAGATTTAGAAAATCAGCTGACGAAATTAAGAGAAGGTGCCTTAAAAGGTCTGGAAGAGGAAAGAGACCAGAACAGGGCAACACAGGAAGATTGCAAACGAGAGATCAATGAGATGAAAGAAACGATCTGGGCAACACAGAATGCGTTAAAAGAATGCAGACAGCAGATCATTGATCAGAATGAAGCATTGATCCGTGCACAGAATGAATTACCAGCAAATGGAGAGTATGACCAGCAGTTTACACAGGAAATCGAGAAGACAGATACAGACGACTATGAATGTCTCAAAAAACGTGCAGCAAGAAAATACTATGATGCTGGAACGAAGAAGGAAGAAGAATATCGAAAACTTGTGGAAGTCAGAACGGCATATTTAAGAGAGTATCCAAACCGTACATTTTCAGCTATTGATGAGAACAATGATGCATATGATAAACTTTACAATGAATTGTCTTCTGATCATATGGAAATCTATCGTGAAAAAGCTGCAAAACAGGCAAAGACAGCGATGGAACATTTTAAAGATGACTTTGTCTATAAGATCCGAAGTGCAATCCGTGAAGCTTATCAGCGAAGAGATGAATTAAACCGTATGATCAGCGGCCTTGATTTTGGTAAAGATAAATATCAGTTTAAGATCACAAGAAATACAGGCGCTGACGGAAAATATTATCCAATGTTTATGGATGATTCCCTGAATATCGACCCATCTGTTTTAAATACAACAATGGATGACCAGATGAATCTTTTCTCTATGGAACATGAAAATAAATATGGAGATTTGATGAATGAACTGATCGAAATCTTTATCCCGCCAGAAGGTGCAAGTGCCGAAGAATTAGAAAATGCAAAACATGATATGAAGAAATATTCTGACTATCGTACATATTTATCTTTTGATATGGAACAGATCGTCGATGGGGATGAAAAATTAACGATCGGATTAAGCAAGATGATCAAGAAAAACTCCGGTGGAGAAGGACAGAACCCATTATACGTTGCTCTTCTTGCAAGTTTTGCACAGACCTATGGAATTCATCTTTCACCAAAAGTACGCAGAAATCCAAGTATCCGACTGGTTGTCTTAGATGAAGCGTTTTCTAAGATGGATGCAGAGAAAGTTGCAAGCTGTATCGACCTGATAAGGAGTCTTGGATTCCAGGCGATCATCAGTGCGACAAACGATAAAATTCAAAATTATCTGGAAAATGTAGATAAAACTTTTGTATATGCAAATCCAAATAAGAAAAATATTTCCATTCAGGAATTTGAGAAATGTGAATTTGATAATTTAGTGACAGAAGAGTAGAGACAATCAAGGTACAAGGAGAAAAAGGATGAAAAAAAATTGCGATTAAAAACATTTCGTAAAAATATAATTCAATTGTTAATATTTCTAGGAATTTTTATTGTATTTGGTTTTGAGTATTGTAATTGATATAATCAATGAGAGAAAACAGTCTTGACATCCAATCATCGTTCACATATAATTAAAACCAATAGAAATAGTAGGAAATACAAACTAGCGGAAGCTTAGCATGGTCAGATAAATGCCAGGCTCCGCTAGTTTATTCTAATTATAAGGAGAAAGAAATGTTAAATCAGTTTTCAAGAACAGAACTATTACTTGGAAAAG
>OGPA01002547.1_pt1 | contig 12826 bp, 17 predicted proteins | sample 1552841 | NCBI WGS metagenome assembly OGPA01 (sample SAMEA2579916, study PRJEB22360) | human gut metagenome | reverse complement strand
ATTATGCCGGAAAATGTCCGTCGAATGTAATGTGGACGAACAGACAAAACTGCCGCCGGTTCTGATGTTTCATGGAACCAAGGACAAAACCATCAATCCGCGGGTCAGTGTTACAGTCTACAACAGATTAAAACAATGCGGAAAAGATGTAAAACTGTATTTTCTCAAAGGTGCTGATCATGGCGGAAGTGAGTTCTGGACTGAAGAAGTGCAGAGAATCGTCATGGAGTTTGTCAACTACCCATGACCTTTAGGTCGTGGGTAGTTGACAAACAGTTAAGACAAACGGAAGATGTTTCAGAAGATTAAAATTGAATATTGAACCGGAGATTTAAGCAGCTAGTCTATGAAAAATAGATTAGCTGCTTTTTTTATGTAAAAAAGGAGGTGAAAAATTTCTTCCTACATTTGTTTATAGGCGTTACCCCATTCGACCATGGAGTCGAGAATAGGCTTCAAAGTAAGTCCAAGTTCGCTGAGGCTGTACTCAACTCTTGGTGGAACCTCCGGGTAAACTGTGCGAACTATGAGACCATCATTTTCCATGGAGCGCAAACTATCGGTGAGAACTTTCTGACTGATTCCCTCAAGATTTTTCTTTAATTCATTGAATCGCCAAGGGCGGTCTAACAGATTTCGGATAATCAGTAGTTTCCATTTACTGCCGATGAGCGAAACTGTGGTTGCAACCGGACATTCCGGCAATTCTTCTTTTGTTAACATATGATCGCCTCCTTGTATAACATCCTTTTTTATTGTTATATTTAATTTTAATGTAACAGACCAAAAGAAGCAATAGGTTATAAAAAAGTAACCAGGGTCACCTTTTTATGCCTATGTAATAAAAAAGTGCGTACTTTTGTCAGTTAAGAACTCTTGATATTATAATCTTGCAACAAAGATAACAACAAACAAAAATATCAGGAGGTAACAAAATGGCATTATCAAATCTTTTCGGATGGAAAAAGAAAGCAGAAACAGAAACCAGTGCAGCATGCGGAACAGCGTGTGGAGCAGCAGACAAACCAGCAGAGAAACCGACAGCATGCGGAACAGCATGTGGAGCATCTGACAAGTAAAATAAGTTAAGGAAGGAGTTGGATAGGATGAGTCAGTATTTTTCTTTTCAGTGGCATATTACAGATGAATGTGATCAGCGGTGTAAGCATTGTTATATTTTCTCAGGCGAAGGCTGTAAGGAATTAAAGTCCATGACCTGGAAGCAGATGACAGAGGTAGTGGAAAACTGTGAGGATTTCTGCAAAGTATATGGCAGAGTACCATATTTCTATATTACTGGCGGAGATCCTATCCTTCATCCGGATTTTTGGAAATTAATGATATTACTGAAATCGAAAAAGATACCTTTTACCTTAATGGGGAATCCATTTCATTTGAACGACGAAATTTGCAGAATGTTAAAGGTTTGTGGTTGTGAGAAGTATCAGATGTCCCTTGATGGAATGCGAGAAACACATGACTGGTTCAGAAAGCCGGGAAGCTTTGATCTGACGATTGAGAAGATCGGATGTCTGAACAGAGCAGGAATAAAAAGTGTAATTATGAGCACGGTATCCAAAACAAATATGGAAGAGATACCGGATATTATTGATGAAGTTGTAAAAGCGAAAGTAAAGGTTTTTGCATTTTCGCGCTATGTGCCTACAGGTGGTGAAGTTGATACAAGCATGACACCGGAAGAATACAGAAAACTTCTGGAAGTTTGTGATGCAAAGTATAAGGCATATGAAAAGACAGGATGTGAGACCTATTTTAATAAAAAGGATCATTTGTGGACGCTGTATGAATATGAAACAGGAGAGTTTAAGCTTCCTGAGAGTACAGAGGCAGGAATGATCTATGGCGGCTGTAACTGTGGAAATTGTCATATTACCATATCTTCCAACGGAGATATTATGGCATGCAGAAGGGTGACAGACAGTAAAGTGGCCAATATTTTTGAAGACCGACTGGCAGACGTCTGGATCTGTCAGATGGAAAAATACAGAGATTACGATAAATTTGTAAAATGCAGTAAGTGTGAACTTAAGGCATGGTGCCGTGGATGTCCGGCAGTTGCCAATGGAACAAGCGGTAACTTTTATGGGGCAGATCCGCAGTGCTGGAAGTCAAGAAATGAGATTACCGGGGAATTATTGGAGGAGCAATAGAATGGATTTACAAACATGTTTAAAGAAGATGCAGCTGGTGGGAGTGCTTGCATTCGCAACGGTGGACAGTGAAGGAGCACCACAGATACGGAATATCAGTGCGATTCATTATGAGCCGGATGCACTCTATTTTTTCACCGCCAGAGGTAAAAATTTTTGTAAAGAATTAATGGAAGATGGCAGGGTTCAGGTTCTTGCTTATACAAAATACAAAGAAATGATTCGTTTGTCAGGAAAGGCTTACGCAGTGGCAGAGAATGAACAGAAAAAATGGATGGATATCATTTTTGAAGAACAGCCATATCTTGCAAATGTATATCCGGGGTATACAAGAGAAATCGGTATTATTTTCTGCATTGATAAGGCGGAAGTGGAATATTTTAACCTTGGAGTGAATCCGATTTTCCGGGAGACATATATTCTTGGAAATGTAAGTGTAAAAGAAAAGGGATATTACATAACAGAATCCTGTATCGGCTGCGGGACATGTATGAAACATTGTCCACAGAAATGTATTGAGAAGGGAACATCTTTTGTCATCCGACAGAATCACTGTCTGCACTGTGGAAACTGTTATGAACACTGTCCGGTGAAAGCGGTGATCAGGAAATGAATCAGGATGACAGAAGAAAATATTTAATTGAAGGATTGTTGAAAGAGCGACCAGAATATGAGAATATGCAGATCCCTTCAGATGCAGGCGAGCAGAAAATGCTGCTTCGGTCACTTATGAATATAAGAATGCCGAGAAAAATGGACCACGCATTTTTGCAGATTCAGGATGCGTACCTTTCAGAAGAAAATGAGAAGAAAGGGATTGTCACACTGGCAGATATCAGGGAGGTACAGCCTGACCTTTCTATCTGGAAGGGCGATATTACAAGACTTAAGGTGGGAGCAATCGTAAATGCAGCCAACAGTGGTATGACAGGCTGCTATCAGCCTTGTCATAACTGTATTGATAATTGCATTCATACCTATGCAGGAATTCAGCTGCGAAATTATTGCAATGATATGATGATAAAACAGAGACATGAAGAACCGACAGGGCAGGCAAAGATTACTCCGGCGTTTAATCTGCCCTGTGATCATGTGATTCATACAGTTGGTCCGATCGTACAGGGAAGGCTGACAAAGGGACATGAACGTTTACTGATATCCTGCTATGAATCGTGTCTTAGGATAGCAGATGAGAATGAGGTAAAGAGTATTGCTTTTTGTTGTATTTCAACTGGTGTATTCATGTTTCCAAATAAAAGAGCTGCTGAACTTGCAGTACAGACAGTAAAGCAATATAAAGAAAAGACAAAATCAAAGATAAAGGTGATATTTAATGTTTTTAAAGAGGAAGATGAACGACTCTACAAACAGTTACTCGGATAAGATGTTACAGATAAAAGAAAAGATTCAAGAAGCAGATGCTATTATAATCGGAGCTGGTGCGGGATTTTCCACATCAGCCGGTTTTGTGTATAACGGTGAAAGATTTGAAAAATATTTTTCGGATTTCAGAAAGAAATATGGATTTTCCGATATGTATGCAGGAGGCTTCTATCCATACAAAACATTGGAAAAACACTGGGGATACTGGTGCAGATATATCTATATTAATCGATATATGTATGCGCCAAAACCGGTATATCAGAACTTGTATGATCTGGTGAAAGAGAAGGATTATTTTGTACTGACGACAAATGTGGATCATTGCTTCCAAAAAGCCGGCTTTGATAAAAACAGAATCTTTTATACACAGGGAGATTATGGTCTGTTTCAATGTAGTGAGCCTTGCCATAAGGAAACCTATGACAATGAAGAAATCATAAAGAAAATGGTGCTGAGTCAGGGATTTCAGATAAAAGACGGGGAACTGCAAGAACCGGAAGATGGAGAAATAAAGCTTACGGTTCCGATGGGTCTGATTCCATATTGCCCACACTGTGGTAAGCCGATGAGTATGAATCTCAGATCGGATCAGACATTTGTTGAAGATGAGGGATGGCACCAGGCAGCAGAACGGTACGAGCAATTTATACAGGATCATAAAAAGCAGAAAATAGTGTTCCTTGAACTTGGTGTAGGATATAATACTCCCGGGATTATAAAATATCCGTTCTGGCAGATGACAAACACATTTCCACAAGCATTTTATGTGTGTCTGAATCAAGGTGAAGCCTATGCACCGGAAGAAATAAGGAAAAAATCTGTCTGCGTGAATGAAGATATCGGAGAAGTCCTGAAAGAACTGTAGACTTGTGATAAAGAACGGCTGTGAATGGAGCGAATAGTGACAAAGAGGGTGTGATAAAATGATAATACAAACAGGAATGAGAACAGATATACCTGCATTTTATTCAAAATGGTTTTTGAATCGGATAAAAGAAGGATATGTATGCGTGAGGAATCCCTATAATCCAAAACAGGTGACGAAATACAGCCTTTCACCGGAAGTTGTGGATCTGATCGCATTCTGCACGAAAAACCCTCTTCCAATGCTGCCGTTTCTTGATGAGTTAAAACCGTATGGTCAATACTGGTTTGTAACAATTACACCTTACGGAAGAGATATTGAGCCAAACGTTCCGGATAAAGAAACTGTGATGGAAGGTTTTAAAGCATTGTCGGATGTTGTAGGTATAGACAGTGTGGGATGGAGATATGATCCGATTTTCGTAGACGTGGAACATTCGGTGGAATGGCATATCTCTGAATTTGAAAAAATAGCAGCTACATTAAGCGGATACACAAAGACATGTGTAATCAGCTTTATAGATATTTATAAAAAGGTGGAACGCAATTTTCCAGAAGCAAAATCAGTGCGGGCAGAAGACAGGGCTATGATAGGAAAAGCATTTGTCAACATAGCGTCAAAGTACGGAATGGTTTTGAAGCCTTGTGCGGAAGGAGAAGAGCTTGCCAAATATGGTGCAGATTGCTCCGGATGTATGACTGTTCATACATTTGAGACAGCTCTTCATAGCAGGCTGGAAGTTCCAAAGAGAAAGAAAAATCAGAGAAATGGGGAATGTGCATGTCTATTGGGGACAGATATAGGTGCCTATGATACTTGCGGACATTTGTGTAAATACTGTTATGCGAATGTAAATCCGGTTTTGGTCAAAGAAAATATGAGAAAGCATAATCCTGATTCCCCGTTTTTAATTGGTGGATATATGCCAGGTGATATTATTCGTGAGGCAATACAGAAAAGCTGGATTGACGGACAGATTCGATTGGAGTTTTAGTAATTAGAGGACGTTTTGGGAAGAAAAATATAATGAGAAATGGGATGAGTGCACAAATAGTCAGATATGGTTCGGCAAATGATATTGATATTATGTTTTCAAACGGAATAAAAGTTATACATAAAAAATATTCGAATTTCTGCTCTGGAAGTGTGGCATGTAAATAAGTTTGGTAGAAAATTATAGAATATGCTATAGTTATAAAAGATAAATCAGAAAAGGCAGGAGGAACCACGCAATGAAAGACGAAAAATCTAAAATTATAGCAGTTGCCATTGAAAAAATGATTGGTTTTTATCAGGGGAATTTGAGAGATATCGAGCATTTCCTGAAAGTATGGGCATATGCAAAGACGATAGGGGAGCAGGAAAGTGTGGATGAAAACACACAGGAAGTTCTGGAACTTGCAGCGGTTGTGCATGACATATCCTGTCCACTTTGCCGTGAAAAATATGGGAACACAAATGGTAAAAATCAGGAACTTGAAAGTGAACCGCTGGTAAAGGAGTTTTTTGAAGGAATGTCTGTATCAGAACAGAAAGTGGAGCGTATTATCTGGCTGGTCACACATCATCATACATACACTAATATAGATGGGATGGATTATCAGATTTTAATAGAGGCAGATTTTCTTGTAAATGCAAGTGAGAGTAATTTTTCAAAAGTGTCGATTGAAAATGCGAAATCCTGTATTTTTAAGACGGCAGTGGGATGTAGGTTGTTGGAATCCATATTTTTAAGAGAAGAATAATAAAAAAATAACGGATAACAGGAGAAGCGGCTGATCGAAACAGGATTGGCTGCTTTTTGGTTTGTAGTCATAGAAAACGGATTGATTTCAAAAGTTGTTCTCAGTATAATGTAGAAAGAACAATGGAAAGAAAATAAATTTGGAGTAGTATTTATGACACAATCAAAACAAGATGAACTTTACAAAGCACTGCAGCAGAAAGGTTACCCGGACAGCCTCTGCCGGGAAATCGCATATAAACAGATGAATACAGATTACACAGCAACAAGAATGCTTGGATATCTGTACCGGATATCGGATCCGAGACCGGAAGACGTGGTGGATGAGATGCTGGCAATTCTAAGCGACCGGAACGCAATTATCCAGAAAAAAGAATTGGAACATGCGCAGACAACGATCAATAAGGTGTATCGCGAAGGTCTGTAAAAGGTGATCAGATTAAATATACGGATGAAAACAGGGGAAAAGGAATGATGAACGTAATAGAAATCAAAGACTTTAATGCGCCGGAATTGGATATTTATGCCAGGTGCACAGAAGCACGGCTTCTGAATAAAGATCACCCAGAAGAGGGAATGTTCATTGCAGAAAGTCCGAAGGTGATCGGCAGAGCGTTGGATGCAGGTTATGAGCCATTGTCTGTTCTTGTTGAAAAGAAGCAGGTGGAAGAGAATGAAGAAACAAGCCAGATTATGAACAGATTTGATGATACGAAAGTATCGATTTTTACAGCGGATTTTGAGGTGCTGACTAAATTGACAGGCTTCAAACTGACCAGAGGAATGCTTTGTGCAATGAGACGGAAACCGCTTCGAAAATTTCAGGATCTGTGTGATGGGATAAACAGAATCGCGATTCTTGAAAATGTGCAGAATCCGACAAATGTAGGAGCAATTTTCCGGTCTGCAGCGGCTCTTAATATGGAGGCGGTACTTCTGAGTCCGGGATGCAGTGATCCGCTTTACAGACGGGCTTCCAGGGTGAGTATGGGAACCGTATTTCAGATTCCGTGGACATTTATCCGGGATAGCAATGAAATGCGGTGCAAGCGGGAAGTAATCTGGCCAAAACAGGTGATTGCAGAATTGAAAAAGCTTGGCTATAAGACGGCAGCACTTGCGCTGACTGATGATTCGGTCAGCATCGATGATCCGGAACTGATGAAGGAAGAAAAGTTGGCAGTTATTCTTGGAAATGAAGGTGAAGGACTGGAAAACGAGACAATAGCGCTATGTGATTATACGGTTAAAATTCCGATGACACATGGCGTTGATTCGCTGAATGTGGCAGCGGCGAGTGCGGTGGCATTCTGGCAGCTTGGGAAAATAAAGGTGTAATTATTCAGTACATTTAAGATGAAATGAAGGAGAAGAACGATGATCCCAACAATTGATATGAAGGCAACAGGAATCAGATTGAAAAGAATTATGAAGATGCATGGTTTTTCTGTGAAAGATGTGCAGCAGTATTTGGGACTCGGAAGTGTTCAGAGCGTTTACCACTGGTTGAATGGAAGCAGTCTTCCTACGATTGACAATTTATATGCACTCAGCGAATTATTTCAGCTGCCGGTAGATGAGCTGCTGTGTGGTAATAGAAAATTTATTGAATCGGATAAGAAATTCTTACAGCGCAGACATTTGCATGCATATTATGACAGACTTAGTGAAAGAAAAGTAGCATAACAGAGTGCTATTATACTACAAGTTCAATGACAAATGAGGAATCCTTCGGTAAAATTATTTCTATCAGAAGTTGGAAATGATTTTACAGGAGGATTTTTTTATGAGTGAGAAGATGTTAGTTACACAGGCACTGGATGAAAGAGATCTGTTAGTAAAGAAAATTACGGATAAAATTGCAAAGGCAAGCTTTGTAGATACGATTAAGCTGAATGAAGATAAAGTGTTTGCAAAAAGGATCGAGAAGACAGAATATGTAAAGGAAGCAGAGGCCGCATATCAGCAGATTGGAGATCTGATAGAACGTTTTCAGAAGATTGATGCAGCAATCGTAGAGTCGAATGCTAAGACAAAAATCAAGACATCTTATGGAACATTTACCGTTGCAGGAGCTATTTCTCTCAGAAGCAGACTTAGAGGTATAGATTCCTATGAAGGAGAAGCAGATTTTGAAGGGAAACTTCGAGAAAAGCTGAGTGATGAATATAATGAGCGAGTACGGTTTTGTGATATGAAGAACAGTCAGCTTCAGGCAACGGCGGAGAATATGCGTTTAAGTATTCTTGGGCGTGACACGAAAGTAAAAGATGACAAGCCGCTTGGTGTAGTTGATGCTTATGTCAAGGAAAATACAACAGAACTTATAGATCCTTTGGATGTAAAGAAAAAGCTGGAGGCATTGGATGAAAAACGGAATATTCTTTTGAAAGAACTGGATACACAGATTAAAGTGTCAAATGCAACTACATTTATAGAAATTGCCTGATGTATCATTGCCTGTATTGCGAAAATCCCGAACTTGGTTTCCCTGTAACAGGGTTAGGTTACAAGAAGGTAATACCGGTTTTGATTAACTGGATGCTCAGTAAAAAGTGGCGCAGTTGGTAGCGTACATGATTGCTAATCATGATGTCGCGGGTTCAAATCCTGCCTTTAAAGAGCTGATATTGGATGGTATATACATCTACAAACGTTAATCATTTTAGGTTTTGTTTGAATGTTTAATCATGAAGTGTTAACTATTTTGTTCTTAAATGGTTTTGTGTAAATAGAAAACTTTCATTTAGGCATAACAATGTGCTGAAATCCATGAAGCAGGTTAAGGTGTTAAACCAATTGACCAGGGATAATCCGCATGGCTGCAATGCAGGCATGTAGAGATAGAAGTCGCAGCGTAAAAGCTGCGGCTTTATTAGAAAATGAATAGAGAGAGTAGATTTATGAATGGGAGAAAAGGAAAATCAGTGAATAATATTTGGAAAAAAGAAGATTTTCAAATATGTGGGCTTGGTAAAAAAAGTAAGTTTGCAGCTAAAATAAAACATTTTAAAAGGTGTATGTATTGGAGTTGGCAGCGTGTCATAAGAGGATATGCGGAATGTGATAAATGGAATATGTATGTACATTTGCAAAATCTTATTCCAGAAATGTTACAGGATTTGCGAGATAACCGGATGGGATCACCAGGATATCTTGGAGAAAATTATACAAACAAAGAAGGAATTCTGGTAAATGATACTTGCCATGCAGAATGGAATAAAATTCTGGATCATATGATTTTTCTTTGGCGAGAGTCTAATGAAGAAACATGCAAGAGAAAGAACCCATATGATGAAGAGTATGGTAAAGCGTATAAAGAATTTGTGAAGAGATACGGTTTATTTGGAGAAAAATTGCAGACAGAAGAAGAATTGAAAGAAAGTCAGAAACATGGAAGCAGAACAATGCATTTTATGGATGAGATATCGGAATTTAAAGAAATATCGGAAAAATATTTTGCTGAAGATAAAGAATTGGAAAAGTATAGAGAACAGTGCAAAAATGAAGCGATGGATTTGCTGAAGGAACACTTTTTTGCACTTTGGGACTAAAAAATGAATTATCGAGGAAGTTATAGATAGTTTTAGGTTAAGTAAGGGAAAAAATTGCTATAGAAAAAATGTAGAATTTAAAGCAGAAAAGAGTTGTTTGTCCGCCGCACTAACTAAGTAGTACGGCGTTTCAAACTTATAAAAAATCCTGACAAGATACCAGCAAATCAATCTTCTTCCACTGTGTTTCTTCATCAATACAGTTTCCTTCTTCGACAGAAGCAAATCCGCACTGTGGCGAAAGTGCAATCTGATCACCGACAACCAGACGTGCTTCGGTGTAGCGTTTTTTCAGAAGATCATGATCTTCCAGAACTGGATTCTTGGTAGAAATCAGACCGGCAACAAAGATCGCATCCTTGTCTTTTAAAACACTCCATGGATCAAAAGAACCGGAGCGGGCATCATCATATTCTACAAAAAATGCATTATACGGAATTTCAGTAATCACCGGTGCAACGGAATCATAAAAACCGTGGAAAAGAGGATTTCCTTTAAAGTTACCCTTGCAGAAATGAGTTGCAATAAAGAAATCTTCTGGTTTGTTTTCCAGAGCTTTGGTTGATACCAGCTGGAACCAGCTTAAAATCTGTTCCTGTGTATACCCGAGAGCTGTTACTTTCTTTAAGAAGTTCTCATCAATGAGATAAGTCCAGGACGTATCGTCAATCTGCAGATAACGACAGCCGTGGACATAAAAATCCTGAATGGCATCCTGATAAGCTTTGGCAATATCATCGATCAAAGCATTGATATCGGTTCCGTAGTAAGGAGTTTCTTTGTTACCAAGCTGAAGAAAATGATCGATCAGGATCATATTTGGTCCGGAAATACATTTTTTTGCGGTAATGCCATCATACTTCTGTGCAAGTGAGTGGAGATAGTCCCAGGCGCGAAGTTCAGGGTGTGCTTTGTTTTTGTCGTAGAAGAATTTACCGGTTACTGTTCCGAGTTCAATTTCATTGAGGGTTCCGTTGATCTCTTTTGTAAAATGAATGGTATCAAATCCGTCAAATTCTTTTAACCAGTCCAAATGCCACCATCTGCGGCGGAATTCTCCATCTGTAACATATTTCAAGCCGTGAGAAACTTCTTTCTCTACCAGATCAGCAATTGTCTGATCTTCGATCTTTGTCAGGTCTTCTCTGGAAAGAGTACCTTCTTTGTAGGCTTTACGTGCTTCTTTAATTTCGGCAGGTCTGAGAAATGAACCTACGATGTCATATGTGAGATTTATCATAATAAAATTCCTCCCTGATATTGTACAAGTTGTGTTTGATTTATCTGTATTATGTCAAAAAATAGTGTGTTTGTATAATACGAAAAAAGTAGTGTTTGATATAGCTTTAAACTATGGATACCTGGTTGCTATTAAAATCAAATGCCAAATTGACTTTATTTAACCAGTATAGTACAATAAACATATACCCCTTATAGTATGGAGGAACTTAATATGAAGCAATGTATGGATGCAGATAATTTACATCGTCGTTTAAAAAAAATAATTGGTCAGGTACAGGCAATTGATCGCATGGTTGACGAGGATGTTCCATGTGAAGATATTCTTTCTCAGATTAATGCTGCTAAATCAGCTCTTCATGGGTGTGGAAAGGTTGTTTTAGAGGGACATATCAAACATTGTGTCAGAGATGGTATTGAGCATGGTGATGCGGATAAAACAATTGAACAATTTACAAAAGCGGTAGAACGATTTTCAAATATGAAATAATTGTCAGATACAAGTAAAAAAGTGGATGAGCCAGAAAATTTTCAGATGATCCCGGGAAGAGGCGTGTGTGCAGAGATAGAGGGAAAAAGGGTGCTTGCGGGTAATACGGAGTTATTAACAGCGTATCATGTGGAGATACCGGCTCTGGAAGATACGAAAGACTATATCAGACAGGGATGTACCATCATTTATGTATCTGTAAATAATACTTTTGCCGGTTTTCTTGCATTATCAGACACTGTACGCAAGGAAAGTGAAAACATGATAGATGAACTTTTAAAACTTGGTATATGTCCAGTCCTTTTGACCGGAGATCATGAAAATGCTGCAAATACGATAGCGTCTTTACTACATATTGAAGATGTAAAAGCAAACTGTATGCCAGAGAATAAGCTTGCATACATTGAACAATATCAAAAAAACGGAATGCCAGTATGCATGATTGGCGATGGTGTCAATGATGCTCCGGCATTAAAAAAAGCTGATGTTGGAATTGCTATGGGTGGTGTTGGAAGCGATATAGCAGTAGATGCTGCTGACATAGCATTAGTGGATGATGAGGTGAAAGAACTGCCACATCTGGTAGCATTGTCCAAGCATATGATGGTTACGATCAAACTGAATATGACTTTTTCAATGACTCTGAATTTCATAGCAATTACATTGGCAATTTTGGGAATCTTAAATCCTGTTGTTGGCGCACTCGTGCATAATGCGGGTTCAATATTTGTGATTATAAATTCAGCATTCTTATTAAAATGGGGGAGTAAAAAATAATGACAGTTAAGGTTATTGGTTTGATTATTGGAATTCTTATTTCATGTTTTGGTATTTATTATTTAGTAAAAGAAAAAAATGATTCAGAATCAAAAAAGATATATTCAATTGCTAGTGCACTTGGAATAATAATTTTCACTATATGTTTGGTTCTTTTGATTTTGTAAAAAAGATAATTTTTAGGAATAGTAACAGCGTGGGAATTCATAAAACTGAATATCCACGCTGTTATTCTGCTTACAATTCAAGTGAATCTTCTGCATCTACCCACATCTGCAAATTTCCAGCAAGATATAATCTCGCACATTCAAGTGGTTCATCGACTGCAAGTGAGGTCAATGCATAATCTGATCCGGGTGTGGTTTTTAAATTCTTTTCAGCTTTCCAGCAGTCAATGCGAAGCATGTAACCTGCGCTGGTATAAACATCAATACTATTGAGTTATGGATTGTATTCTGCAAATATCGTTCTCATCGTATCGAATCTCCTTATCATTCAATCATCAGTTACAAAAATCAGAAGCATTTCAATCAGTTCACCTTGTCACCTTTATTTTGTGTTATACTGTTTTATAGATTTTTCTTGCCCTTGTATTTGCCCTTA